>Ga0172381_10002272_pt1 | contig 21431 bp, 21 predicted proteins | sample Leawel6488metaG_FD_119754 | JGI IMG/M metagenome (GOLD analysis project Ga0172381, IMG submission 119754) | Leachate microbial communities from a municipal landfill in Southern Ontario, Canada - Leachate well 64-88 metaG | ecosystem: Engineered > Solid waste > Landfill > Unclassified | place...
ATGGACGGCAGGACCGGGGTCTTGATTGCGGCTGGCGCGATAATACTCGTCATCATCATAGCCGTAGCCGCGCAGTCGGGCACTGACACGGGGATTTCGGGCACGCCCAACGGGCAAATAACCAAGGAAATGTGCGAGAATGCCAAGGGCAACTGGAACGAGTGCTCCTCCGCTTGCCGAAACCTCGGCCCGGACCAGTCCTGTATCCAGGTGTGCGGCCAGGAGTGCGAGTGCGGGGGGTTTGCCGGGTTCGGCTGCCCGGAAGGCTACGCGTGCATGGACTACTTCCCGAACAACGAGACGCCCGACGCGATGGGCGTGTGCAGGAAGCGATGAGGCTGCTTGCGGAAGACAGCAGGGGGCAATACTTTCGCTTATTCGGCGCTCTTTGGAAGGAGGCTGCTCTTCTTAATCCACCAGTACACCACGTAGACCGATATCAGGGTGGAGCCTATCAGGATTGCCAACAGCCACCACAGGTCCTTTGGCGTCATGTTGAACGCCGGGTTGGACAGTACAGTTGCAAGGGTGTTTGGCACCATGACCGCGGTACCTATGAGCGCAAGGTAGGTTGCGAGCATGGCAAGCTTGTTGTTGAGTATCTGCAGCTGGTTGTTGTAGATGCTCTGCAGGACCTCCAGGCCCGATGCGAGCACCTCGGAAAGGTGCTCGGCGAGCCCAATCTGGCCGTTCACGTCCGAGGCGAGGCCGCCAATCCTGCGAAGGAGCTTGGAGTCGTCGGTGAGGAGCTCGGCGTCGCCGTAGCGCAGGTTGTTGATGACCTCGAGGGTGGACCAGAGGGCGTTGAGGTAGGATATGAGCGCGTGCTTCATGTTGTAGATTTCCGGGCCGAGGATGTGGCGCGGCGTGTTTGTGTCGGAGAGTATCTTGCTCAGGTGGTCGCCGTGCGTCTCAATCTCGCGCAGGTGGTCGAAGTTGCGGTCGTTGTTCTCGTCAATGAGCCGCACAAGAAGGTGCGTTATCTTGTCCTTCTGCTTTGCCTTGACCGGGATTTTCCGCATGAACGAGTCGGAATAGCGGCGCAGGCGCACGAACCTGCGCACCCCGGCGCCGTGGATGGTAATCATGAAGTTCTTGCGGATGAGTATCAGGAGCGGCGAGGTTACGACGTCGAAGCCCTCGACGAGCACAGCCGGGAGGAGCAGGCCGAGCTCGTCGTCGAAGTCCTCGTACCCCGACATCGACTCGTTGAGAAGTGAGTTCAAAAGCGATGGCGAAAAGCCGAGAGACGTCGCGACCTCGAAGGCCTCCTTGTCGAAGTGCTCGGTGCAGTGGTCTATCCAGGTGACGCTTGCCTTGTTGATTATCGGGATGAACGCTGAAGGCGTGTCGCCGCCCTGGCGGTAACGCTCGCCGTTAGGGTACATCGCGCTGCAGAACGAGGTCTGCTCGTAGATGCCGCGCGCCTCGGCGCCTCCCTGCTTGGGCTGGGGAGCCTGGACGGCCCCCTTGCCATGCCGCTTTGCCATAGGACTCAACGTGCCTTGCTTTTGATATAAGCGTTGCGCTGGTTGCGAATATAAAACCGCCCGGAATTGCGGACGCGGAAAGAAAAAAGCGGGGAGGCTGGAACTAGGCCGACGCGGCCTTGAGCGCGCCAAGCACGTCCGAGTCGGCAACGTTTCGCGCAACAAGCGGCCGTCCGATTGACTTGAGGAGCACGAGCGTGATTTCGCCTGCGCGGTTCTTCTTGTCCGACTTCATCTTCGCAAGCAGTTTTTCGGGGTTTTGCGATATGGCTGTCGGAAGCCCAAAGGACAAAAGCAATTCCCTGACCCTTTGGACGTCCCCCTCCGCAAGCCCGGACGCCTTGGCCGATGCGTGCGCAGCCGCAACGATTCCCATCGCGACCGCGTCACCGTGGCGGACCGAGTAGCCCGACTCGGCCTCGATTGCGTGGCCGAACGTGTGGCCGAAATTGAGCAGCATCCGCGAGCTTTCGGGCGTATTGTGGATGGACTCCCGCGGGTCCTTCTCAACCGCCTTGGCCTTCACCTTGAGCGCGGCCTCGACTGCGGCGCCCAGCGCCTGCGGGTCGCGGTCAAGTATTCTCTGCGCGCCTGACTCCAAAAGCGCAAAAAGCGACTCGTCGCCTATGCACGCGGCCTTCGCGATTTCCGCAAGCCCCTGGCGGTATTCCTCGGCAGGAAGCGTGCCAAGCGTGGAAAAGTCGATTATGACGGCGTCAGCGGGGTGGAAAGTGCCGACTATGTTCTTGCCGTCCAGGTTCACCCCGGTCTTTCCGCCCACCGAACTGTCCACCATCGCAAGCAGCGTCGTGGGCACCTGCACTATGGGAATGCCCCGCATGTAAGTCGATGCCGCGTATGCCGAGACGTCGCCAAGCACCCCGCCGCCAACCGCGACCAACGCGGAGTGGCGGTCCAGGCCAGCCAGTTTCATCTTCAAAAGGAGGTTGGTCGCGTTCTCCACGTCCTTGCTCTTCTCGCCGTCGTCGATGCATATTTTCTCAAACGCAACACCGGCCTTTCTCATCGAACCGATGACGCGGCTTGCAACGGCCTCGGTGTTCTTGGAAAAGACCACGGCCACCTTGGAATAGCCGTTCTCCCTGCAGATGCCTGCCGCATCCTCCACCGAAGCGCCGACGCAGACTGTCGACAGGTGCGGCTCGGTTCTTGTCTGCACGAAAAGCTTGGGCAACGCAACACAATCCTCCTTTTACATCGAACGTCCCACTGCGCCTGCTACTGCTGACACCTGCGACATAAGGATGCGGAAGTCAGCTGGCGTGAGCTGCTGTGCCTTGTCCGAAAGCGCGGTATTTGGGTGCGGGTGCATCTCAACCAGCAGGCCGTCCGCGCCAGCTGCTATTGCAGCGCGCGACATCGGGGTCACAAGCGAGTACACTCCTGTCCCGTGCGACGGGTCCACTATCACCGGAAGGTGGGTCATCGATTTGAGCAGGGGCACGCTGTTCAGGTCAAGCGTGTTCCGAGTGTCGGTCACGAAGGTGCGGATTCCGCGCTCGCAAAGGACCACGTTGGGGTTGCCCTCGTTGAGTACGTACTCCGCAGCAAGGAGGAACTCGGTCAGCGTCGCAGCGCACCCGCGCTTGAGTATCACCGGCTTTTCACTCCTTCCGGCTGCACGGAGCAATTCGAAGTTCTGCATGTTGCGCATCCCTATGCGTATCATGTCAACGAAAGGCTCGACCATCTTGATTTGGTCGGTGTGCAGCACCTCGGTCTCCAAGAGCATCCCAGTCTCGTCGCGCACCCGCTCAAGGATGCCCAGACCCGCAAGCCCGATTCCCTGGTATCCGTACGGCGAGGTGCGCGGCTTGAACAGCCCCGCACGCAGGATTTTCGCTCCGGAATCCTTTGCCGAGATTGCGGCGTCCATCAGCTGGTCCTCGCTTTCAATCCCGCATGGCCCGGCTATGACAACGACTTTCTGGCCGCCTATTTGCACGCCATCGCCGCCGACACGCACTATCGTGTCGTGGCCCTGGTACTGCCTGGATGCGAGCTTGAACGGGTGCTTCGCCTTCTCTACGGACTCCACGCCCGCAAGGGCCTCAAGCCCGACCGGGCACAGCGAGTCGTCGCCTACGAGCCCTATTGTCACCGCCCCCGTTGCGGAGAGTATCTCCTTCGTGCGCAGGCCTGAGCGTTCTGCGGAGTCCTTGACGCGCATGATTTGTTCGGTATGCGCGCCGTTTTTCATCTTTACCAACATTTTCCTTACCTCGTTTGCTGTTCTTTGTCCTGGTAGGGAAAAACCCGGAAGGAAAGCTGGCCCCAAGCCAAGCGACATGGTCTAGTTTGGTCTTGGGAAAATCCGGACGCGTTTTGAGTTGCCGACCCAAAGCGCGAAAGGCAGGAAAGTCCAGTTGAACTCTCTGCCCTAGGCAAAGTAGAAATAGAAATATCCAAAGCGCAAGCTGGACGGGGCGGGAACCGCTACGATGCCGATTGAGCTTGCCATAAGGATAAGTAGAGTGTGGCCTGCTGTTTATAATTTTAATGATTGGTGACGTGCGGGTGTGAGGAGGTATTATTTGCCCGGCCGGGCCTTCATGGCCTGCGGCTTTTCCTCGCCGTATCTTGCATTCTCCTTTTCGCGCTTTTGCGCAAGGTCCCACGCATCAATCATGCAGCCCGGATAGGTCCTGTTGTGGTAGACGCGGTTATGCAGGTCCTTTGGGGATAGTTCCTGGCGAAGGCCGGCAACCAGGCTCCGCGGAAGCGCAAACGCCTTTCCTTTGACTGCGGCAAACCTGCTCGCGGGAATGAAGTAGGTGGCTTCGCGGCCAACGGTTATCGACTGCGGGTAGCGCGCGGCAAGCTGCCGTCCAGTACAGCCTGAAACTTCCTTGGGGTAAAGGCTGCTGAACTTTTCCAAGACGACCTTTTCGTCAGGCGCCAACCGAGCCGGCATGTGCGCGTTCTCGATGCGCACCATGCCGCCCCAAGCGGCTACCGGTGGTTTTTTCGTCCCAAGCCCCTTGGATGCAGCCATAGTCCAACACCTAACGCTCTTTTGGAACGGTTGTTTTTTAACCGGTTGCTAGAGCGAAAATCGCTAATGCACCGATTTAAATTCGTGGAAAACGAAATAGTATCAAGGGAAAAATTTGCCCGAAAACAGGGGAGATTCGAATGATTGAATGGATTGTCATTGGGATTATTGTAATCATTGCGCTGCTTGCGTTCTACTACTACAACGCGCTGGTCGGCCTGAACAACCAGGCGCAGGCGGACTGGAAGCTCATCGAGCCGCTGCTCCAGCAGAGGCTTGACACCATACCCAACCTCGTCGAGGTGGCAAAGCGCGTGATGAAGCAGGAGAAGGACCTCTTCACCGGAATCTCGAAGGCCCGCGAGGAGGCGCTCAAGGCAACTGGCATGGCAGGCAAGATGAAGGCCAACCAGAAGGTGGGCGCGCTGCTTGGGAACCTCTACGCAAGGGCGGAGGCCTACCCGGAGATGAAGTCCAACCAGAACATGCAGGTCGTGATGGAGCAGATTTCCGGCATCGAGGACAAGATAAAGTACGGACGCCAGACCTACCAGTACACGGTCCAGCAGTACATCAACATGACTACCATGATTCCCGGCTCGTTCTTCGCACAGATTTTCGGCTACAAGTCGGACAAATGGCCGTACTTCGAGGCTGACGCAGCCGCGAGGAAGGCGCCGGACGTTGCCAAGCTCCTGAAGGACTAGGCCCGGCATCGCTTCTTTCTTTTTCCTTCATCTTTTATTTCAACAACGGGTGTTCTCCAAAATGCAAAAACCCACACGCATAGAGCCAGACCCGCAATTCCGGACCAGCTTCCAGGCGGAGATAACGGGCAACAAGGTCAAGTCCTACGCGCTTGCCGCAATGGTCCTGGTGTTTCTTTGCGCGCTCATCTACGTGATTGCCCAGCTTTGGGACCCCGCGTACGCGGGCGTGTCAATCACCATCGGCCTGGTCTTTGTAGGAGTCTACATGTTCGCGTCCTACTATTACGGCGACAAGATAGTGCTCGCCTCCACGAACGCAAAGCCCATCAGCACCAACACGCAGAAGGGCGCGTTCATAGACAACGTAGTCGGGGGGCTGTGCATCGCGGCGCGCATCCCAAAGCCCAAGATTTACATGATTGAAAGCACCGAGATGAACGCGTTTGCAACGGGCCGCGACCCGAAACACGCGTCAATCGCATTCACGACGGCAATAGTGGACAGGCTGAACCGCAACGAGCTCGAGGGCGTGGCTGCGCACGAGCTTTCGCACGTCTCGAACTACGACATACGCTTCTCGATGATAGTGGCAGTGATGGTGGGGCTTGTCGCGATACTTGCGGACATACTCACGCGCTCGATGTGGTACGGAGGGGCGCGGGGAAACAACGACAACGACTCGCGCGGGGGCAACGGCCTGCTCCTCATAATCGGCATCGTGCTTGCCATATTCGCGCCAATCATCGTGCGCATAGTGCAGGCCTCGATTTCGCAGAAGCGCGAGTACCTCGCCGACGCGAGCGGCGCGCGGCTCACGCGCTACCCGGAGGGCCTCGCAAGCGCGCTTGAGAAAATATCCGGCAACAACAAGGGCAACATGAAGGTGAACGAGGCGGTGTCGCACCTGTTCTTCACCGACCCGGTCAAGTCCAACCTTGACGGCCTCTTCGCGACCCACCCGCCCGTGCAGGAGCGCATCAAAAAGCTCCGTGCAATGTAGGCGCCTCTTTTTCCGGCAGGCAAATCCATCACATCCCCCCTCCCCCGTCGCTACGGCAGCGTTTTATTGCCTAGGCAAGTAATGCACTGGGTAGCCACATGGGGCGTAGGGAGATGATGGAATGGATAGATACCTGATGCCAATATTTGCCATCGCGATGCTTGCGGTTTTTGCGCTGCCTGCGTATGCGATGGAATCCAACGTGCCGCCTGCGCCGGATGTCAACGTTACGCCGATACTGGCCGCAGCCCCAAACGGCACCGAACCCGGACTGCCGCCCATGCCGGGCGAGAGGCCTGCCATGAACGGCACCCCGACAGGGACCCGCTTCAACGGGACTGCGCAGGCCAACGGCACCGCAATCCTGCCAAGTACCCGCGCGCAGGCGATACGCGACAGGGTAGTGAACGCAATCAACGGCACGATGCGCGAGATGATTAACGCCTCAAACGTGAAGGCGCTCGTCGCACAGAGGGTGAAGGAATTCGACGACGCAAAGCACCTCGCCTTGACAACGCCGATGAACGACACGCAGGCGTTCATACTCCAGGTAAAGGATTTCGCGGACACGCTCAACGCGACGCAGCGAAATCAGTTCAACCAGATGGTGTTCGGGTTCCTCAACCAGAGCATGGACAACCGCATCGGCGTGGCCAACAGGTTCGGGACGCGGGGGACTGACAATGCCACGATAGAGGCGTACATAAACTCCACTGAGCAGCTCAAGGCACAGATTGCAGCAGCAAACTCCACGAAACAGCGCCGCGACCTGGTGCTGCAGGCCAACAGGCAGTGGGCCGAGTTCAAGAAGGACGTCGTCAAGGAAGCCGCGCGCGACCGCATACTGAACGCAACGGACAAGGCGCAGGCGGCGCTTGGCAAGCTGGACGCGATAATTGCGAACCTTGCCCAGAACGGCACCGACACTGCCAAGCTCGTGAACATTTCCGCACGCGTGCAGCTCCGCATCACTGCGGCCAGTGAGCAGAACATCACGCTGCGCCAGGCCGAGTGGAGGCTTGCATACGCACGCGATGGGCTTGCGCACCTTGCGGCGCAGGTCAAGCGCGCGGTGAAGGCAGAGGCCGTCGAGGACCTGCAGGAGCAGGCCGAGCCTGCTGGGCTTGACGTCGAGGACGCCGTAGAGACCGGACCGGTTGCAACGACAATGCCGACAACGGTGGCTAATGCCACCGCGTCGCAATAGGAGGGTGATGACTATATGAACAAGGCAATTCTCTTTGGGATAATCGCAGTCGTCGCACTCTTCGCCGCAGGCTGCGTCAACCTGGGCGGGCAACCGACTGCGACGCCGCAGGCAAGCGTCGCGCCGACAGCCTCGGTCGCTCCGGGAGTGACGGACGCGCAGGTCAACGTCGCAATCGGCGACGTGGACAAGGCCCTTGCCGAGATAGACAACGTCACCAACGAGCTTTCGACCATCAACAGCCAGGACGTGAACGCGAGCGTCACTGATGCAGTAGGCTGAAGGGAAAGGCGTCCCTTTTCATTTTATTTTTCTTTTTTAGAATCAGCGGATTTTCATTCTGGCCTTTTTCTCAAATTCTTTCTGCGATAGGAGTTTCTGCTTCCCTGAGCGCACTTCCGCCATTATCCTACGGGCTTCTTGCGCATCCTCCTCGTCTTCCATACGCTCAAGGAGTCGGTACTTGTTATCAAGCTCCATCAAGCCGAGGATTATGGCGCTGGTCTTTGTCCGAGCAAGGCCCGCAAGGATTGCACCATCCATGATTTTTTCAGGCACGCCACCCAATTTCACATTCATGTTCATAAATATCACAATAAGTAGCATATAAAATAGCATATAACTGTTTCGGATGGGGGATTGCTGCCGAATCAACAAAAAATTCAAGGGAGTTAAACGGGGACAATAACAAGGGCAGTCTGCCAAAGATGCAGATGGGAACATTGTCAGGCGGGATATGGTTGTGGGCTGCGGCGTATACTGAAGAATTCGCCAAGTCGCTCTGCCGATTGGACATGCCAACCAAACGGATAGTCGGCAAGCGGATAAGAAAAGTCCTTGAAAACCCGCAAAGGGGAAAACCGATTTTGGGCGAACCTGACACTTTTGCGGAACGGTTCGGTCACTATCGCATGATATACCGGATAAAACCAGGACGGCAGGTAATATTTGTAAGGGTCGGAAAGCGCGATGCAGTCTACCGCTCATACGACTAGGCGGAAAAAAAGGATTAGTAGTCACCCAAGCTCCTCTGCTTCTTCTCCAGGCCGGTAATCCTGGCTTCGCCCTCCACTTTGTAGTCGAGCTTGCGCCACTCGCAGCCTTCCTTTTCGACGAACGACTTTGCATTCGGAGAGATTTCGGGCGAACAAAGTATGCCCCTGACTTTCCTGCTCTTGCGCTTCTGCAGTTCCCGCACGTAGCGGATGAGCTGGGAGGCGGCCGCAAGCCCCGCAGTGCGGCGCTTGAGCTCGACAACTACGATGTTGCCCTCCGAGTCCTCGGCAAGTATGTCAATCATCCCCTTTGCCAAGCCGCTTTCCTGCTGGAGCGGCACGAGGCCCGGCTCGATTACCGAAAGGTCGGTCATCAAAAGGTTGGACAGTTCGCGCTCCGTTCCCATTACCTTGATTTCGGCATCGTCGCGCACGTTGAACGAGTGGATGAACATGATTGACGAGAACTCGACCTCGATCTTTTCGTGCATCGGCTTGCTTCGCTCGGCTATTATGCACAGCTTGCCGGACTTGAGCGCTTCGCACCTTACTTTTGCGCCGGGACCCTGGTAGTTGATTGCGGTCATCTTCCTAGACTGGTGCACAAGGAAAGTGCCGTCGGACTTTATGATGATTACGCGGTCGCCCGCGCTTATCTTGGATGCCGCGCGGCCCTCGTAGCGCACGGTGCAGTTGCCGACCGCGATTACCATCCTGCCTTGGTTGAGTGCAGAATCAATTTCCTTCTTTGCGCAAGCCGCGTCGGGATGGTCGGAGTGGTTGCTGTCCAAGAAAGTATCGCCTTAAACTTTTATTTCGCCCTCGTCAGTCGTGCGTATCGCAACTTCGGACACGTTTTTCTTCGCGACCTGGGCAAGCTCAAGCAGGCGGTCCTTGGAAGGCGGCGAAATTGCGTTGAATAGCGGGTCGTTCATCTCCAAGTCGGAGCGGAACTGCTGGAGCACGTAAAGGTCGGCCCACGAGGCCTCCTTGGTTATCGCCGCGATGGTTTCGGGGTTGTCGGTGAAGCCGGGGATTATGGTGGTGCGCACCTCGCGGAACACATCCGGGCTGTTCTTGAGCACGTCCATCGAGCGTATGACCGACATCATCAGGTTGAGCGGGTTGGACTTCGTGCCGGTCATCTGCGAGTATTGCGAAGAGTCAAGCTTGGCCTTTACGTCAAGTGCGACGTAATCGACGTAGGGAAGCGCCTTTGCAAGGGCGTCGGGAAAGTAGCCGCAGGTCTCCACCTTGACCTTTGCGCCGTCCTGCGAAAGGAACTTGCACAGGTCGGTCACCGCAGCGGCCTGGTCGAAAGGCTCGCCTCCCGTGATGCACACCGCCTGCGCTGCGGCTTGCGTGCGGTAGTGGTCGAGGAAGAACTGGATGTCCTCGGGCTTCGTGTTCCTGCGCTCCATCAGGGCCGGGACGTAGCACCACGGGCAGCGCAGGGGGCAGCCGCCGAGGAATATCACCGTGCAGACCTTGCCGGGATAGTAGTCCGTCGAACCGTCGAGTATGCTCGAGTGGTAAAGTTGAGTTGCCATAGGGGTCTTCCCAACAGTTAACGGGACTAAACATTTTAACTGCTTGACCCGACCGGCCAGCGGGCCGGTTAAAAACCCGGATTGAGAAATTACTGCTATATGGCAAAGAATCCGGCAGGACTGTCCGTAATCATCCCCACCCTTGGAAGGCCGGCGGTGCTGCAAAAGTGCCTTGAGGCGGTTTACGCTTCGCTTGCAGAGTACGGCAAGAAGGACTGGGAAGTCATAGTGGTAAACAACGGCGAAAAACTGACCGGCGAGAACCACAAAGTCTGCGCAAGGTTCAAAGTCAGTGAAGTCCGGGTCAACAGGACCCTTGGCTCCGCTGGCGCAAGAAATGCAGGCATCGCAAAGGCCTCTGGAAAAATAATCGCAATATTCGACGACGACGCTTTCCCGCTTGTGGACTGGTTTTCAAACATCGTACCCCTTTTTGGCGACGAAAAAGTCGGCGCTGCAGGCGGGCTTGAGATTAGGAGGAAGAAAACCTCGGCGTTCAGCGCAGGCGTTCACGCAATCTGGAGAAAGGCTTTCCCCGAAGGCAAAATCTCCAAGTGGGGAAACGTAATTCCCATCCCCGACTCCGGGAATAAGACAATCCAAGTGGACCACCTGCACGGCTCCAACTTCGCTTTTTCAAGAAAGGCGCTTGAAAAAGTCGGCGGATTTGACGAGGTGTTCGTGGGCCATCACCGCGACGAGACCGACTTCCTCTACAGGATCAGGAAAGCGGGATTTCGTGTCCTGCTCAACCCCGCAACCGGCGCAAACCACGGCCTGGCCTCGATTGGCGGGAACGTGCCGCCTGAAAAGAAGAGGCAGTGGGCGTACTGGTACAACCGCAACAACGCGCTTTTCTTCTTCAAGGACGTATACGATGGCAACCCGCTGCACGCAGCCTCGTTCCTTTTGCTTGAGGCGGCCTACACGCTTTTCCGCACCGTCGCGCACGCAAACCTGTACTACGTCCTGAAGGCCAACGCCTACGTTGAGGGATGGATTCTTGCGCGGCAGGAAAGGAAGATGCTGGCAAGAAAGAAATAGCAAGGGAATATATCGCAGCTATTTTTCCAGACGCAAAACCCGATTAGGCTCCGGTCTCCTTCCAGATTATCTTCGCAGCTGCCTTGACCGTGTCAAGCGAATTGAGCTTGGGCTTCCATCCGAGCTTCGCCAGTTTCGCGCCATCGAGCATCACCTTGGGAACGTCCCCCGGCCAGCCGCGCGCGCCTCCTGTGAAACTGATTTTCGTGCCCTTGTAGCCGAATGCCGCGATGACCTGTTTTGCGATTTCAGCTACGCTTACCCAGTCGCGGTTTGCGATGTTGTAGACTTCCATTTCCGAGGGCATCTTGCCGAGCCGCTTGGACGCGCCGAACAGCATTGCATCCACGCACTCCTCGACAAGGATGTACGACTTGGTCTGCAAGCCGTCGCCTAGGACTTCGAGCTTGCCTGGGTCTTCTCGCAGCTTGAGCGAAAAGTCGTAGATTACGCCGTGGGTCGCCCGTGCGCCGACGACGTTTGCGAAGCGGTAGGCGATGCCTTTCATTCCGAACGTGCCGCAGTATGCCGAGAGGAAGCCCTCGCCTGCGAGCTTGGAAGCTCCGTAAAGTGAAATGGGGGTGGCCGGGCCGTAGTCTTCGGGAACGGGCACAACTCGCGGCTCGCCATATACTACCGAGGAAGATGAGAATACAATCGAAGGCACGTCTTTTTTCCGCGCCTGCTCAAGGAGGTTGTAGGTGGAAAGCACGCCCTGGTCCACCTCGATGCGGGTGTTGGTGATTGCAGCCTTGATGTCGGGGTTTGCCGCAAGGTGGTAGATTACCTTCGCGCCCGCAAGCTCGGCGGAATATTGTTCGGGCTTGAGAAGGTCGGCCTTGACGAACTTGAAGTTGGGCTTGCCCTTGCTGCGTGCCAGGAACTCAAGCCTGCCGCTTGCGAGGTTGTCTATGGCAACCACGTCGTTTCCCTCGGAAACAAGGCGGTCAACAAGGTGGCTTCCTATGAAGCCGGCCCCGCCGGTCACCACTATTTTCCCAGTTTTTTGCATAGGATAATGTTAGAATCCTCTAAGCTATAAAAGCCCTTTCGGCCTATTCAATAGGCTAATCACAATCTTGGTCCTACGCATGGCAAAGCTTTCGGTAATGCACTACCACCGCAACTATTCGCAGTCCGACGTGGGCGGGGTGGAGGCGTACATACGCACGGTGTGCGAGAACCTCCAGCCCAAGGCGCGCTTCTACGTGCTTGCTGACAGGCGAAGCGGCCAGAAGGCGCATGAGTATTACCCCGAGGCCGAGGTGTTCCGCGTGAACCCGCAGAGGCGCGAGGGCAGGATGATTTCAAAAGTAAGGGACATGATTACGGGCGAGCTTGCGAGGCAGAGGCAGCGCGCCAAGATTTTGAAGCAGGTCGATTACGACGTGCTGCACGTGCACGGCCCGGTGTGCTATTCCAATACCGTTTCAACGGGCCCGGTGTTCTATCCCTTTTACAGCAGGCAGGCCTGGCTTTCGACAAAAAAGCCTGTTGTGATGACGTTCCACGGGCTTGCCGAGTCCATCCTCAAGGAGCACTACCATAACGCAGCGCTCAACCCGTACTTCGACCTGTGGAAGAGGATTGAGAAAAAGAACATCGAGCGCGCGGACAAGGTCATCGTAGTAGACAAGTACGCCTACGACGAGCTGTGCGAAAGGCCGGGAATTGACCAGGACAAGCTCGAATTCGTGCTCAACCCGATTGACACGAAACTGTTTCGGCCCATCACAAAGGCCAGGGCCTGCGAGAAGCTCAACTCGATGCTTACAGTCTCGCTCGACCCGGACGTGCCGACGTTCTGCTATACGAACCGGCTTACCAAGGACAAGGGCGCGGAGCAGCTCCTGCGCCTGATTGACGGCATCCATGGAAGGTACCAGCTGCTGATTACCGGCAACGGGAAGTACCAACGAAAAATCGCGGAGAAGGCCCGCCGAAACCCGAAAATAAAATACCTTGGCGCAATCCCGGCAGAGATGCTTCCTTACGTGGTCAACGCATCCGACTTTACGTTCAACCCCACGCTCAACGCGGGCGCGCTCCGCGTCAACATGGAATCAATCGCCTGCCACCGGCCAGTCATCACGTTTGACGGCGGCGACAGGTACCCGCTTGTCAATGGCAGCACCGGGATAATCTACCGCGACGAGGACAGGCTTGCGCAGGTAGTGCAGGACGCAATCAATTCCAACGGCCTGAAAGTCGAGGGCAGGAAGGCGGACTACGACAGGGCGACCAAGCTCTTCGACTCGAAGGGCGTATGCAGCAGGATACTCAAGATATACAAACAGGCTTCAGAGTAGTTCGTCGTAAACTTCGGCCACCTGCTTTGCGTAGCGGGACCATGAATACTTCTTGACGAATAGCCGCGCGTTCTGCCCCATTCTCCTGCGGGTCGTCTCATTTTCAGAAAGGAACGTCAACTTCTGACATAAAGCTTTCGGATTACGGATGGGAACGACAAAGCCGTCCTTTCCGTTACGTGCAACCGCGCCCGCATTCGGAGTGACGAGGACGGGAGTGCCGTGGGCCATCGCGTCGTAGATTACCCGTGCGCTTCCTTCCTCGATTGAGGGCAGGCAGAACACCGAAGACTGCGAGTACAGCCGATTGAGTTCGGCACACGGGACTTTGTCTATGAACTTGATGTTGCGCGCGTTTTTGGGAACGAACTGCGAGATGTCCTCGGAAACGCCGCGGCCAAGCACGATGAGTTCGGAGTTGGGGATTTTAGCCTTCGAAAACGCCTCGAGCAGGTAACACAGCCCCTTGCGCACGGGCTGCTGGCCGCCCGCGAACAGCACGCGGAAGACATCGTCCTGCTTTTTGGGAACTGACCGCGGGAAGTCGGTGCCGTAGGGAATGAGCGCGAGTTTTTCGCGCGCAACGCCTTGGGCGACAAACGAATCGACGACGAATTGCGAGGGAACGACAATCTTGGATGCCAATCTGTACTCGCGCCCGACTTTCTTTAGGAAAAACGCCGGTTGGGCGTGGAACCTCATTTTGAGGTTCTCGTATTCGGCCGCAAGCAGTTCCTCTTGGAAACGCAAGTGGGTGGTGCCCGACTCGATGACAAGCGGGATTTTTCTGCGTCTTGAAACCTTGTCGAAAGTGCGAAGCCCAAACCCCGCCCATGCGTGCAGGAGGCGCGGGTTGTCGCGCACTATCTCCGACGCTACCAGCCGGTCGAACAGGTCGTGCTTGTGCGCAAACCATCCTGCGCTGTCGCGTACATTCCGCAGGAACCGGGTGCGGTTGAGCACGAAGTCCGCAAGAAAGTAATGGTGGTTGGAAACGTGCGACGGTAACAGGCCCGACTTTTTCGCATCGACAAAAACCGTGTAGAGCCTGTAGTCCACGGGGATTTTTTCGAACTCGCGGCAAAGCTGGAGCCCGTGCCACGGCCCTCCTGAACTTATCGCTGCGTCCATTTCAGATTCGCTCCGGTCAGGCGTTCTTGCCAAAATACAGCTTCTTTAGGATGACGCGTAAAACCCCCAGCTTGAACCCGCTCTTCCGCTCGGCTGCCTTCAAAAGCTCGATGTCGTCGCGGTCGAAGGCGCGCAGGAAAAACAGCAGCGTCGCGTAGGCCGCGCAGAACAGGAACGCCCCGAACGCAACGCGCGGGAATGCCCGCAGGCCGAACGCGCCGTTGAGGAAATAGAGGGGGATGAACGCAATCACACCGGCCGCGAGGGTGAGCAGGAAGTTCGCGCCTATCGGCTGTATCCTTGAGAACCAGTACACCTCGATTGCAGGAAGGACCGACTGGAGCACCAGGCCGACCGAGAACGCGATTGCCGCGCCGTTCGTACCGAGCGTCGGCACGAAAAGGTAGATTGCGGCAAAGACCGCGACGGATGCCGAAAGCATGTTCCACATGTAGACGTCGGTGCGCTTTAGGACCTGCAGGTAGTTCAGGGCAGGCAAAAAAGTCGAGTATACCAAGTATGCCAAGGCAAGGACTGAGAGGGCGAGTGCGCCTGACGAGTAGTCTATCACGTATAGGAAAGTGAGCGCCTCGCGCGAGAAAAACGCGAGCAGGACCGAAACGGGCAGGGTCACCATCAGTATGGCCTTCACCAGGCTCTGGTAGAGCCTCTCGGAATCGCCAGTGCGGCCGAGATTGTGAAGCTCGGAACCTACGCTGACGAAAATAGAGAGCATGCCGGTTGCAGGTGCGATGATGAATATCGCAAGCGGCAGCAATGCGCTGAACACGCCGGCCTGCGAAGTCCCTATGATGAGGCCAAGCGAAAAAAGCGATGCGTTGGCCATCAGTATGGAAAGCAGGTTTGATGCGTAGAGCGGAAGCGAAAACCGGAAGAACCCATCGGGACGCCTTGCCCGCACAAGCGAGTCCAACCAGTCCTGCCGAAACAGCTTTCGCGCCCAATAGATGCAGACTACAAAAACTATGATTGAGCTTGCAAGCACGGCTATGGGCAAGCTGAGCATCCCAAAGCCCATCGCAATTGCCGCGAACGCAACCATCGGCCTCATGCCGGACTCGAGCACGCTCTTTGCACCGGCCTCGTACTCGATGTGCTTGAGCCCGCGGGCGGCGGCCACGAAGACCAGGACGAGTATGAAGAAAGGCATTGCGGCTGCGAACAGGACCAGCGAAGTCCAAAGCTGCGGGATGTGCAGGAGGTCGGACGCAATCCACCGGGAAAGGAGGCCAAGCAAAACCGAGGCAGTTATGCTGAGGCATATCGCCACCTTGGAGCCGTACCAGTAGGAGTTGTAGCGCACCGAGCCCTTTCTTGCGCTTGCAGAATCGTCCACCACGAAGCGCGCAACCGCGGAGTCGATGCCGAACAGCGCAAGTCCTGCGGCTATCTCGAAGACGCCGAAGGCCATCGCAAAGGCGCCGTACTGTTCGGTACCGAGCATCGCACCGACCCAGCGGAAGGCATAGCTTGCGAACTTGGAGAACACCATCGCGGCAAGCGAGAGCCCGGCTGCCTTGGCCATGAGCTTGAGGTGGAGGGAGTCTACACTCCGCGTTTCATCATTATCTGCAGAAGTATGCGTTCGCTTTGTCGACGGCATCGTTTCACTCACACGGTAAAAATAGGAATCGCACAGGGGTATAAAGACCGATGCTTTCGAAGGCGTCTTCAGGCCACCCACCTGCCCGAAAACGGGAAGACCGAACGCTTTGGGCGCGGCTGCACCAACTCCAAAACGGCCTTGGCTCGGAAGCAACCGCCGGATTTCTGCCTCTGGGATGACACCTATAAATAGCAACGGACATAAACACACATATTACACAAGACAGTTGAGTACGTTGGAAGACACGCCAGTTGTTTGGTGCGGCGGCAACAGAATCGGCCCGTTCTCCAAGGGCATCCCTGCAAGTGGGGCATAAAGCACGGATGAATAACCGGACGGCAGGGCCAATCCCTGAATGGTCACAGCAAGGCGTAAAATTATGCGTATCCCTCGTGCGGAGCACCAACTGACGGGCAAGCGGCCCGGGCCTTCAAGGACTGCAAGGCCATTCAGCGTAGTAGTGCTGAACTACAACGGCAGGGCGATAATCGAAAGAACGCTCAAGGCAATGACCAGGGAGACCCGCGCGGCAGCCGGTTCGGAAATAATCCTTGTCGACAACGCAAGCACGGACGGGTCTGCAGACCTTGTTGCCAGGAAGTTCCCGGAAGTGCGCGTCATGAGGAAGAGGGAAGGGCGGTTCCTCATCGCATTCAACGACGCTGTTGCGCAGGCCAAAAACAACGTCGTGATACTGGCAAACAACGACATGATTCCCGACAAGGGCTGCCTTGGGCGGCTTGCAGCCGGCCTGGAAGGGGACGTGTTCGCAGTCGGGCCCAAAGTCCTTTGCAGGGACCACAAGACGATAAACTTCGCCTTCGCCAGGCCGCGCTTCCGCCTCGGCTTTTTTTGGATAGAGCGCGTGGGCTCCGGCGAACCTGACAGGGGGCAGTACGACTTCCAAAAACCGGTGCCAAGCGTATACCCGCCCATAATCTCGGCGTTCAGCAGGGAAAAGCTACTGGCGCTGGGCGGTTTCGACCCGCTGTACCTGCCGGCTTACTGGGAAGACGTAGACCTTGGTTACAGCGCCTGGACGCGCGGCTGGAAGACGCTCTACGATTCCAAGGCGGTTGCTGTGCACGACCACCAGAAGACGATTGAGAAGGGAAACATGAAGTCTACGGTGCTGTACTGGATAAACAAGAACAAGCACCTTTTCATCGTGAAGAACTTTTCCGACGGCTGGATGCGCGCCCAATACGCGATTGCGTTGCCGTTCATAGTCGTTGCGGGAACGATAAGGCACGGGTTCTCGTTCCTTTCGGGATTTTTCGGAGCGCTAGGCCAGGTTGGGACGGCGCTTGGGCGCAACAAGGAGACTGAAACGCACCGCAAACTCAGCGACAGGGAAATATTCAGACGCACCGGTGGAAAGAGTTGAGCAAGAAAAGAGAGTCAAAAGCAAATCGCATGCCATTCATCTCGGTAATCATACCCGCGCACAACGAGCAGGAAGTCATCGGCCGCGCCATAAAGGCGGTGCTGCAAAACAAATACCCAAAAAAGGAGGTCATAGTCGTCTCGGACAGCTCGACTGACCGCACTGCGGAGATTGCGTCCGGCTTTGGAAGACAAGTCAGGGTAATCAGTGTAAACAAACGCTGTGCATCCGGCGCGCGGAACGCCGGCGCAAAAGTTGCAAAGGGCGAAGTGGTGGCGTTTGTCGATGCAGACCAGATTATGGCAAAGACCTACCTTTCTGCAGTTGCGAAAGGATACCTGTCGGGAGCTATGCTCATGGGCGTGCGTAGGATAAAAAAAATCGAAGGCACCGGCCTGGTCTCAAGGTATTACGGCAAGCTGTGGGGCGCGATGCCGGACAGGAAAATCGAATACATGGCAAGCGCAAAGCCCGACTTGCGGAAACTCCCAAGCTACGTGTTCGTGTTTGACCGGAAGCTGTTTGAAAGGATAGGCGGCTACGACGAGCACATATTCTATTTCGAGGATGGCGACATCACGGAGCGGGCGCTTGCTGCTGAAAAGCGGATGCTCTACGACCCGGAAATACTCGAGTACTCCATCGACCCGGGGACGTACTCCGAAGTCTTTCTCCAGTCAGCAAACGGCGGCAGGGGAGTGGTGTCGATGGTGCGGATAGGGAAGATGGGGATGCTTGACATCGCAAAGCCACTCTACTACGTAGCGCTACTGCTTTCACCACTCCTGCTTCTTTTCTGGTGGCCGGCATTCGTCATTGCACTACTGATACACGTTTTAGTGTGCAGGAAGGGATTGGGGCGCGGCACACTACTTGACAGCATTGGGTTTGCGTTCATCATCCGGCCCATACGCGGCCTAGGCACGCTTTACGGAATAATCAACAGCATCAACAAAGGATAAGTTCATCAACTGGACGGAAGAATCTTGGCGCTATGCGAAGGAATCCCGTGCTATTCGAAACGCCGTAAGACCTGAAAACCCGACGCCGCACCAACTACGGATACGTTATAAAAATTCAGAAAGCGTAGTATCAACCAGTATGGAACACATCCACCAGGCCGCGGTCCTGTGCGGCGGCTTCGGAACCAGGCTGATGCCGCTCACAGCTGACAGGCCAAAGCCGCTCATCAGAGTCGGCGGAAAGCCGATGCTTGAGCTTGTCATCTCCCGGCTCCAGAAAAGCGGCATCACGAAGGCGGTGATGTTGACGGGCTACAAGGCCGAGATGATTGAGGAGCACTTCGGCGACGGCTCCGAGTTCGGCTTGGAAATAGAATACTCCGTCGAGACCGCCCCGCTCGGCTCCGCAGGCGCGCTGCACCAGGCCAAGGGCCTTCTTGACGACCAGTTCTTCGTCTGCAACTGCGACACCATATGCAACCTCGACTTCCGGGGGTTCTTTTCGCACCACCTCGCACAGGGAGGGCTTGCGACGATGCTTTTTGCGCAAGTTGAGGACGTCGAGCGCTTCGGCATCGCGGAGCTTGATGCGCAAGGACGCGTGGCCAAGTTCTTGGAAAAGCCAAAGCGCACGGAGACCAAGAGCAACCTTGCAAGCCTGCAGATGTTCTGCCTTGACAAGAGGATATTCGAGCGCGTCAGCAAGGACACGTTCAGCATGGAGCGCGAGATATTCCCCGGGCTCTGCACCGAGAAAAAGATTTTTGGCCAGGAGTTGCCCAAAGGATGCGAGTGGGTGGATGTCGGGACGCTTGCGGATTTGCAAAGGATTGAGTCCGAAATAGCCGCTGGGAAACACAAGTGGCTTTTTGATTAGAAAGCAAAAGCTCCCCGACGCGTGCCAGGCCGCCCGTTTTCCAAAAACTATTTCTTTCCCAGGCCCAGCCAAAGCAGGCCGGTGCAATCCACCAGTATTTCCATCGCCCTGCACAAAAGCATCGCCGCTGCGCACGCCGGGGCGGATGCGGCAAGAAGTCCGGAAAACACTGCAGTGCCAACTCCTTCCTGCACGCCGAGCCCCGCAATCGAGAGTGGGATGAACGTGAGCCCGGTGACTACGGCCATCACTGCGGAGAAGAGGATTATCGTGTCAATTGAGAATCCGATTGGCAGCAGGGCGTTGAACACGAATAGCCAGCCAAGTCCGCGCAGGAGGGTGCCGATTCCGCTGAGCAGAAGGGAGACGAACAGGGTTCCCGCTCCAAGGCCCTTGGAATGGACCGCATCATAGGCTTGCGCGAGCTTTTCACCGAATGCGGGAACGAGCTTGAGCGCCTTGAATGCAAGGGAGTTGCGTATGGAAAGCGCGATTACCGCAAGGAGGGTTGCCGCGGATATTGCAAAGGCAATCGCCACGTTCTGGCCGAACACCAACGGAGCGGCCACAAGGGCTAGGAACGCAAGCGAAAGCGCACGGAAAAGGAAGTCGAATGCAAGCCCCACCCCAAGAATCCTTGCGCTCTGCGAGGCGCGCACCCCGGCCTTCCCGAGGATGACCGCAAAATACGCGTAGCCAACCCTGCCGGGGGTCACGTCGGAAAGTATGAGCGAGGAGAGGTGGGCCTTGACGAACTGCCAGAGGGAGACGCGGAAACCAAGCTTGTCGGAGAGGGCCTTGTACCTTGCCGCTGTGACTATGATTACGCCGGCGTAGCAAGCTATGCCAAGGACGATGAACCAGTAGTTCGCACCTGCCAATGCGGCAATTATCGCCGAAAGGTCCACTTGGGAGAACAGCAGCCACGCAAGGCCGACGAGCACGATGGCGTTTGCGATTACGAAAAGCGATTTGCCGCGGTCCATCCAAAAAAGCACTTGTTTATTTTCCAGTTTATGAAAGCCCAGACGTACAAAGGATTCAGAACAGCTCGCGGTAGACCTTCGCATAGCAGTCGGCCGTGAGGTCCCAGGTGAAATACTTCCTTACGCGCACCCTTCCGGCCTTCCCCATCCTGTGCATCCTGCGCTCGTCACAGAAAAGCTCGTTGATTGCAAGGTAGAGGCCCTCGGAGTCCTTTGGCCGCACGAGGATGCCGCAGTCCTTGGTGACTATTTCGGGAATCCCGCCCGCAGTAGTGCTGATGACTGGCTTTTCTGCAGCCATCGCCTCGCAGATGACCATGCCGAACGGCTCCCAAATCGAGGGAAGCACGAACGCGTCGCAGGCCGAATAGAGCTGTGCAAGCTCGCGCTCGGATATCTTCTCGTCTATTATCAGGATGTTTTCGGAGTAGCGCGGGTCGAGCTTCGCCACCTTCAAAATCGGGAGCATGGTTCCCTTGCCAAGAACGACCCAGACGAACGACTTGTCGCGCTTTACAAGCTTCTTCACCGCATCAAGCAGGTACTGGATGCCTTTCTGCTTCTCAAGCCTGCAGACGGTAAGGAGTACTTTCTTGTTCTTCAGGCCGTACTTCTTGCGCATCGCCTCGCCCGAGACCTTCGGCGTGTAGGTTTCGGTGTTCACGCCGTTGTAGGAAACGCTGGTCTTTGGCCTGAACTTCCTTGGCGCGGTGACGTCAAGCGTGTTCTGGCTCACGCCGAAGATGTGGTCGCACTCCGCCATTATCTGCACCCCGCTGGTGCTGTCGTACAGCGTGCCGAGAAAATCGGTAGTGGGGTTTATCCCTTTCGTGCGCGCGTTGTGCAAAGTCAGGCATAGGCCCTTCTCCTCGGCGTTGATTGCCTTCGCGTCAGCCGGCGAGTAGAAGAACCGGTTGTTTATGTGGAATATGTCCTGATTCCTGCACTCGTCAAGGATTGCCTTGCTCATGAGGGGCGCGATGGCGATGGGCGGCGGGACCGGTGAGTATGGAGGGAGCGTGTCGGTGTAAAAGAGCGTGTCAACGCGCTTGACGCTGATGCCGTCAATCATCTCGTGCTTTTTGTTTCCTGGGATTCGCGAGCACAGCACGGTCACGTCGAAGCCCTTTTTTGCAAGCC
>Ga0172381_10002273_pt1 | contig 21422 bp, 21 predicted proteins | sample Leawel6488metaG_FD_119754 | JGI IMG/M metagenome (GOLD analysis project Ga0172381, IMG submission 119754) | Leachate microbial communities from a municipal landfill in Southern Ontario, Canada - Leachate well 64-88 metaG | ecosystem: Engineered > Solid waste > Landfill > Unclassified | place...
AATAGCTGTAATTACGCTTGATAATTGAATTCTAACCTGATCTTTTGAACCAATTGGAAAAACATCAATAATTCTATCTATTGTTTGAGCAGCTGAATTAGTGTGTAATACTGAAAAAACTAAATGGCCAGTTTCAGCCACTGTCAAAGCTGAAGATATTGATTCTAAATCTCTCATTTCTCCAACAAACACAACATTAGGATCTTGTCTCAAACAAGATCTTAAAGATAAATCAAAACTATTAGTATCTCCACCCATTTCTCGCTGAGATATGATTGCTTTTTCTGGTTTAATTAAATATTCAACTGGATCTTCTATCGTAACTATATGTCCACCAACATTTTGGTTAATCTCTTCCAACATTGCAGCCACTGTTGTCGATTTGCCATGTCCAGTTGGACCAGTTACCAAAACGAATCCTTGTTTATAGTTAGTAAAAGTTTTTAAAATTTCCGGAATTCCCAACTCTTCAAAATTTGGTATTTTAGAAGATATCAATCTTAACGCACAGGCTGGTTCACTTTTTTGAAAATAAACGTTAGACCTAAAACGAACTCCAACCGCTTCAAACGAAAAATCCAATTCTTTTTCTTTCTTAAAAAGTTCTAATTGTCTTTCGTTTAAAAGAGATAAAACCATTTCTTTTATAATTTCACTCCCGATATTTTCAAATCCCGTTATATTCAACAATTCTCCATTAACTCTAATTTTAGGTGATACATCAGAAATTAAATGGATATCAGAAGCACCATTTTCTACTGCAAATTTTAATATTTCTTCAAGTTTTGTATTCATTTTCTATTATTAATTCTAATTTTTAATTATTAATTAGTACTGTGCAACACGGATGACTTCATCCATACTGGTCACTCCTTCTAAAACTTTTACATAACCATCTTGCTTCATCGAAAGCATTCCTTCTTCCATTGCTAATTTTTGAATGTCTGAAGCTGCTGCTTTTTCAACTATTAATTTGCTTATTTTTTCACTAATTGGCATCACTTCATATATGGCAATTCTTCCTAAATATCCAGTATTATTACATTTTTGACAACCCACAATTTTAGGCAATGTTAACTTTTTCCCATCTTTTGCAAATTTATCTTCAATCATGTTAAAAATAGGACCTAGAGTACTTTTTAATTCAGCTAATTTATCTGCTGGAATTTCCATTTCACTCACACAATCCCTGCAGACTTTTCGTAAAACTCTTTGACCAACCACACAGTTCAAAGATGATGTTAATAAAAATGGTTCAGCTCCCATATCTAAAAGTCGGGGAGGAACACCAGAAGCATCATTTGTATGCAAAGTTGAAAAGACTAAATGTCCAGTTAAGGCGGCATTAATAGCCAATTCAGCTGTCTCAGTATCACGAATTTCTCCAACCATAATAACATTAGGATCTTGACGTAAAAATGATCGCAAAGCTGAAGCAAAAGTTAAGCCAGCCTGAACATTAACCTGAACTTGATTTACTCCTTTCATTTGATATTCCACAGGATCTTCAACGGTCACCACATTAACCCTAGAAGTTGCCACAATATCCAAGATTGAATATAAAGTTGTTGTTTTACCTGAGCCTGTTGGACCACAAACAATAATTATTCCATGGGGTCTTTGAATTGCATTCATCAAATTTTTAAAAGCCATTCCTCTCAATCCTAAGTCTTGCAAAGTTGGTACTTTTTGAGATTTCTTAAGCAAACGCATAACCACTTTTTCTCCATAAGTTGTCGGCAATGTTGAAACACGCAAATCAACATCATTACCATCTGATGAAAAAAAGAAACGTCCATCTTGGGGGACCCTCTTTTCGTCGATCTTTAAATTTGACAGAATTTTAATTCTCGAAACCACCGCATCATTAACATTTCTGGGTAATAAATATTTTTCTTGTAAAATACCGTCAATTCTATATCTAATCCTGACATTATCTTCTTGTGGTTCAATATGAACATCAGAAGCCCTAGATTTAACAGCATATTCCAAAATTGTTGTCACGATTTTTGCCACGGGTGCTTCCACTGCCACTTTTTCATCAGCCATTTTCATCGTTTTTTCTTCATCTTTTCTCTCATCCAAAGCTCTGGTCACTTCTGAAGTAATATTCTTTTCTCTAATATATTTTTCCTTAAGATAGGAACTAATTTGTTTTTCAAGAGAAATTGCTACATTTACTTTTAGATTTGTTTTCTTTTCTAAAAACTCAATTGTTTCCAAATCAAGTGGGTTAACCATGGTAATCCACAATGTTTTATTTTTGGTATCCAAATTATAAGGAACTATTTTATATTTTTGAGCCACACTTTCTGGAACTAAAGTTAATGCTTCTGGAGAAAAACCAATTGTCTCTAAATCCACAAAAGGTACTCTCAAAAAAGCAGCTTTTGCTTTAACAAAATCTATTTCGGATACAATTCTCAAAGCATCAATAACTTCTTCTTCACCCTCTCCAGTCTTCAATTGTCTTAAATTAATTTCATCATATTTAGACTGATCAATCAATCCTTTTTCCAACAGGACATCTTTTAAGTTCTTGTATATTTTTGAGGCAGAATCATTCATAATATATAATCATAGTACATTTTTTTTAATAGCAAAACAAGCATTATGGATAACTTTCCATCAGTCTTAATCACCGCCAAAAATAAAGAATCAATCACTAAAAAAATTGATCAAATTTGCTCTGGCTTAAATCATCAATTAGATAAAAAAAACCCTGATATTTTTATAATCGATCAAAATTCAGGCTGGAAGGTTGAAAAAATTAGAGAAATTAATAATTTTCTTTCCCAAAAACCTTTTTGCCATCAAAGCAAGATTGTTATTATTTTTGAAGCTGAAAACCTCAACGTTGAATCCCAAAACACTCTGTTAAAAAACCTTGAAGAACCAGGTGAAAATAATTACTTTATTCTCTCAACCAATAAACTTAAAACCATTTTACCAACCATAATTTCCCGTTGCCAAACAATTAAAATTGTACGGGCGCATCATGATGCGCCCCTTCAAAAAAATATCGAAATTACCGGCAATTTAATTAAAGATTTAGCCCTATCGGAAAAATTAGGCAAAGACAAAGAGGGAATTTTACCTCTTCTCGAAAAAGAACTTTATGTTTATCAACAACTTCTTATTAAATCCCCAAATCAAAAAAACAGAATCATCATCGAAAAGATAATAAAAGCTATTCAAATGATAAATGCCAACGTTGATCCTAAAAACGCCCTTGATTTTATATTTTTATCTTAATCTATCTCCGCATTATCCCCTTATTGATTTTTTAAAAAGTGATATAATCTCTCTTAGATGTTTTATCCCATCTTTTCAATCAATAATCAAATTTTAAAAAATATTGGTACAATCGAAGGTGCCAAGGCTATTATTGATGAAGCTCCTTTAATTCCTGCCTACGAGAAACAATTTCAGCAAGAAGCTATTGTTCGAACTGTTCACTTTGGAACTCGTATTGAAGGAAATGACTTAACTTTTCAAGAAGTAGCCAAGCTAGTCGAAGGTCAAAAAATCACTGCCACCGAACGTGATATTCAAGAAGTAATAAATTATAGAAACGTTGTTTCTTATCTCGAAGAACTTTGGTCTCTCTACGATGCTAATATGCCTCTTCCAGAAGAAAAAAATATTTCCAACTCAGAAGACGGCAGTAATAGACCTTTTTTCTACAGTGAAACCCTAATCAAAAGAATTCACGAATTAACCACCGCTAAAGTTATTCCTGAAATTGAATGTGGAAAATACCGTCATCAACAAGTCGTTTTGAAAAACACTCGCACCGGCGAAATTGCCCACCGACCACCACCAGCCATTGAAGTTCCTTATCTTGTTACTGATTTTGTAGATTGGCTCAACAATCCCGCTTCAAGAGAAGTTCATCCTACCATTCGTGCAGCTATTACCCAATATGTTCTAGTCGCCATCCATCCCTTTATCGAAGGAAATGGTCGTGTTAGTCGTGCTTTTGCCATGTTGCCTCTCTACGTTGAAGGTTATGACATTCGTCGTCTTTTTTCTCTTGAAGAATATTTCGACCGAAATGCTGAAACTTACTACAACACTTTACAAAGTACTCATGAATTATCTTCCGATATTTTTAAAAGAGATTTAACCAATTGGATTAATTATTTTACTGAAGCTTTAGCCATCGAATTATCTCGTGTTAAGACCAAAGTTCAATCTCTTTCTCGTGACATTAAACTAAAACAAAAACTTGGCGGTAAACAACTCCATCTAACCGAAAGACAAATTAAATTAGTTGAATATATGCAACAATTTGGTGGTTTGCGTATGCCAGATGCTCAACAACTTCTTCCAATGGTTTCCGATGACACCATTTGGCGTGACCTTAAAAAATTAGTCGATAGCGGTGCAGTTGAAAAAAAAGGTTCCACTAAAGGTGCCTATTACTGCCTAGCCAACGTCTAAATCATGAAAAAAAACAATCTTTTGCTTCTCCATGGCTGGAGTCAAAATCCAAATTACTTCACCTTAATCAAACCCTTATTAGAAGCTAAATATAAAATATTTTCACCAATTATGCCCGGTTTTGGTGAAATAAAAATAAAAAACCCTTATGATCTAGATAAATATGCTGATTGGTTAAAAGATTTTATTATTAAAAATAAAATCACCAACCCAATTCTTTTAGGTCATTCTTTTGGTGGTTCTGTTTGTGTTAAATTTTTATTCAAATATCCCAACCCAAAAATTAAATTAATTCTTGTCGATGCTGCCATTGTTCGAGATAAATATTCTTTCAGAAAGAGAATATATTATTTTTTAGTTTATATTATAAAACCAGTAATAAATTTTTTAAGAATCAAAAATTTTATTTTAAAAATAATGAAATTAAATAATTCGGACTATCAAAACATCAATAGTCCAATTATGAAAGAAACTTTTCAAAAAGTTATTTATTCTGATCTCATTAAAGAAGCCAGTAAATTGAAAAATAAAACATTAATTATTTGGGGCGATAAAGATGTTGTAACACCATTAACATTTGGCAGAGAAATTAATAAAAATATGAAAAATTCAATATTAAAAGTGATTCCAAATTCTGGTCACTTTCCTTTCATAGATGATCCAATAAAATTTATTTTTTATATCAAAAAATTTTCTGTATGAAAATAAGAAATCTTGTCTATTTAGCTCAATTAGAAGAATACAATCCAAAAAGAATTTCTGATTGGTTAAGAAAAAACCCTAAAAAAAATCTTATTGAAATCAAAAAAAAATTAATTTTTACCCATAAAACAATAATGATTTTTGGACTAACAAAAATCATATCTATATTTACAAATTCACAAAAAGCCATTATTTATTCTCTAAATATATTGAACCCAATATATTCTTTTATAAAATTATTTTTAATATTTCTAGCAAAAATTAAATTAATTATCTTTCATTCAAAATTAAAAACGATAGCTATTACTGGCTCTTGGGGAAAAACAACTTCTAAAGAAATTCTCTGGGAATTATTAAAAGAAAAATATAAAAGTGAAAAAACCACTGGGAATCAAAATACTTTAATAGGAATATCAATAAAAATTCTAAAATTACCAATAAATACCGAAATATTCGTATGCGAAATTGGAGCATATAAAATTGGAGAAATAAAAAAAGTTTGCCAACTATTAAGACCTCAAATCGGAATAATTACTGCAATCGGACCAATGCATTTAGAAAGATTTGGTTCAATAAAAAATATCAAAACTGCAAAACTAGAAATTATTAATTCACTACCTAAAAGTGGAAAAGGTTTTATACCTAAAGAATTAATTAAGGAAAAAAAAATAATCACACATAATAGTAAAAATATTTATTATTTTTCAAAAATTTCAGAAGTCTATAAACAGATTGGTGATATTTTTAATATTAGTACAATTGTTTTAGAAAAAACAATAAAAAAACCTCCAATAATTAAGCATCGCCAAGAAATGATGGATACTGGAATTGTAAAAATAATAGATAATTCGTATAATAGCAATCCTTTAGGGTTTAAGATGGCAGTTGATAAGCTTTTTGAGCAAAAAACTAAAATCAAAATTATTATTACACCTGGAATGATTGAATTGGGAAATTTATCTTTTAAGGAAAATTATAAAGCCGCAAAATATGCATCTCAAAAGTGTACACACGCCATTATAGTAGGTGACACCAACAAGAAAGCTTTAATTAACGGTTTCAAAAACTCAAAAAAAATAAAAATATTTACTGCCAACTCACAAAATAAAATTGATGAAATTATCCAAAAAACAATCATCCCAAAAAAAACCACCATTCTTTTTGAAAACGACCTACCAGACAATTATTTTTAATAATCCTTATTAAAAACATTTGATTCATAAGTAAAAAGAATGTCATTTTTAATTTTATGTTTTTTCAAACCCCAATTAACTAGTTTGTCTAGTAATTTTGTATAACTTAAACCACTTTTTTCCCAAAGATAAAAAGATAAAGAACCAGGAATTGTATTGATCTCATTTAGAAACAATTTTTTTGTCTTATTATCATACATAAAATCAATTCTTGAAACACCACTTCCACCTAAGGAAGTAAACGCTTTTTTTGCCCATTCTTGAACTTGTTTTCTTAAAGATTCAGATATTGGGGCTGGTATTAATTTACTGAAATTTTTACTTCCTTTTGTTTTTCTTCCTTTAATATATTTGTCTTCGTAAGAAAGAATTTTTTCTGTCTTTATTGGCTGTTCACAAACGGAAACTAAAACAGTACTTTCGAATCCAGTTACAGAACAATTTATTTCTTTCATATCTATCAATGCTTTTTCTACAATAATTTTTCTATCAAATTTAGAAGCTACTTCAATTGCATAAATTAATTCTCTCCTGTTTTTGGCGATAGAAATTCCAACACTACTTCCAAGATTAGATGGTTTAACACAAAAAGGATATTTTAATTTTTCAACTCTATCTAAAATCATTTTTTTGTTATTTTCCCAATCATAAATCCAAAAATATTTAAAAGGGATAATATTAATTTTTTCTTTTTCAAAAATTATTTTTTGAGCAACTTTATCCATTCCAACAGCAGAAGAAAGAACTCCACAACCAACATAAGGAATATTCATAAATTCAAACATGCCTTGAATTGTTCCATCTTCACCATTCGTCCCATGTATGATAGGAAAAGCAATATCAAACTCTATTTTTTTGACATAAAATGGAAATTTAACTTCCAAAAAATATTTATTATCAAAAACAACAGGAAGTAATTTACACTTATAAATTCCACCTAATTTGGATATTTCTTTTTTTTTGAAACTATCAATATTTGTTAATGGTTTTCCTGTTAACCAAGTATTATTTTTATCTATATAAACAGGAACTATGTTGTATTTTTTTTATCAAAATTATTTATTGCTTGACAAGCAGTTATTATAGAAATTTCATGTTCAACACTCCTTCCACCAAATATTACCAAAACAGTATTATTAGACATAAGATAGTTTAAATAATAACATAAAACAATATTTAAATAAAATATGATAAAATACCGTAAAGATGAGCATTAATCAATGTAAAACTTGTCCAAAAATTTGTTGTATTGATTTCAGATTAACACAAGAATTGACTTTCCCAAAAGAAACCGAAGAACAACTTAAAAAATATCCTTTTATCCACCGCACAGATTTAGACTTGATTATTTTTCATGGACACGAAAAAATGATTGGTATTTATAATTGTAATCGATTTGATAAAGAAACAAAAAAATGTATAGATTATGATATTAAAGAAAGACCAGAATTCTGTAAAAATACAGGTATAATTTGCTACCCACACAAAGAATGTATTTTAAATAAGACAGAAGAGATATAATTTATTGATGATCACTCTTGACTCTCTCGACCTCCAAAAAATCACTCCAGAAAAATTAGGAGAGTTATTAATGGATGCCAAAAAAACCTATTACACCACCGGGAAACCAATAATGGACGATCATACTTTCGACACTTTAGAAGAAATTCTTCATCAAAAAAACCCCTATCATCGCATTTTTACTAAAGCTGGTCATAAAAATTTTGATACTGGTTTTGAAAAGAAAAAACATATCATATCTATGGGTTCCCAAAATAAAGTCAACAAAATTGAAGATTTGATTCATTATTTTGAACTAAAGAATGTTTTACCCCTTCTTGTCAAAGGAGAGGGTGGGGGGGGATTTTGTGTTCAACCAAAATGTGATGGTATTTCTTTAGAAATCGAATACAAAGAAGGAAAGTTAATCGATGCTATTACTCGCGGTGACGGACAAATAGGCGACGTGATTACTCAAAATGTGGTAAAAATGAAAAATTTTGTGATGACTTTACCAAATCACTTTTCTGGTTCTATCCGTTGTGAAGTCGTTGTACTAGAAAAAGATTTTAAAATCCTAAATAATTTATCAGAAGAAAAATATTCTAATTCCAGAAATGCAGTTTCTGGTATCTCTCAAAGATTAGATAGTAAATTTTCTGAATATTGTAGCCTTATTGCCGTCGATGTTTTTTCTGTAGGGACAAGGCATGCCTTGTCCCTAACAACAGAATCAAATAAAATAGATTTTTTAAAAACCCTTGGTTTCACTCCAGTCGAAACTTTCATTTGTCAAAATTTTGATCAAATTGAAGAAATTTACCAAAAATTTTTAAACAAAACTCGTCTCAATTATCCCTTTGAAATAGACGGTCTGGTTATTAAAATTAATAATTTAAATATTCAAAATCAACTCGGTTATAAAAATAATCGCCCCAAAGGCCAAGTCGCTTACAAATTTCCCGCCAGATCAAGTCAAACTAGAATTATTTCCATCGATTGGCAAGTCGGACCACTTGGCATGATTACTCCAGTCGCCAAGATTGATCCAATCGAAATTTCTGGAGCAGTCATTACTTTTGCTTCCCTCGCCAACTACGATTTGATTAAAGAAAAAAATATTAATGTCAATGATATTATTGAAGTCAGTCGTCGTGGCGATGTTATTCCTCATATCGACCATGTGGTTAGCAAAGTTACTCCTGGCCATTTTGAATCTCCAATAAAATGTCCTTCTTGTGGTACCTTATTAATTTCAGAATCAAAATTTTTAAAATGTCCCAACATTAAAAATTGTTTAGCTCAAATTTTGGGCTCCTTGAAACTATTTTGTGATTCTCTAGAAATTAGGGGTATTTCCAACAAAACCATAGAAAAACTTTATCAAGCTAATTTAATTAGATTACCTGGCGATTTTTACAAACTTTCTGTCTCTGACTTTACCAATTTAACTGGTCTTGGTCAAAAATCTGGTCAAAACATTGTTCACCAAATTCAATCCAAGAAAAATATCACCCTAAAACAAATTTTAACCGCTGCCAGTATTCCCAATTTCAGTAGTAAACGAATTCAACAATTAATTACTCAAAATTTCGACACTCCAGAAAAAATTCTAGAATTAACTGTCGAAAAATTAGAAAGCCTTCCCGGCATCCAAATTACTTTAGCCAAAAAAATAAAGGAGGGGATAGATGCTCGAAAAACTTGGATTCAATCCATCCTTTCCCAAATAAATATCAAATCAACGATCAACGATCTATCACCGACGATCTATAACCTAAGTTTTGCCATAACTGGCACTTTAAATAGACCTAGAAAAGAAATAGAAGACCAAATAATTTCTCTTGGTGGACAAGTCGTTTCTTCCGTCTCCAAAAACACCGATTATTTGATTACTAACGAGACTGAATCTACTTCTAGTAAATTTATAAATGCCCAAAAGTTTGGCATAAAAATAATATCTGAAGCTGAATTTGAGTCATTAGCAGTCAAGTAGAAAGACTGCTAACAAATAGTCATTTTCTACTTTTCCCAATGCTTAGGGTATAAATATATGTCAATCTATAACAATGTATATCATTTATAAATGTTAGAATAACTTATGAAATTAATTATTGGTCTAGGTAATCCAGATAAAAAATATCAAAATACTCGCCATAATTTAGGTCAAAAAATTATTATTGATTATGTACGGGTGTATTGCAATACGCACCTTCAAAAAAAATCAAACCTTTCCGCTCAAATTTACGAAACCGGACAAGGGACTAATAAAACCATTTTTGCCGTCTCTACTGAATATATGAATAATTCAGGTATTACAATTCAAAAAATTTCTCAATTCTATAAAATCTCTCCACAAGATACTTATATTATTCATGACGATCTAGACTTAGAAGTAGGGGATTCAAAAATTCAATTCGACCGTGGATCAGCTGGTCATAATGGGATTAAATCTATAATTGAAAATTTAGGCACCCAACAGTTTAATCGTATTAGAATTGGTATCGGTAAACCTCAAAATAATATCCCTATAGAGGATTATGTTCTTCAATCTTTTTCAAAAGAAGAAAAAGAAAAAATAGAAAATATAACAACTAAGATATTTACAGTAATTAATAACCTTTAAATGGTAAAAACTATTTTTAAATCAGTTACTAAATCAATTGGTCGCAGCATTAAAAATGATCCAGAAGTACAACGTCTTCGTCATAAATATCCTCGCTTCTTTAATTTCATAAAAAAACGTCTTACTCCTAATGAAAAATATGGTCTTTATTTAACTGTAGGTATTTTATTTACCTTATTTTTCATTTATCTTTTCTTTGGCATTGTCCAAGATTATATTGGTCAAGATATTTTAATTCGAACCGATCTTAGAATTATCAATTTAGTCAGTCATTTCCGAACTCCTTTCCTAAATAAGTTCATGCTTTTTATAACTTATCTTGCTAAAGCCGAAATTATAACCGTGGCCGTTATTTTTTCTTTAATAATCCTTTTTCTACTTCGAAAATGGTCTTATTTTAACAATCTTCTAGTTTTTGTTCTTGGTGGTGAACTTTTTGTTTGGATTATTAAAAACATTGTCAGTCGACCAAGACCTCCACTTGCCGAAGCTCTTGTCTCCGAAACCAGTTATAGTTTTCCTAGTGGTCATAGTTTTGTCGCTATTGCTTTCTATGGACTAATCACTTTTTTTCTATTTGAAACTTGTAAGAAAAAATATAAAAAAACTTTAATTTTAATTTTTGGTCTTATTTTAGTAATTTTAATCGGATTTTCTAGAATTTATCTTGGAGCCCATTGGCCCTCAGATGTTTTAGCTAGTTATACTTCAGGACTGGCTTGGTTATCTATAATTATTACCACTGCTCAGATCAAAAGAAAATTTCACCCAAAATTAATCCACCCACCTCATTTAAAACACAAAACTGTCGCCAAAATTGCTTTATCACTAATAATAATATTTTCCATCTTCACATATCTTTTTTATAAAACTCATCCACTAAAACCAATAAATACAACACAAACTACAAAAACTATTATCCAATTAAAAGAAGTTAACACAAAACTTTTTGAAAAATTACCAAAAATCAGTGAAACTATTACTGGTGCTCCAGCTGAACCAATTAATATCATTACTATTACCAGTAAAGATACACTAACCAAAGCTTTCATCGATTCTGGTTGGTATTTATTAGATCCAATTAATACCAAAAATACTTTCAAACTTATTAATTCCATCATTAAAAAAAAATCTTATCCAAAAACTCCTGGTCTTCCCGTTTTTTGGGATACTCGTGCCAACGATCTTGGTTTTGGTAAACCAACTTCTGAAAACTTAGCCAGTTCTCGACATCATATTCATTTTTGGGAAACAGATTTCATCACCCCAGAAGGTCAAACAATTTGGGTTGGAACCGCCCATTTTGATCAACAAATTAAAAAGAAGTTTAATATAATTCTTCCGATTCATTCCACTGAGCTAATTGTAGACAAAGAAAGAGAAGAAATTAAAAACACTCTTGAGAAGAATAATTTTCTCAAATCTTTTGAAAAAATAGATATAACTGGTCTTTCCTACGGAGTCAAAAAAAGTGGTAATAATTTTCTTACCGATGGGCAAGCTTATATTTTATACTTAAAAAATTAATGACCAAAAACCCCGCCACTTCAATCGGTGATCAATTATTTAAGTTTAAAGAAACTTTAGAAAAAAGAGGTAAATACGTTAAAAATGAGTTTCAGGCTTATGGCCTCGATTTGGCCAAAGAATTAGACGATTGGAAAAACAAATCTCTTTATCTTCGGCTAGCTAAAACTGTTGATCGAGAAATTCTAGAAAAAGCCAGATATTTTGTCAAAGACCAAAACCCTGGTACCATTAAAACTCCCTACAAACTCTTTATGTGGAAATTAAAAGAATTAAAAAAAGAGAAATAAACCTAATTTTGGAGTATAATACACCGAATATGTCATTTCTTAAAAAACATTTTAAAAAAATCATTATTATTTCTATTATTTTAATTGCCTTATTTGTTGGATTTAAAATAAAGAATAGAAATAGTGATCAAAAATTCGATCCTAAAAAAGAAATTCTTGTCAACCCTCAAAAAAAAGATCTAGTTGAACAAATAACTTTAGCTGGATCAATCGATGCTACCTATAAAGCTGAATTAAAATTTCAAACCGGTGGTCAATTAGCTTGGATAGGAGTAAAAGTAGGGGATAAAGTTAAAAAATACCAAACAATTGCCAACCTCAACCAAGATCAGCTCAAAAAACAACTTGCAATAGACTTCAACAATTACAAAACCACTGCTTCTACTTTTTACGATACTAAAGATCAGTATAAAGATTCTGTAATCACTACTGAAATTAAAAGAATTCTAGAACGCTCTCAAAATACTTTGGATAATTCAGTTATTAACTACGAATTAGGAGATTTGGCGATTAAATATTCTCGTCTCTCTAGTCCTATTTCTGGTGTAGTAATTGCAGTTGATCAACCAAACGCTGGAATCAATATTACCCCAGCCAATAACATTGCTTCAATTATTGACCCTCAAAGTCTTTATTTTAAATCGCAAATTGACCAAGAAGATGTCGTTAAAATTAAAGTTGGTGACAAAGCCAAAATTAAAATAGATAGTTTTTCTGATCAAATTCTTGATTCTGAAATTACATACATTTCATTCACCCCAGTTATCGGTCAAACTTCTACTGTTTATGAAGTTAGATTCAAATTATCACTAAATAATGATGATTTGAAATATCGATTAAGTATGGATGGCGATGCTAATATTATTCTTAAAGAAATTCCTAATACTCTAACTGTTCCAGTTGACAGCGTTTATCAAGATCAAGACCAACCTTATGTTTTTACTATTGATCAAGACAAAAAACTAATTAAAAAAACTATTAAAATTGGCATTGAAACTGACACTGAAGTTGAAATTTTGGAGGGACTTAATGAAAACGATCAAATCGTCATTAAAAAATAAGATTGTTCTAGAACTAGAAAATGTGGTTAAAACTTACATTTCTGGTAATAGTCAATTTAATGCTCTTGACGGCGTTTCTCTAAAAATTATGGAAGGGGAATTTGTCTCAATAACTGGACCATCTGGATCTGGCAAATCAACTCTAATGCATATCATTGGTCTACTCGATAACCCCACTTCTGGACGAGTTTTATTAGAAGGCAAAGATATTTCTCAGTTAAAAGAAAATCAACTCGCTCAGATTAGAAATATTACTCTCGGTTTTGTTTTTCAACAATTTAATCTTTTAGCCAGAACTCCCTCACTTGAAAATGCTATGTTGCCCTTACTTTATTCTGATATTCTCAAATCAGAACGCGAACCAATCGCCTTAAAAATGTTAACTAAAGTTGGTTTAGCCGATAAAATAAAAAATACTCCAGCCCAACTTTCTGGCGGCCAACAACAACGTGTTGCCATTGCCAGGGCCTTAGTTAATAACCCTAAAATTATTCTTGCCGACGAACCAACTGGAAACCTTGATTCAAAATCAGGAAAAGAAATTATCGAACTTTTTCATTATCTAAATAAAAAAGAGGGGAGAACTATCGTTCTAGTTACCCACGATATTGAATTAGCCAAACAAGCTAATAGAATTATTATCATTAAAGACGGCAAAATCTTCAAAAAAGTTTTGTAAAATATGATTAAACCTTCCATCGATGACTTAATCAAATCAAGTTTTAGATCAATTCTAAAAAATAAAGGCCGAACCGTTTTAACTTCTTTAGGAATAATTATTGGTGTTGCCTCTGTTATTTTATTAACTTCAATTGGAAATGGTCTTAAAGGCTACATCGAACAGCAATTTGACGCTCTTGGAGCTAATTCCATTTTCATTTCTCCTGGTAAAATTTTTAATGATGATGGCGGATTTTCCCAAAACAGTATGGCCACTGCCATGACTACCAGTTTTACTCAAAAAGATTTCAATCTTCTCAATCGAAAACTTAAAAACTCTGTTATTATGCCAGTTAATGCCACCTATGCTGACATCAAATCAAATTATGCTATAAAAAAAACCACCGAAATTGATGGTTCTGTCGAAGAATATGGAAAAAGTAATAATGTAATTCCTTCCAACGGAAATGGTCGTTGGTTTACTAATGAAGAAAATGATAAAAAAAGTCCAGTTGTAGTTCTAGGTTACAAAATTGCCGAAACTCTTTTTCCTAAATCAAGTGCTGTCGGTAAAAAAATTATTATTAAAGGAAAAACATTCAAGGTTATTGGTGTCGTCGATCAAAAGGGAGCTTCAATGGGAGGACCTAGTGTCGATGATGCTGTTTATGCCCCATTTTCAGTTGTTTCCGATTTAGCTGGTAATGAAAATATTAATACTTTTATAATTAAAGCTGCAAACAAAGATTCTGTTGAGTCAACTAAAAAAGAAATCACTAAAATTATGCTTGAAAAATACGACTCTGATGCTTTCACTGTTTTTGACAGCAGTCAGTTATTATCCAGTATCAATTCCATAATTGGCATATTAACTGTCGGTTTATCAGGTATTGCCGCTATCTCCCTAATCGTCGGCGGCATTGGAATTATGAATATTATGTTAGTTACAGTATCTGAAAGGACTAAAGAAATTGGCCTTCGAAAAGCTATTGGTGCTTATCCTCGAGCTATTCTTATTCAATTTTTAATTGAAGCCATTATCCTTTCTAGTTTTGGTGGAGTTGTAGGCATTATGATTGGTTGGCTAGGATCACTTGGCATTAATAACTTTTTTCCAGCCAAAGTTACTCTCAGCTCAGTTATTATTGCTTTTGGAGTTTCCACTTTAGTCGGTATTATTTTTGGTGTTGTTCCAGCTCGTAAAGCTTCAAAACTTTCCCCAATCGAAGCTTTAAGATACGAATAACTTTATTTTTGTTATCATTAATTAGTGAAAAAAGATTTACTCTTTCATTTATTACCATCTGCGATTGTTTTTGTTACAGTTTCCCTCATTTGGGTTATTTTTAGGGTCCCAAATCTTGAAATTATTTATCTTTTCACAGGATTACTCTTGGGAACTTTTTTTCTAGATATCGACCATATTATTTACTGGTTTTATAGAAAACCAAATACTGATGAAAGTCGAATTGTTCAAGCTGTTGTCGAAAAAAAAGATTTTAAATCCCTTTATCGATTAATCAAAGCCGCCAGACGTAGTCATGATAATTTAATCTTTCATCACTATTTTTTTCAAATAGGATTAACATTAATTTCTTTTTTTATTTTTAGTTCATCTTCAAATATTTTAATTCTTTCTTTTCTTTTATCTATGAATTTACATTTATTAATAGACGAAATAAAAGATTATTTTAACAACCCCAAATTTCTTCAAGATTGGCTTTTTGCCAGAGAAGAAAAACAATTACCTCTCAAATTTCTCAAAAACTATTTAACGGTTTTTATTATTCTCTTCTTTATTTTCCTTTTCCTTCTTGTAAAATCTAAAACATGATAATGTCATCTCCTCAGCTTTTTGAAGAAACAAAAAGATTTTTAACTCCACTTCAACAAAATTTATTAACTGACGTTGAAACCATCTTAAAAAAGATAAATTCCGAAGATCAAATTTACGATTACGCTTTTTTTGTTGCTCCTATTGCCAAGGCCTACGAGGGATTTTTAAAGGATTTCTTTCTTAAAATAGGCATAATTTCCGACAATGAATATGAAAGTGACCGTTTTAGAGTTGGTAAAACTTTAAACCCTTCTCTTAGGTATAAAAGATTTTCTGTTTTTCAAAAATTATCAGACATCCACCAAGATGGTGAAGAATTAGCTGAAAGTCTTTGGGATGCTTGGAAGTTTGGCAGAAATGAAATTTTTCACTTTTTCCCCAATATTTCTCAAAATTTATCCAGAAATGAAGCTGAAGATAGAATCGATCTACTTTTAAAAGCCATGATAAAAGCAGGGGAATTTTTAATTAACAACAAAGAAATTATTCGTCGATCTCGACTCGATTCCCGTTAAAATCTATTAAGGTGTTAGTTTTGAAATCCCAGAAATCTAGAGGTACTGGAATCTTATTTGCATTCCCTGGCACATCAATAATTAAAGTTGGACAAGCAAATCCAGAGATATTTTTTCTTAATTCCGTCATTATTTTTATTTCTTTTTTTAGTGGTACTATAAAATTTTCAATCCCTTCAATCTTGTTGCATTGATAAATGTTATATGGCCTAACTCCAATTTCGATTAGTCTACAAAAAAGCTTCTCTAAAACTTCTACTGAATCATTAAATCCTTTCAAAAAGACCGATTGTGAATACAAAATTACTCCTGTTTTTCTGATTTTTTCAATAACCTTTTCAGTTTCAGAAGTTAGCTCATTAATATGATTAATATGAACTGAAAAATAAATTATTTGTTTATATTTTTGTCCTAAAATTTTTAAAAACTTTTCAGAAACCAATAGAGGAGCGGTAACCAAGGCTCGACTATGAATTCTAAAAATTTTTATTTGATCCAAAGCACTTAGTTTCTCAAGAGAATATTTTAATAAATCTAACACCATTAAAGGTTCACCTCCCGATAAAATTACTTCAGCAATTTCTTTATTTTTAAAAATATAATCGACAATCTTATCAATGTCTTTCCTTGTCAAACTTTCTCTTTTTTCTTCTTTCTTCCATTTTCTAAAACAAAATTCACAATCCACCGGACACAAATATGTTAATTCAATCAAAACCCTTGTTTTATATCTCCTAATTAACCCCTTAACAGGGGTAACTTTATCTTCAAAAAAAATATCTTTCATTTTATTCAATTAAAATCAGTTTCAAATCATTAATATTTTTAACATCAGCAAAAATCATCGCTAATCTATCTATTCCAATAGCAATTCCTGCACACTTTGGCAATTTTTCTAAAATTTCTAAAAATTCTATGTCTGGCTCACAATTAATTAATCCTAAATTTTGGCGTTTTTTAATATCTTTTTCAAATCTTTCTTTATATTCTTCAATTATTACTCCCTCGTTTCCACAATTTCCCAATTCAATTCCTTCAATATAAAACTCAAATCTTTCAGCAATATTATTTTCATTAACTTTAACAATTGCTGCCAATTCAGGTGGATATTCATAAATAAAAGTAATTAAGCCATTTTTACCCAAATTTGGTTCAATTTCAATTCCATAAATTTGCGACCAAAGATCAACATAGTCCATTTTTTCAATTTCATAACCTTTCTTCTTTGCTTCTTCAAAAAATTTATTGTGATCAAAAATGTCAGTTATTCCAGCATATTTTTTAAAAGCTTCAGCCACTGTAATCTTCTCAAAAATTTTTAAATCAATAATTTTATTTTGATATTTAATTTCCTCTTTACCAAATAAATTTTTTGAAATAAATCTAATCAAATTCATAACATCTTCGGCAATATCAAAGTAATCTGCATTTACTCGATAAAATTCCAACATGGTAAATTCATAAGAATGTTTCTTTTCCACTGGTTCATTATTTCTAAAAGATTTTTCCAAAGAATAACAACTACCAATTCCTTCAACAATTAATCTTTTTAAAAACAATTCAGGAGAAGGAATTAAATATAATTTTTCCTTTATTTCAGAATATAAATTTTCTGTTTCAAAAATTTCTAAATACGATTCTGGTATTAATTTAGGCGAAAGTAGGGGAGTATCAACTTTTACAAAAGAATTTTTTTGCAAAAAAACATCCACCAATCTTTTTACTTCCAAAAAAATCTGATGATTTTTTAAATTATCAATTTGAGACTTAATTTCCATAGAATCATATTATATCAACTAAATTAATATTGACATAAAAACTAAATCAAGTAATATAAAAGCATGTCTAAAATAATAATTGATCAAGAAAAATGTATTGGCTGCAACACTTGTCCAATGATGGATCCAGAAACTTTTGAAATGGATAATGCCATCTACAAGGCCAAAATAAAAAAACAACCAACAGAAATTACTGATAATATTAAATCAGCAATTGATGCTTGTCCTGTTGGAGCAATTACCATTGAAGAAAATTAATAATTAAAAAAAATATGGTCAAAAAACAAATTAAAAAAAACATTATTTCTCCTGTTCGTAAGAAATCAATAAATGTTCCAATAATTGGGATTATTCTTTTCTCCTTATTATTAGCTGATCTTCTTTTGCTGCTGGTATTGCTTTATTGATAGTCAGGGCTAAAATAGCCTCCAAATTAACCTCAAAAAATATATTTGCCGCCACCAAGACTGATAAACCTCAATTAGACTTTTACGTCATGAGTTTTTGCCCTTATGGCAATCAAATAGAAGAAACTCTTAGACCAATTTTTGATCTTCTTGGCGATAAAGTTGAACTCAGACCTCGCTATATTTTTGAAAAAATTGAAGGTAATCTTAGCAGTTATTGTAAAACAGTTAATCCAGACCCAACTCAATGTGAAACTTATGTCAAAAATAGTGGTGGTCAATTAAGAGATGTTGCTGATTGCCAACAACAAATTTCTGTTATGGTTAAAAATTGTAACAACGAAAGTCAATATTTAAAAATTGGTAATAATCTTTATTCTTCTCTTCATGGCCGAATCGAAGCTAATCAAGATGTAAGAGAAATTTGTGCCTATAATTTAAATGAAGATAAGAAAGCTTGGTGGGATTTCATTAAAAACACCAATGATAATTGCACCTATCAAAACGCTGATACTTGCTGGGAAGAACAAGCTAAAAAAGCTGGTTTAGATACCAACAAAATCACTGAGTGTTTTAATAAAGATGCTGCCAGTTTAATTGAAAAAGAAATTGCTGATACTACCAAATACAAGATTCAAGGATCACCTTCATTAATGATTGGAGAACAATCTTTTCCACCAGAAATCACTGCTGATGCTACTGATCAAAATCTTAAAATTGGTAATGAAGTATTTAGTTTAAATCAAATTAGAACTCCAGATGTTATTAAAGAAGCTATCTGTAGTGCTTTCAAAAACGCTCCAAAAGAGTGTAGAAAAACTCTAACTGATCCAAATGCTATTGCTGCTGAAGCCGCCACTGGTGACGTCGCTGGTGCTGCTACTGCTGCTGAATGTAATTAAATAAATTTGTAACTAATAAAAACCCCGCCCCTGCGGGGTTTTTTGATATAATTAATTATTATAAAAAATATCTCCCTATGTTAAAGGGAGATATTCGAAGGACAGAGAAGATTTATGAAACTCAATTCTCATCAATTAAGAAAAAGCAAAACAGGGGAGTCAAAGAAATTACAAAAAGAAATCAAACGCAACCCAATTATTTTAGTTTTAGATAACGTTTTAGATACATACAATATTGGTTCTTTTTTTCGATTGGCGGATGCCTTAGCTGCCGAAAAAATTTGTCTTTGCGGACCAGTCGTTACTCCTCCCAACATAAAAATTCATCGAGCTTCTATTGGCACTTGGAAATGGGTTCCGTGGGAACAATATCAAAACACCAAAGAATGCATTATTCAGCTTAAAAAAGAAGGTTATCAAATTGTTGGTTGTGAACAAACAAAAGACAGTGTTAATTACCAAAAAGCCAAATATAAATCAAAAATTGCCATTATTGCTGGCAGTGAAAACTTTGGAATTTCTCAAGATGTCTTAAAATTAGTCGATAAAATAGTAGAAATACCTATGTTTGGGATAAATATATCTTTAAACGTTCTAGTTGCCACTTCTATCATCAGTTTCGATGCTATCTCTAAATTAACAACTAAAAAAGCCTAAGTTAAGGCATTATTTTAGTCAAAAATTAGAGTAATTTTATAAAAAAGTTTTGCCTAAAGATAGGAATAATTTGCTTATTGTAAAGCTAATTTTACTCTGTTAGAATGAATTCATGTCGAAGTCAAAACAAGAATATACCGGAGAACAAATAGTTGTATTGGAAGGTTTAGAACCAGTCAGAAAACGTCCAGCCATGTATATTGGTTCCACTGACACTAGGGGACTACATCATTGTTTAACCGAAATTGTTGATAATTCTATTGATGAGGCTTTGGCAGGCTTTGCCAAAAACATTTGGATAGTTATCCATCCCGACAATTCTGTCAGTGTCGCTGATGATGGTCGAGGTATTCCTATCGACATCATGCCTAAATACAAAAAACCAGCTGTTGAAGTCATTATGACTACTCTCCATTCTGGAGGAAAATTTGAAGGTTCTGCCTACAAAGTTTCTGGCGGTCTCCACGGAGTCGGCGCTGCTTGTGTCAATGCTCTTTCTAGTCTTTATCAAATTGAAATTAGAAGAGACAGTAAAATTAATTTTATTGAATTCTCCAAAGGTGGTCTAAAAACAAAATTATCTCAAATTGATGAAACTAAAATTGAAAAACTAAAAAAAATAATTCCCAAGGAAACCACTGGAACCACGGTCACTTTCTATCCAGACCCAGAAATATTTAAAGAAACAATTGAATTTGATCCAAAAGTAATTATTAAGTCAATCAAGGATCGCGCTTATCTTACTTCTAAAATATTTTTTCATTTTTACGACGAAAGAAGTAATCTTCAGCATCATTATTACTTTGAAGGCGGAATAATTTCTCTAATCAGAGAATTAAATAAAAACAAAGTAGTCGCTCATGAACCTATATATCTTCACCGTCAAGATGAAGGCATAGATGTTGAAATTGCTATTCAATACAATGATACTTTTCAAGAAAACACCCCATCTTTCGTCAATATTATCAACACTCATGAAGGTGGAACTCATTTAACCGGATTTAAAATTGCCTTAACTAAAGTAATTAGAGATTATGCTACTAAAAAAGAACTTCTAAAAGCCAAAGATGACACCATCACTGGCGACGATGTTAGAGAAGGTCTTACTGCAGTAGTTTCCATTAAAATGGGTTCAAAAGATCTTCAGTTTGAGGGTCAGACAAAAGGAAAATTAGGTAACAGTGAAGTTCAGCCTATTGTTTCTAAAATCGTCAAAGAAGAATTAGAAATTTATTTTGAAGAACATCCAGATGTTGCCAAAATTATTGTTGGAAAAGCTCTTTTAACTATCCAAATTCGAAAAGCTGCTAAAGCCGCCAGA
>Ga0172381_10002274_pt1 | contig 21418 bp, 33 predicted proteins | sample Leawel6488metaG_FD_119754 | JGI IMG/M metagenome (GOLD analysis project Ga0172381, IMG submission 119754) | Leachate microbial communities from a municipal landfill in Southern Ontario, Canada - Leachate well 64-88 metaG | ecosystem: Engineered > Solid waste > Landfill > Unclassified | place...
AGTCGTCCGGCAATTAAAAAATGCCCAGACTGTCAGGTTCCTTTATGTAAATATGAAAAGGATTATTGCCATGATCATGAAAAAAAATCAAATAGGGGAGTTTATAATTTTAAGAAATTATGACTTCATTAAAATTTTTACGAACCGAAAATATAGATAATCTTAAATTTAAGTCTTATGTTATTTCATTATTTACTGGGATAGGTGGTATGGATTTAGGATTTCGTCAAGCCGGTTTTGAAATCAGAGTAATGGTAGAATGGGAAAAAAACGCTTGTGAAACATTGCGTGCAAATTGGACAAGAAAAGGTTGGGGTAATAGGGAACCTATTCCTAATTGGATGCAGGAAAGGGAACCGGTTATTCTTGAACGTGATTTAACAAAAACATCAACTGAAGAAATTCTTAAGGCAGGAGATCTAAAAGTTGGAGAGGCAGGAGTTTTAATTGGTGGATTTCCATGTCAAGGATTTTCTACAGCAGGAAAAAGAATGATGGATGATCCTAGAAATGTTTTATATAAAGAATGTGTCAGGGTAATTAAAGAGGCATTACCAAAATGTTTTGTCCTTGAAAATGTTCCGGGTTTAATTTCGATGGGAAAAGGCACAATTATAGACCAAATTTGTAAAGATTTAGCTAGTGCTGGTTATAAAGTTAATTGGCAAAAATTGAATGCTGCGGATTATGGAGTTCCTCAAAATAGAATAAGAGTATTCTTTATTGGGTATAGAATTGATACATTTGTTTTTTTGGAAAAAGGAAATCCGGCACTTTGTATGGGTTGTCCTGGAAGTTATACTCATCCGGATTGGTTTGAAAAAAAATACAAAATTAAATCATCTAATTTCTATATTTAATTGTTGTGTCTTGACAATTTAATTTGAATTGAAAATGGACTTGACAAGGTGGTTGCTATTGTTTTATAATCAAAGTATGAAAAATTTAATTTTAGCTTTGGTAGTAATCATAGGGCTTATTGTTATTTGTAAGATTGATGAGCCGAGACAAAAAGCAATTAATAAATATAATTGTGCAGTTTGGGGATACAAGGAGGACTGCAAAACTCCGTTACCATTTGATCAAAGATTAAAATGAATAATAAACTTTCTTGGTCATTTTTTAATGAGTGGAATGATATGGTCAATATAAATACTGACCGTCCTTATGAGAAACGTGATCATATTTGGGCCTCTGAACTTGGTAAGGCTGATGTTGATATTTGGTTGGCACTTCGTGGAGTTATACCCACTAATCCCCCTAATATAAGATCTCGACGTAAATTTATTGCTGGTGATTTTTGGGAATGGTTTATTGTTCGCATGATGATGGTTGCTGGTGTCTTTAAGAGTTCACAGGATTATATTAAATTCCAGTATCCTGGTCTTTTGCCGGTAACGGGTAAGCTTGATATTTTGGCCGGTGGAAAAACAGATTATAGAAAAGCAAGGGAAAATATTAATGTTTGGTTTTTAGATGATGATTCAAAATTCGGGATAAAATTAAAAAAAACACTTTTGAATATTGTTGATCATTTAGAAAAAAAATATGGTGGTCGTGATCTTAAGGAAATTATTTTTGAAGTAAAATCTTGTTCTGGAATGATGTTTGATTATCGTGAAAAAATAGGGAAGCCTAGTCTTAATCATGCTTTGCAGGATTTTCATTATCTTAAGGGCAGTGGCAGGGATGAGGGACATATAATCTATGTTTCAAAGGATGATTGTCGGGTTATGGAGTTTGCGATTTGGAATCCATCTCCTATTGAGGATATTTATAAAAGATATATTGAAAGAATTACTGAATATAATGGTCTTAATGTTCAGCCTCCAAATGCTTCGCCTGTTGTTTTTGATCCGGATGCTGGTAAGTTTAATAAAAATTGGCAGGTTGAGTATTCTAATTATCTTACTAAGCTTTATGGGTTACAGGATCCTGAACATTTCCGTCAGGTTTGGGGTGGTGAGGCACAAAGAATAAATCGTGTATATAAGCGCGTTGTCGATATGCTGCCGTTGAGCAAAGTTAACTCTGAGGTTATTGCAAAAACAAAGGCAACGTTGTTCCCACAATGGGATGATTTGGTTAAAATTGGCAGGGATCTCAAAAAAAAAGGCATGATGGTTGATGAGGATTTAGATAGTGGTTCAATATTATAAATTTTAATTTTCTAATATGAAAATCTTAAATCTCAAGGCGGAAAACGTCAAAAAGCTGATAGCTGTAGACATAACTCCGAAAGAGAATACTATTGTGATTTCGGGAAAAAATGGGGCTGGAAAAACCAGCGTGTTGGATTCTATATTATTTGCTCTTGGTGGTGAGCGTGCTTTGAAAAACACGCCAAAACCAATCCGGGATGGTCAGGATCATGCTCGTGTTGAGCTTGATTTAGGTAAATATAAAGTTGTCCGAACATGGACCAAAGAGGGGCACAGTTACGTTTCGTTGTCAAATAAAGAGGGTGCTATTTTTTCGAGTCCTCAAAAAATGCTTGATGAGATTGTCGGGCAGATATCTTTTGATCCTCTTGAATTTTCACGTATGAAACCTGAAGAGCAGAAAGATATTTTATTGGATGTTCTCGGACTTAAAGAAAAAGTTTATGATATTCAAAATAATTTTCAGGTTAAATATGAAGAGCGCCGGATGGTAGGTCGTGACTTAAAAACTGCCCAAGGGCATTTGGCGAGTGTTTCATTGCCTCTTAATTATCCATCAAAGCCTGTTGATACTGTTAAATTGACTGAGGATCTAAAAGTTGCTGAAGAAAATAATCAGTCAATAACTTCGGCTAAAAATGATAATCAATATAATGAGGAAAGAATTAAAGAGTTAAAAGAAGAAATCGATAAACTTACTGATAATATTCACTTGAATAAAGAATTGTTGAAAGGCAAGAGAATGATGGATGTTGATGGGATTAGAGAGAAACTTGGTCGAGCATCTGAAGATAACCAATTATATTCTCAAGCTCAGATATGGAAAAAAGCAAAGGAAACTGTTAAAATTTGGGAGAAAAAATATGCTGATTATGAGGTCGTTCTACGTAAATTTAAGAGTGAAAAAGATGACCTTATTATAAAAGCAAAGCTTCCAATAAAAGGGCTTAATATTAGCGATTCCGGTGTTACCTTTAAGGGAATTCCATTTTCACAACTTTCGGCTGCTGAACAACTTAAGGTTTCACTGGCGATTGCTATGGCGAGTAATCCAAAGCTTAGAGTTATACGAATTCTTGATGGATCGCTTCTTGACTCGGTTAATATGAAAGTTATTCGAGAAATGGCTGACAGTCAGGATTATCAGGTTTGGATTGAGCGTGTTGAGGATGATGGAAAAGTGTCGATAATAATCGAAGAAGGGGAGGTTAAATAACGTGGATAAAATGAATAGGGTAAAAAAACCATGTGGATTTTGTAGTCAATGTAGGAATGGTCATACTGAGGATTGTAATGATCCACATATAATCTTAGAAAAAGTTAATAAAAAACAACCATGTGGTTCTTGTGATCCATGTAGGCTTGGTCATCCGGAAACTTGTATATATCCGCGTATAGAATTAGAAAAAAAAGGTTTCATGAAATGGTGGATGTGGGTTTTGATAGGTGTTGTCTTATTGTTTATTTTTTGTTTATTAATTATTGCTAGTCTTAAGGCGACTGATAGGTTTTTTAAGTCTTATGATTTAGAATTTCCGCAGGTTATTCAGTTAAATTGGCCAGTGCGGATAATAAAAAAAGTAACCTCAAATGTTAAAAAAACGGCTGTCAAGGGGGCAGCCGTTCAGGTTAAAATTACGCCACGTGTCGCATCTGTAAATTCAGATGTTGACAGTATTGTTGAGTTTATATGGACTGAGGAGTCTGGAAAAGGTACAGCTCCGTCAGGATGGCATGTAGGGTGTCGTAATAAGGGCATGTGGAATGAGATTGGTTGGAGTGGTCCTGATTTTTGTTTTAGGGATGAAAGTGAGGGGTTGAGAATACTTCGGACGACAATTTCTGAAAGATTGGTTAAAAATGGCATAGTCGAGACGCTTTGTGTTTATAATCTTGGTCCACAGGTCAATGATAAAAAAGAGCGGATTCCTTATCAAAATTGTATGTACTATCAGAAATTTCTTAAGTTCATTTGAGAGGAGGTGATTATATATGACAAAAATGACAGTAAAAGAATTTAAGTCGTTGAAAACAATGTTGAAAACAAAATCAACTGCCGATGTTGCAAAGAAAACTGGATGGTCTGAAACAAGTCTCAGAAGAGTAAAGAAATCAAGATCACTGAAAGGCTATTGTGATCTTTGTTAAGGGATTAATAATAATATGAAAAAAAACAAAATGAGTGAGGATTTCAAAGAGGCATTATTTGTTATTTTTGCTATCTTATTTATTGGAGGATTTGGGTATTTTTTAGGTAGTTCTTTTTCTTATTGGAAAGGTTATGAGGCAAGTGAATTATATTATCAAAAAGCACAATGTCAGGAAGATTATTCAAATTATAATTTGAAAGATGTTCCGGCAAATTGTTTGAGATTATTAGAGGTAAAGATTAAAAAATAAGTATGAGAGAAATTAAATTTAGAGGAAAAGATTTAGATAGTAGAAAATGGGTCTACGGTTCATATTATTATGCGGAAAAATCTAGGCAACATTTTATTATTAAAGAAAATTCTAATGGTATAGTTAAATTTTTTAGAGTAGATCCAAAATCAGTAGGTCAATACACAGGTCTTAAAGATGAAAATGGAAAAGAGATTTATGAGGGGGATATTATAAAAGATAATTTTGAACATTGGAAAAATAAAGTTGTTGAAATGACGCCTGAATTTTGGCATGAATTTATTGAATATGGATTGGGAGAAGCACAAATAGAAAACATCGGTAATATTTACGAAAATCCTGAATTATTAAAATAGAAATAGTTAATAAGTTTACACAAAAGTAATATGAAATTAGAAGACCAAGTTTGCTCTTTAGAATTAGCAAAAAAATTAAAGAAGTTGGGAGTTAAACAGGAAAGTTTGTTTTATTGGGATTTTGAAAATACTGCCGTTCCACCAGTCATTTTAGATAAAGAAGGTTTTAAAAGGTTTGAAGCTTATCAAAAAATAGCAAAAAATACTACAAGATTAAAATATTTTTATTCCGCCTTTACAGTCGCAGAGCTGGGAAATATTTTACCAATGGGGACTGCTTTTATGAAATTTAATAATATTCATTGGACAGCATTAACAAGTTATAATGAAAACAGAACTACTAAAAGAATTGACGCAGAAACAGAAGCAGATTGTCGGGCTAAAATGCTTATATATTTAATTGAAAATGAATTAATTAAACAAATATGATTAGAAGAATTTTATGTTTTTTAGGATTTCATGATTGGTTTTATATCGATATGGAAGATGGTACTGAAAAAAGATTTTGTCGTAGGTGGTTTTGTAGTAAGTAATTTTTTAATTTAATATGGGATTAGTTTATCCATTATATCCAAAAAATCATAGTCAGAAAAAAATTCATCATCCAATTAATCGATTTGGAAAGGAATCGAAGCGTTGGTATGAAGCTAAAAAAGTTCTTAAGGTTGCCTTTAGTGACTGTGGAATTATGAAATGTGAGCTTGATATTCCTCATAAATGTAATGGATGGCAATTTTTAACTTGGGCACATGGGGACAAAAGACGAAATTTAACAAAAGAGGAATTATATTTTTTAGTTGTTCTTTGTTGTCTCAATGGTCATCAGATTATTGAGAGAATGCCACGGCTTGAAATGAGGCAGATAGTTGAGAGGATTATAAATAATCGGATGTCAAATCTGATTGAGGTAATTAAAAAACTTGGAGTAATAACAGAGGGTGGGAATTTTATTTGGTATTAAATTTATAAATATGATAGACAAAGGAATTAAAATAGTTACTGAATATATTGGGAATTCAGGCGATAAGGTTGTTATTGCAAATATGCCTGATTCTTATCTTCTGAATTCATATGTCAAGTATAAAAAGAGAGTTGAGCTTTTAGAAAAGGCAGAATCAAAATTTAGTAAATCAACTGGTCCGAGAATACAAAGTTATCAAAATTTACTTAAATCTATTGCTTATTCTCTAAAATTAGAAGTTGAAAAAAGATGTTTAATTTAGTCTTGACAAGGTGGTTGGTTTTATATATCATTATTTTATGGAAATTACAAAATATATTGTTAACCAGGGACATGGTCCTCAACCAAATACAGATAGGGATATTGATCTTATTCATGACTATTTGGCTAATGTGTCTATGTTTGTTCTTTGTTCTAAATATAAGATTAGAAGGCAGAGGATTGATCAGATAAGGTCCAAATATGGTATTAAGGCAAGACAGCGAATCGGTGTTAAAAATTCTAAATCGAAAGGGGTGAAGTAAGGTATGCCAGATGCGAATTTTAATGATAATCTAAATTTGCCATGTGGAGGATCGACGTATGTCAAGCTCCAAAAGGCAGGTGATAAAATTAAGTTTCGAATAGCGGGAACACCTAAATATGAAGTAAAGCATTTTAATATCGATGGTCGTGGAGTAAAGTTATGTACAAAGTATAATAGTCCGGATCCAAAAAATTCAAAATGTATTTATTGTGATCAGTATCAAAAACTGATTGATAGTGGTGATAAAAAAGCAGCGGATTTAATAAATCCATCAACAATTTTTTATTATCCAGTCATGCAGTTTTCAAATGATGTAAATGACAAAAAAGGCGGTACTGCGGTTGTTTTTCAGTTTACTGCTAAATCAATACATTGGACTATAGCAGGTTATTCTAAGGAGGGTGTTGATGTTTTATCGTGTAATTGGGTCGTTGAAAGACTTGAGGAAAATAAGAAAGTTTCTTATAAAGTCTTAAGACTTGATGGAACAGTCTTAAGTGAAGAGCAGAATGAAGCTCTTGAGAGAGCCAAAAAGATGAAATTATTGGCTACAAACAAGTCCGGATCGGTTCAGGTTGAGCATGAAGCTAATGAGAGTTTAGTTGATAGTGAATCTTAAATAGTTTTATTAATTTATACGGGGTGCGCATGTTTACGCACAACAAAAAAATATGTATATTTTCCAATTTGATTGCTATAAAAAACAGACTCCTCAGGGAAAGTATGATGACAATACTGTTGTTGATGTTTTTTCTGATACTTTAGAAAAGGCAATGGAAACGGTAAAATCATTGATTAAAAAAGAAAATTATAGTTGTAGATTAGTGATGGAAGATATTAAGCCATCAAAGGATAGACCTAAATATTTGATTTCTCTTTATGGTTATTATTTAGCGACTCCGGAGGGGGCTTTAATGGAAGCTGTTCAATTTCAATTTTGGGATAATGATCCTATTAATATTGTTGAGCGTGCAAAGAAAATAGTCAGTAAGAAATTTTATTATATTAAATCTATTGTTGAAAAAATACCTGATGAGGAAATAGATAAAAAATAATATGGTAAAAGAAAATTTTGAGCTTTCACCGGTTGAGGTTTCAGCAAAAATTGAAGATGTATCTTTGGATCTTTGTATACAGCAGGGTCAGGAAATACGTGCTTCTAAAGACAATGATAATTGGCGTATGGGTGACTTGGCTGACATGGTTTCTGTTAATTTTAAGGTTGAGGGTTTGAAAGAATTTGCCAAAGGTGTTGGTATAAATATTGGGACCATTCGCAGATATCGTGATGTGGCAAGGGCTTATAAACCCGTTGAAAGAGATGAATTTGCCTTTCTTCCATGGTCAGCTTTTAGATTGGTAGCAGCAATGCCAGATAGGATTCATTTTCTTAAGAGAGCACATGATGAAAATTGGACAGTTGAAAAACTGGCAATAATGATAAAGCCTAAGGTTGATGGGAAACCGCCTATTGATGATGGTCTTCCGGTACCACCTAAGCCAGATATGGATTTTTGTCCGGGATGTCGTAAGTGGTATATTAAAAATGAAAAAGATATTTGTCCATCACGAGGGCAGTGTTTAGAAACAAAGTAATATGGAAATTCATGAAATAGTATCAAAAATATTGTTGGAACTTGAAAGTAAAATTGCGCCACGTGTCGCACTTCTGGAAATTAATCAGTGGGCAAAAGATTTGATGGATAAGTATGGTGTTGAGTCTGTAAATTATCAGTATAAACCGGCATGGGCAAAAATACCTTTCCCTGGTTACTTATGTACTTCTGTAAATGATACGATTGCTCATGGAGTACCATCGTCTTATAGATTAGTTGAGGGAGATATTATTAATCTTGATCTTGGCATTAAGCGCGGCAAGGAATGTGCTGATGCAGGATTTACGATTCCAGTCGGAAAGATTTCTAATAAGGATTTTAATCTTCTTAAGTATACGGTTAGGATTCTTTATGCTGGAATTATTGCTATAAAGGATGGTGCGCATGTCTCTGAAATAGGTAAGTTGATGAATAGGGCATCTGACCAGTATGGATTTAATGTTAATGTCCAGATGACAGGTCATGCGATAGGTAAAGAAATGCACATGAAGCCTTATATTCCGCATTTTTATGCCGAGGATGATCAGTATAAAAAGATTTTTGATGGAGTGCTTAAAGAAGGAATGATTGTTTGTCTTGAGCCAATGGTGACTTATGGAAATGATAGAGCAGGTTATTTTTCTGAGGATACATGGTCTTTTTTAACAAAGGATCATAAAAATTCGGCAATGTTTGAGCATATGGTAAGAGTAGAAAAAGATGGATTTAAGATATTGACTACGCATTTTGATTATAAGCAATTTGAAAGAGGTGGAAAATATGAAAACTTGTTGTAAAAAACATAGTGATAAATGTGGTCAGGCTGGTCGAGGTTATCCTTATTATTGTTGCAAAAAATGTCCTGACAGAATTGTCGTAAAAGAGAGGACAAGAAGAATTGCTGATGGGAAAAAAGCAGAAAATAAGTTAATAAAAAATATAAATATGGTACCGGTTGGTTTTAGTTTATTAGGAAAAAGAAATAGAATAATCAAAACGAATTTAGGAATTAAAATAGATAAATCTTCAAGGAAAGACAGGTATTATGGTCCTGGTACAAAGACTGCAGCAAAAATGTTAAATAAGGCTATTGAAAAAGGTGGGATTGTCCTTGAGGATGATATTAAAAAAGGATTGTGTTATAGACGACTTTATCCATACATTTGTAAAAAATGCCAAAAAAGCAGGGAGACAGTCAGGTATCCGAGATTGGTTGCTAAGATATGTCGTAAATGTCAGAAGGATATTCCTGTTCCGGGACAGACAACTATTTTTGATAAATTAAAAAATATATTCAAAAAATAATTATGGAATCAAATGAAATAGAATTTTTGAAACAATCAAATTGGATAGAGGCGGTTTACGATCCGCCATCACTTGATGATGCGGTCCGGGCATGGAAGTTTTTGAAAAAGCAAAAATCACTTGATATTGATGTTGTTGAAGTTGTCCATAGAATTTTAATGAAGAGGCAGAGTATACCGGTAGATGAATTAGGTTGTTATAGGAAATCTGAGGTTATGGTCAGTGGCGTTATTCAATTAAAGGCGATATTAATTTCTCAGGCCATGGATGTTTGGTTTCAAAATGTATTTCAGTATCCAGAGCAATGGAAAGACCATCATATTCAGTTTGAAAAGATTCATCCATTCATTGATGGAAATGGCCGGGTTGGTCGTATGCTCATGAATTGGGAAAGACTAAGGGCAGGTCTTCCCATTCTTGTTATTAGAGGAGAAGATAGACCAAATTATTTATTATGGTTTAAGTAATATGAAAGAAATTTGTATTTGTTCAGCAATTAAAATGCCTGATGGTTATATTGTCCGAGGTCATAGACATAGTGATTGCTTTTATACAGCAATGAAAATTCCTCGTTATAATGGGATTAAATTAGATAGTTTGCCTGACGGCTTCGTAACATCACGAAATCGCTTTGTTAATCGGACAGAAGCAAGAATGATTCAAGAAAAAGCTGGAATTAAATCAGTTGATTTACACGGATATACTGGAAGATATACTTTATATAGTGAAGATTTGTATTAAAAATATGATTAAATCAAATAATAAAAATCAGTACGAGCAGTATAAATCAGAGCATCGACGTGAAAAGAATAAAATTAAAAAGTTAAGACGATATCTTAAATCTCATCCTAATGATTATCAGGCAGAAAAAGATATTGAGAGATTACAAAATTTAATAAAATAATTATGAAAATAAAAATAGGGGTTCCAGTAAAAGTAAAATTATCAGATTTGAAGCCGAATGAATATAATCCTCGAAAATTATCTTCAAATGAAAAGAAAGATTTGGAAAATTCATTGACAGAATTTGGAATGGTTGAGGTTATGGTAGTTAATAGTAATCCTGAAAGAAAAGGAGTATTAATTGGAGGACATCAGAGATATAATCTTTTGGTAGAAAAAAAAGAAATATATGGATATGTTATTTTTGTTGACTTAAATTTAGAAAAAGAAAAAAAACTTAATTTGAGATTAAATAAAAATAATGGATCATGGGATTGGGATTTATTAGCAAATTTTGGAGAAGAAATGCTTAGGGGAGTTGGATTTTCTGAGGATGAAATGAAAATAGGTTTTGGTATTGCTGGTATTGATAATGCTGTTGAGAATCAGGAAGTTGATCCAGATAGATTAAATGTAATAACTGTTGAATCTCCAAATGCTCCAAGGCTTAAATCTAGAAGAGTATTTTATACAGAATCAAAGGAGCAGTTTGATAAAATATGTAAAATATTCAAAACAAATGATGATGCAGTACTTGATACTAAAAAATTAATTGAATTAATATGAAGTACTTCTCATTATTTACTGGTATAGGAGGATTGGATATTGGGATGGCTGAAATGGGATTTGAGTGTTCGGGTTTTTCAGAAATTAGAAAGACATCGATTGAAATATATTTGAATCATTATTTTACTCATCAAAATTATGGAGATATCACAAAAATTAATATAGAAGAATTACCTGATTTTGATATATTAACTGGTGGTTTTCCTTGCCAAAGTTTTAGTTTGGCTGGACTTAGAAAAGGAATGAGTGATCCAAGAGGAGTGATGATACTTTATATTTATAATATTTTAATGGTAAAGCAACCAAAATATTTTGTTCTTGAAAATGTTAAAGGATTATTAAATCATGGAGGAGGAAAAACTTATAAGAAAGTGCATCAGTTATTGGCGGCTGCTGGATATAAAGTGAGGGTTCTTCTACTTAATGCATTTAATTATGGATCTGTACAAAATAGGGAGAGATTGGTTTTTCTTGGGAGTAAAGAGGATTTTGCATATAGAAGACCAATCATAGAAGACCAATCAAAAATATTTAGGGATGTCAGAGATTTAGCATCAGATTTGAATGGAAAATTTATTCCATATCAAGGAAGAAATGCAGAAAAAATTGAGCAAAGACATATTAGGAATTTTGAACTTATTGGTGATTATGATAAAGTTGGGACATTAACGACTCAGGAGGGTTGTGGTGAAAAATTAGTTGCTGTTAAAGAAAAATTTAGATTACTTTCACCATTAGAATGTGAGAGGATTCAGAATTTTCCTGATAATTGGACAGTTGGACAAAGCAATTCTGCTAGGTATTGGGCTTTAGGCAATGCAGTTAATTGTAATGTAAGTAGATATTTATTTAAGAAATATCTGAAAGGACTTTGGTATTAAGATTATAATTGAATTATGAAAAAAACTGACAAAACTGACACTATAAAAAAAGAGGTGGAATTAACGACTATTCAAAAAAGAATAATTGATGGTAAAAAAAGATTTATTGAACATTTGAATGAGGATGAGGTTTGTGGAAATGTTACGATTGCAGCTAGAAGAACTAAGGTAACGAGAGAAACTCTTTATCAATGGAAAAGAGCTGATAAAATATTTTCTGATGAATGGGATAGAATAGTAATTGAAACTGCAGATACTTTTGCTGATGAAGCGGAGTTTTCATTAAGGGCTCAGGTTATTAAAGGTGTGCCAACTTCAACGATCTTTGTTCTTAAAAATCTTCGTCCTGGAAAATGGAAAGAAAAACAAGATCATTCTGGAGAGGTAAAAATTTCTCATAAGGTGTCTCCAAGATTTGCAAAAGTATTAAGAAAATTAACAGATGATAAAAATGAATGATGAAAATGAAATTAATCCAGAAGAAGCTAAAATTTCTCTTCGTAAAATAATAAGTAGTAAAGATAAGGATGCTTTGTGGGAATGGATTAAAGAATTTTTTAATTTAGAGATACCAAAAATTGCAATTTGTAAAGATCATTGTTCTCCTTTTGATTTTATTTCTGATTATGTTTTTGCTAATTTTAAGGACTCAATTGTTTTAGCTAATCGTTCCGGTGGTAAGACTATAGCGTTTGGAGTGCTTGATACTTTAATGTCCTTTCTAATGGATAAGACAGAAATCGCTACAGTTGGTGCTATTCAGGCTCAGGCTAAAAAGGGTTATCGATATTTTCAAAGTTTTGCTCGTAAGTTTCCTTTTTCTTCAAATGTTATTCGGCATACGATGGATCGAAGTGAGCTCCATAATGATTCTGTTGTCCAGATTGTGACTGGTACTATGTCAGGTGTAAACTCGCCACATCCTCAGCTTCTTTTCTTGGATGAAATTGATCTTATGCGCTGGGATATTTTACAGCAGGCCTTATCAATGGCTCAGTCTAATCATGGTGTTGAGGCTCGAACGGTTTTGACTTCTACTCGTAAGTTTGGTATGGGTCCGATGCAGAGACTTATTGAGGAAAAAGAAAAGCGTGACTATAAATTCTATCAGTGGTGTGTCTGGGAGACTATGGAAAAAATGCCCACGGATCCAGTTAAAAGAAAAAGAATATTTGATGTCTTTGGAATACTTCCCGATAAAATTGATCAGGTTAATGGTTACTATACATGGTCAGATGCTATTTCTAAGTATAAGAATTTGGATACTGAGACTTGGGAGACTGAGTGGCTTTGTCTGCGTCCTGGTATGGAGGGCATTATTTACGGTACGGCTTATTCTGATGATAATAATATTATTGCTGATCCTGAATGGACTCCTCTTGGTAAAAAGGGTCATTTTTATTTAACTGAGGACTTTGGATCTAGTGAGGATCATCCGGACGTTGTTTTGCTCATTTGGATACCTGAGTCATTTGACAGAATAATTGTTGTTGATGAGCTTTATATGGAAAACTATGGTACTGATCAAATTTGGGATGCAGTCGATGAGATGTTGGCTAAGTATGGTCAGTGGTTACCTAATCTTAAGATTCAAAAGGCTGGGACAATTCAGGGTTGGACTTACGATATTCATGGTAAGACTGAAGCGATGGATCGTATTGCTAAGGGTGCTCCGATGATGGAGTCATCTGAGGATTCTACTCGTTATCTGGTTGAAAATGGGATATCGGGATTGAAAAAGTTTCTTGAAACAGGCCGGTTGATGATCACTCAGAAATGTATTCAGCTCCGGGCAGAGTTTCTATCTTATAAGAGAAAGAAAAATATTGATGGCACTTATTCTAAGTTGCCTGTTAAAAGTAATGATCATGGTCCTGATGCCTTGCGTTATTTCTGGGCTATTATGGGTGAGGCGATCGGGATTCGGGCATTTTATAGACTGTCACCTGAGACAGAAGAGAAAATAGATCAGGAAAAAATAATAAAAAATAGAGAAAAAAGAGGAAAAAAACCCTTAAATGCTGGTATTTGGGACAAAGTATGGTAGTTTTTATCATTTTTTGATAATATTAGACTATGCCAAATAAGATAGATAGAATTTCGCCACCTAAGCCAAAAAGAAATGCCTTGAATGAAATAGGTGATTCTTGGGGTATTGGTAAGGCAGGGATGAGTGTCAATCCTGATTATAAAACAGTGATGACAGGTACTGGTGCTATAAAGATTTATGACCAGATGCGACTATCTGACGCTACTGTTAGGGCATCTCTTTTGGCAGTAAAGCAGCCAATACTTTCAGCTCGATGGTATGTTGAACCGGCTTCTGAGTCTCGGCTTGATCAAAAGGTTGCGGAGTTTGTTGAGGATGAGATAATGAATAAGGGTACAAGGACATGGCAGGAAACGCTTCAGGAAATACTTTTATATTTGGATTATGGCCGGATGCCTTTTGAGATTGTCTATGAATTTCGTGAGGATGGAATGATTGGTCTTCGTAAATTGTCGCCTAGAAAACCTGATACTATTTGGCAATGGAAAATGAGAAATGGTGAGGCGGGAATAGTTCAGCAGACAGTTAATGGTGTTTTTGATATTCCAATGGATAGATTGATTATATTTGTTAACCAGAAAGAGGGCGAAAATTGGGAGGGTGTCTCTATACTTCGTTCTGCTTGGATGCATTGGGATCTTAAACGTGCAATGTATCGATTTCAGAATATCGGGGCAGAACGTCAATCGGTTGGAATTCCTATTGCTACTAAACCTGCAGGGGCTTTGCCAGCAGATGTAGAAAAAATGGAAGAGATACTTGAAAATTTAAGGACGAATGAGAAAGCTTATCTTATTAAGCCTACAGGTTGGTTGGTTGAGATTCTTGATATGAAAGGCGGATCAACTAAGAATATTGATGGGTATATTCAACATCATGATCGTGCGATACTTCTTAATGTTTTAGCACAATTTTTAAGTCTTGGATCGACAGGTGTTGGTTCTTTTGCCTTAAATGAAAGTCAATCAAAGCTTTTTATTTTATGTCTTGAGGAAAAAGCTAATTATATTTCCAGTAATATCAATCGTTACTTAATTCCGAAAATGGTTGATTACAATTTTGATGTCGAGAAATATCCTAAAATAAAATACGATAAGATCGGGAGCATTGATCAGAATATATTTACAACTGCTCTTCAAAGATTACAGCAGACAGGGATGTTCACTCCGACAGTTGAGGATGAGGAGTTTATTCGTGATGTTATGGATTTGCCACCTAACAATGGTAAAAAAGATATTGATCTTACAATGTTTGATTCGTTATTGGAAGAACTTAATACATCGATGGCAGATTTAGATGGTACTCAGTTAGAAGAAACTACACCACAAGAGGATCCTAATAATCCTGGGTTCGATACGAATGGTCAGCCTATGGAAATGGCCCAGACTGCTAAATGGTCGGATAAGAGTTGGATGAGGGCTGCTGAGGCGTTAGGCGTTGTTATTAAGGGTGGACCTGCGGGAGTTCCTTTGTCTGAGGAAACTAAGCGAAAAATATCAGAGGCTCTAAAGAAAAAAGGTAAAGGAAAGGGTGCATCAAAAACTAAAAAAGATCCTGAGATTGCTGCTAAGCAAAAAGAAATTGCTGGTATTCAAAAACAGGTTAGAGATCTAAATAATGAGGCACGTCGTAAACTTCTTGAATTAAAAGCAAAGGGTGAGAAATTATCCCCTGCTGATTCAGCTAAGATGCAATTGGATATTTTTGATAAGAAAAATGCTTTGCAAAGCAAGATTGATACTCTTAAAAATGATATTAGTGCAAGAAAAGCGGCTGCGACACCTGTCGCACCTGCATCAAAGGCTTCTGATGTCGGAGGGACATTAGATCGTATTAATAAAATTCTTGATGGCGATGAAAAAAACTAATTTATTGGAATTGGCGTATCAGACTTCTATTCTTTATGCAAAGGATTTACCTGGTGAACCTTTCCATCCTGATTATTTGAAAAATAAGGATGCTTTTCGTAGATTAATGAAGGCACATAGGATGTTTGAGAAAGATTTGAAGCAATACTTTTATGATTTTGCTAGACGTCTTAATTTAAGTCTTATTAATTGGATGATGTTTGAGAATAAGGTTAGGACTGCTTCTGAGTTAGATGACTGGATAATGGTTGATTGGGATGAGGAGGCTTTGAAAATAAAAGTTATATTGACTGATGCACTTCAGGAAGCGATTGTTGCAGGTGGGATTTTAATGCAGGAGGATTCTAAAGTTGACATTGGTTGGGCAGCTAATAGTTCTGATGTCTTAGATTTTATAAATAAATATGGTCTTAAATTAGCTAAAGGATTAAACGATACGACTGTTGATAAGATTAAGTCAGCTCTTTCTTTGTCGATTGATAATGGTGAGGATTTGGCAACTGCTCAGGCGAGACTTCTTCAGATTATTGATGATCCAAATCGTGCTGCGACTATTGCTCGTACGGAGTCAGTCAAGGCCTTTGGTGCTGGACGAAAGTCAGTTGCTGAAGAGATAGGGTGGGAATATAAAGAATGGCATACTACTGCTACACCTTGTGAGATTTGTGCACCACTTCCCGATGTCGGCCGGATCGGGATAGATGAGGATTTTGATGATGGAATTACTGAGGAACCAGCTCATCCAAATTGTCGTTGTTCTGTTAGATATTATAAAAACCAGGAGGACTAATGGAAAAATTCAGACCACCGGAATCGGTTGTTAATAAGACAAAGTCTTTGACAAAGAAACAGTTATTTGATGTGGAATGGGCGCGAGATAAGGTCCTACGTCATCAGGATAATGCTAACCATAGAGATAAAGTCTCAATAGGTGGTACTTTCTATATCCATGGAATAGGGCATAAAAAGGGGCAAAAATAGGTTTTTTATGGGTGGGGGAGTGGTCGGAGGAGTGGTATTTCGTGGGTAAATATGGGGGGAGTGGTCCGGGGGAGTGGAGTAGGGGAGTAGTGGTGATATAATAGGCTGATAGGGCTTGGAAGGTTCGATTTTATGGGCAATCACCTCTGCCTGTAAAAGATCCGACTTCGATGTCGGCAAGTCCACAGAATAGGGTCGGTAAGACTACGATTTGGAGTTCTCTGCGGGGCAACCTTCAGCAGATTGTAGTATAGGAGCGGCGCAGATTAACTAACCGACAGCGTCACTATTCTTGTATTTTTAATTGTGATATAATTTTTCCATATGCCAAACTTTTTAACATCAGACTTAATGAAAGGGAAAACGTTCAGATCTGTCGTTGCTGTCGTTGCTGCTGATGGTAAACTTCCTAAAACAATTAAAGTACTTCCAGTTGGTAATTGGAATACTAATAATTATGGTCCGATGGAAATTACTCCATCGATGTTACAACAGATGGTTTCTAATTTTCAGGCTGGTGTTAGAAAGCTTGTACCTGTTGATGTCGATCATGATGGCGGTAAGGCTGCCGGTTGGATTAATGAATTAAAGTATGAGACAAATGGTCTTTGGGCATCAATTGATTGGACTCCTTATGGTGAGGGACTTTTGAAAAATAAAGAGTATAGATTATTTTCGCCTGAGTGGTCTTTTGATTATGTTGATCCTGAGTATGGTTCGCGTCATGGTGCTGTTTTAGTTGCCGGATCATTAACTAATAGACCTCTCTTTAAGGAATTGGATGTACTTGTTGCTTCTGATAATGAGGGTAAAAATACAAAGGACTTGACAAATGAAAAAACTATCACGATAATATTAGGTAGTGATATAAAAGTTAAAAATAAAAAAGATTCTATGGACAAACTACAAGAACTGTTAGACAAAAAGGCTTCCGAGTTGAAAGTTGAAGAGATTGATAACTTCGTTAAGGCGAATGACAAAGAATTAAGTGTTGAGCAAAAAAAACAATTAACTGACAAAAAAGTTGAAGTTGAAAAATTTGTTGCTGATGAAAAAGCTAAAAAAGATAAAGAGGAAGCAGATCGTAAAGCACATGAGGCAGAAAATGTCACTATAAAAGCTTCGGAACTTGCAGATCTTAAAAAAGCTAAGGAAGAAAATATAAAAGCTCAAGAGCAATTACGACAGGTTGCGACAGAAAAAGAAGTAGTTGCTTTTGTTGCAAATGAAAATGGTGGAAAGATTTTACCTAAACAAAAAGATGCAGTTGTTTCTTTTGTTATGAAGTGTTCAGAGGATCAGAAAAAGACTTTTTATGAAATTATCCAGATGCTCCCTGATTTGAAAATAGCAGGTGAGATGGGAGATGGTACCGAATTGCACTTGACAGCGAAAGAAGAAATTGATAAAAAGGTATTAGAGATGGTAAAAGCGAGTGAGGGAAAGATGACAGTGGCAGATGCGACATCGAAAGTTTTGAAAGATTTCCCAGATTTAGCAAATAAATATCAAGAAGAAGTTGATAAAAGTTAAAATTTTTTTCAAATAAAATAATATGGCAGTACAAGTAGATGGGCCTAGAAGAAGTTATTTAGCGAAAGTCGATTTATCGACTAAACAGTTTTACATTGTTAAATTGGATACTGATCAAACAAAAGTTGATTTATGTGCAGCCGCAACAAGTTTTATAATCGGTACTTTAGTTAATGCTCCTAAGATTAACGAAGTTGCTGAAGTTGCCATGAGACACGGTGGTGGAACTGCTAAGGTTAAATGTGGTGGATCAATCACAGCCGGTAATGATTTAACATCTGATTCAGCTGGAAAAGCAGTTGCTACTACAACTCCTGGTGATGAAGTTTTTGGTAGAGCATTACAGGATGGAGACACAAATGACGTTATTGAATATGAACCATGCAATCGTAAGTTTGTAACAGTTAATTAATTTTTCGGTAATATAATAATATGCCTAATAAAGTAGACTATCACGTAGATCCGCTCTTAACAAATATGTCAGTTGGTTATGCGAATAACCAGATGATTGCTAATTTAATTCTTCCAACTTTGGAAGTTGAAAAGGAGAACGGAATTTATTTCAAATTTGATAAGTCTTCTTTTAGGATTGAAGATTCACGTCGTTCAGGTGTTACTAGAGCAAAAAGAGTTGACTACGGACTAGTACAGGCGACATATGGTCCTATCATCGAGCATTCACTTGAAGAGGCTATCACATGGAAAGAAAGAGATCAATTCCCAACACCTATGAGTGCTTATGAAGAGGCTACTCAAAATGTTTCTGATAAATTATTGTTAACATATGAAAAAGAAGTTGCTGATTATTTAAGATCAACAGCAAATTTAACACAGAATAGAACACTTTCAGGATCTGATCGTTGGAATGACTATGCAAATTCTGATCCTGTCGCTGATGTTGAAACTGGTCGTGCTGTTATCAAGGCCGCGGGATTAGTTACTCCAAATACGTTGATAATGGGTGATGAAGTTTGGTCAAAGCTTAAATTTCATCCAGGATTATTAGGACTGCTTTCAGTCGCGTCAGTTAGAATGCTTACTCTTGAAATGGCAGCTTCCTTACTTGGAGTTGAAAGAATTCTTGTTGGATCGGCAATGTATAACAGTGTTGATGAGGGTCAAACAGATTCTTTGTCATATGTTTGGGGAAAAGATGTAATCTTAGCTTATATTGCACCAGTACCAAAAAGAAAACAGGTAAGTTTAGGTTATACAATGAAATTAAAGAACGCCAGAGTAGTCGACAGATGGACAGAGACAGCTTTCAAATCTGATTTTGTCCGGGCCACCGATGAATACGAACCAAAAATCGTATGTGTCGAAGCTGCGTACTTAATGAAAACAGTTGTAGATTAAAAGTTAGTTGAATATACGGTAATTAACTATGATAGATCCAATTCAGCCAGGTTCTAAAAATATCAATATAGTTGGAGAACGTCAATCTGCCTTTGGTTATTTACGTCGACAAAAATGGACTAATCCAGTTCTTGGTACTGATGTTTATATTCATGCGGCAATTACTCTTACTACTTTAGTTCAGGATGTTACTCCGACTACACAGCCTGATCATCCAAGGATTATTTCTATTAAAGGTACTAAGGCCGGTGGATCGTTGACCGGAAATGTTGTGATCACTGGCACAAATATTCGTGGCGAAGTTATTACCGATACTATTGCCATTAATACAAATGATTCTGAGGTTTTTGGAGTTAAAGCTTTTAAGACAATTACTAATATACATCTTCCAGTTCGTGTGACTGCTGGGGATACTGTTAAGGTTGGTATGGGTGATGCTCTTGGACTTGATCGATGTCTTGCGGGTGATGAGGTTCTTTATGTTACGGCTTCAGGTGTTTATGAAACCACAAGACCGACAGTTGTCGCAGATTCTGATGAAGTTGAAAAGAATACATTAAATCCTGACCATGCTCTTGATGGTTCCACAAATTTTGTCGCTGTCTTTGTTACTGTGGAAAAAACTAATAAAAAAGGTACTACTGCTTAAAAATTGCTATTGACAACCATCTTGTTTTCAGATATCCTTTTTTTATATGACATACATAATAAAGTCTGAGTTAAAGCGAAATGGCAAATTGTATCTTAAGGGTGATAAAGTTCCGGAAATGCCGGAAAAAGAACTTAGATTGTTAGCGAGTATTGGAACGATTGAAGAGTCAAGGGATAATGTGCAAGAAGAAAAAATTGTTCAGCCTGTAGTTGAGAAGATTAATGCGCCGTCAATAAAATGGAACAGGCCTCAGTTGATTCAATATGCAAAATCTCATGGAGTTAAGATTGATGATCTTGATACAAAGGCAGAGATTTTAGAAAAAATTACAGTTAAAGATGATGACGGCAAAGATGATGGATCGGGTAAGTAGTTCACTTATGCTGATCCATTTTTTTTAGGGCTTTTTGGAAGCGCCCACGATAAATGTAAACCAGTAAAAATATGCCATACAGAATTCAGAGATATAGACAAACAGTGACTATCCCGGCAGATGCCGATTCAGATTTTGGAGCTGATGTAAGCCAATTAAATGGAATGCTTAGATCTATTTCAGTTTTAGCTCCGGCACTTGATGGAGTTAATTATAAACTTTATATCCTTGGCCAAAATGGTGAATTTCTTTATACTTCTGCCGATTTGACTGAGGGAGTAAGAACCACGATAAATTCTCTTTCAGTTCCAATAGTTTTAGTTGATAAACCAGTAATAAAAATTAAATCTCTTGCTACTACTGACTATACTGGTGTTTTAACGTTTGCTAATAGTGGAGTATTACTTCCTAATCAGACAATTACAATAGGTGATCAGGTATATAAACTTGTTGATACTTTGGTTGATCCGAATGACGTTTTAATTGAGCCGGCCGTTGCTGCGACTGCAGTTCTTACATCAGATAATAATAATACTCTTAATGCGGCTATTGTTGAGGTTGGAGCTAAAAGTTATACTTTTAAGACTGCTCTTACAGAGGCAAAATCTACTGCTCTTTTAAGTTCAAATAATACTGATGTTTCAGATGGGGATACTGTTACTATTGGTGGAGTCACTTATCGATTCAAAGATACCATGACTCAGATTAATGATATTCAGCGTGATGGGACTACTGCTGACACTACTTTGCAACATCTTATTGATGCAGTTAATGGTACAGGTACTCCTGGCACGGATTACTTTACGGGAACGGCTGTCAATCCGCTTGCGACAGCTGGCGCAATCGTTTCGCATGAGGTTACTTTTACAAATAAGATTATTGGAGTTGTTGGGAATTCTACAACAAAAGC
>Ga0172381_10002275_pt1 | contig 21409 bp, 34 predicted proteins | sample Leawel6488metaG_FD_119754 | JGI IMG/M metagenome (GOLD analysis project Ga0172381, IMG submission 119754) | Leachate microbial communities from a municipal landfill in Southern Ontario, Canada - Leachate well 64-88 metaG | ecosystem: Engineered > Solid waste > Landfill > Unclassified | place...
GAAAATTTGCTTCGATTGTGTTAAAAGAGCTTAAACAATATAGCGGATGGCACTTTTCAGATATTGGCAGGATATGGACATAATAGATTCAAATAATAAAGCAATTCCCCCCTTTTCAGGAGTAAAAAGATTATGAAAATTGAAAAAATCACTGGAAAACTTACAGCAAGGCAAAAAAATCTTATTATTGCACTTGAAAACGACATTATAGGACTGAATGAAGGACAAGCATTATCTGTAAAAGGCTTTGTCTTCCTTAAACAGAACACCGAAAAACATGAAATTCGTGGCCTGGTAGGTCGTTCTATCCTTTGGAATAATATTCAAGGTGCTTATCAGGTTAAAAATGGCAAGGAATGTATTGTTCATATTGCCTAAAAACCATAACATAAAGGGATATAAAAATGAAAATGAATACCGTCAAGCAATATGCTATGTGTTACCGGGCGAAAAAAATAGCCGTTTACAATCTCGCAAAGGAAAAACTTAACGAAGCGAAAATATCCGGCGATATCGCAAAAATCCGTATTGCCCAACACAATATTGATATGCTTATGTCGAATCTGTAACTATAAACACTTTTAATCAGGAGTATATAACAATGGCTAAAATAACCCTTGCGACTGTCAAAAAGTTTATACGTCAAAACCGTAACAATCTGTTTATTAAACAAAAGTCACGTTTTGACGGCATGTATGATTGTGTTATGGACAACAAAAACGCCGAATTCCGGCAAGTAGCCCCTGAAAGTATCGATTTTGAAAAGTCAAATACTTTTGGAATACCTGGAGCATGGTTTGTGGGTTCCAGCCGTGATTATTTTAATGAATATTCCGATGATAATTATATCGGATATACCGTATATAACTGCTGCGGACAATGCGTTATTGTAACTCAAGTAAAGTAAAAGTAAATAAATAAATAAGAAAACCAAGATACCTAAAAAAATATCTTGGTTTTTTATATACTCATATATCCGTATAAATCTTGGATTCCTGTATACTCATACGGGTATCCATACGCCTATCAGGCCATTCCCCTACCCCTTTGTAGGGGTTTACCTTACACCTTTATAGGGTGTTTACCTTACCCCTTTGTAGGGGTTTACCTTACACCATATTCAGGTGAATTCCCTACACCATATTCAGGTGAATTCCCTACAAGGTTTTCAGGTAAAAGCCTTACATTCTTTTGTAGGTGTTTTCCCTTACATGTCCTGTCAGGTATATCTATTAAGTTTATATCCATATCCTACCATAATATCTCCAAAAGTCAACCCCCAAAATATAGTATATAAAAAATTGCGTATACCATATATAGTATTGTATCGAAAACAAAGTGTCCAACTGGAAAAACTGAACAAGAGTAAAAAAGATTATATAACGTAAAGCCTTTAAAAATAGATAGTTATAAAAATGTTATACTAATTTATATTTTTATCTTGTGCCAATATATGCCATAGCATATAATATAGACGCAACGATATAACACTTTTCAGGAGTCTTCGAAATGGAAAACATAACGACAATTGAACAAATGGAAAAAATCTGTCCCGTACAATTCCGCGCTCGCGGCCTAGACCGTGTACACAATCGCCTAAACAATATAAAGGCTGAAATAACAGAACCTTATGCTAAAAATGAAGTCTATTTACTCTCCCTTGGCGATACAATACTCGCCTGCATTGACACAATGCCCGCCCTGTTGCAAGAGTTGGCGGAATATGGCGAGATATGCTCTCATGATAATAATATATGCCTCTCTTGCATTAATGGCATATACTATCTAGATATGTTAGGCCATAAAACGCCGGTGGAATACAATAACGCCGAAATTGCAATCAGGCGATTTATTGACCTTATTATGGAGGGTTAAAAAATGTTTTGCCTATTTTGCATAATTGGATTGATAATATCAGACATAAGTTTTTTTATATTATGCATTTACGCTATAATATAAAAAAGTTTAAAAAATCCGATTTTATGGATTGACAATATTTTGAAAATAGGTATGATATCTATAGTTGATATGAGTTTAAAACAGTTTTTTCAGGAGTTTTGAAAATGACAGAGGATCTATACAATAAATGCTACAACGTCTTTGCCGATAAGTATTTATATATCATAGGCATACTACGAGCAAGCCTTGATGGCAATCTGATCCGCATGGCGGATGATAGCCATTGTTTGATTATTGACAAAAACAGTTTTTAAACTTTTATTTTTTAAGGAGTTACAATCATGACAAAGCATTTTTATGCCGAGCAAACCCCCCGAGGTTTTGCAAACGAAGTCCAAACTTACAGGTTTGCCACCAAAGCGGGTCGGGATAAATTTGTGGCAAATCACTGCAATGATGGCGACTGTAACAGCGCAACAACAGGAGCAAGGGCCATTAATGCAAAACAGGCCCTGGCAAATGTCAAGTATACCGGAGACGCAACAACAAAATCATACAATAGCGGATATATTGATATGTGATTGCAACCCCCAAACAATTTTAAGCCCTTCGCCTGTTTTTGCTCATTTGTTCCTTTGCTCAAAAACCCTATTTCTTTTTTCTGAAATAGGGTTTTTTATATTGACATTGCATATTGATTATGGTATATTATAAATGGTTTATATACAAGAGTTTACAAAAAGTTTAAATCACTTCTATTATAATAAAAACTCAAGCTATTGTCAATACATATTTTCAAAATATTTCATAAATATATTTTTTAAAAAATCGTATTTATCCTATTGACATAATATCAAAAAGGTTTATACTAGGTTTATTAGAGTAAAGATAACCTTTTAAATCAGGAGTTTACAAAATGTATAATGAATACACAAGAATTTTAGAAAATGTATGGACCAAAACAGTCAAGCGATTAAACGCCATAAGAAATAGTATTCAATGATTAATACTCTTTTTGGCAATCTGATTCGATTAAACAACGTTACGTATAAGATTATAAAGTCTTATAAAATAGCAGTTTACGCACAAAAAGAAGCACGTAAATTACGTTGCAAGTGGACTAGGTCTAATAATAACTATCTAGTAATTAAGGAGTTATGATAATGTGGATCAATGAGAAAAAAGAGTCGTCAAGAATTATACAAATGAATGCAAGGCTTGCCCATTTTAATGGCAAATTGCAAAAGGATAATCCGTATCCAAAAGGCAGCAGATCATTTAATATATGGAATAGGGCGTGGAAAACCGCGGAGAAAGTAAGCCATCTGCCTATTGTACAGACAGCATTATATTCTCGAGACTGGCCTATACTGCCATAATTAATACAATTCCCCCTTATCAAAATAGGTTTTTCATATCTTATACCCCCGGGTTACACAATGGCCCGGGGGTATCTCTGTATATTGCCAAGCTATTGCCATTCGCCCTTATTTCGCACAATATCGTCGTATAAGACGTTTAAATCTTTTGGGCATGGTTTGACATAGCTTTGGTAATGATTGTATATCCTGGCGGGATTATGGCGATATTATATCGGGCTTGTAATGGTATCTATAATCTTTTATCGATATATTTATAATGATAGAGGCAAGACATCGATACAAATTTATCGATAAAAAAATATCGATAAAAAAATATCGATTGTCGGGTTTGGGAAAAGTTAGGGTTTTATTTGTAAAAATGCCCAACGGTACCATGATTTGCAAAAACCTATTTTTTTGAAAAATTTGCGACTTTACAGACTTTTAGGACTTTATATCCTATAAGCATCCATTCTAAACCCCATTCTAAACCCCTGTTAATCTATACAACCCCTACCAAGATACACTAAGATATACTAAGATACGCTAAGATATAATACTTAATGGTATCATATTGACCCCAGCATGTCTACCACACACAATATAATACCCTACATACAAACATACTATAGTTTCTTGAACTGATACGCCCATGCCCCATATTAGCTGTAGTGTCTTTATACATATTGACTTCATTTTATTCTATTTTTTTCACATTATAGGTATTATATACATATAAATAAAACTTTTTACTTTTTGCCTGCATTTTTGAATTACCTTTTACAAAAAATAGATTTTTTTGAAAAATTTGCGATTTTTACGACTTTATAGACTTTATAGTCTTCTGATACCATTACCCTATTTACTCCATTCATTTATATAATTATTCAGCCCCATCCCAATAGACATTAAACCTATTTTAAATTAATCTAAACCCCATAACCCCCGTCCTCATATAATACATATCTTCCCCATATTCCTTTGAATATTTCACACAATATATCTTAAAGCCCCTATTAGTATAAAAATCGATATTATTATATAAGCACCTTAGATAAACACCTCCACCACCAATAGCATGTTTAAGTAATTTAGAACCTATTCCTTTATTTCTGTATTCTCTATCAACAACCAAATTTACCACTGTACCATCACTCATTACTTGACAAAACCCCATAAGTTTACTACCATCATATTCACAATATTGTATAGAGTTATCATGTATGTGAACATTCCAATCAACACCGGCTCTTTTGTAGATGTCATTTAGTTGTTTTATATCTATTTTATTCATAAATTACTGTAAAATAAAGTTTTTACTTTTATTTCCAATATTTGAAGTGCCTTTTTACAAAAATTTAAAAAATTTAAAAATTGCGACTTTTTAGACTTTTTAGACTTTTTAGACTTTTTAAAGTACCCCGCTCAGTTTTATACCCCATTATCCAAGTATATTAAACCAGTAGTACACCATATTTTTATTTAATTTTTATACCAGATTGACTCCACAGTTTTATGCAACTGTCCGTTAAGTTCAACAAGAGGTTTAAAATCCATCCAAGTGGCTTTGGTATTTTCACACACAATCACTTGTCCCATCCTTTTTTTACACCACTCTGCAAGATTAGCATAGTTTAATGTTTTATTATTTATTTTATACCATTGCCCACCATATTGATAAGGGGGGTCAATATACCAAGTTGCTTTTACATTGTTTATATTAAAATAATCATCTTGTTTTATTTTCCAATGTCTTATTTTGTACAAGTTGTTAGCTATATCATTTTTTGTCTTATTCCATGAATTGAATTTTTTGACAGTCTTTTTTGGCGATGCCGACCCACAATTTATACAAAAACCTATCAGGTTTCTTTCTTCTTCTAATAGTAACGTATGTTTGTTAATATTATCATTTTCATGCATATTGGGCAGTTTTAGAATGTCATCTTGGTTTGCCTGTATAAGATATTTCCATATATTTACAATAACATCATACTTATCAATAAGATATACCTGTTTTTGCCAATTATTTGCAAAAAGACTATACTGTGCGGCACCACAAAAAGGTTCTATAATTATATCATGTTCAGGACTGGGGTAGTATTTAGCTATTCTCTTTTTAGTTCCATAATATGACCACATGGGGCAAGCCTCCTTTAAATTTATTTAAATCTTCCATTTTATATCCCTTATTGCTTAAATGCACCAAAATAGCAATATTTATCAATACCGTTTACTCTATTTCCTTCCAGTGTGTTACATCATACCAACAATCACCGTGTTCCCCTATATTGCTATCATTGTCAAAATATCCGTCGTTTGAATACATACTTCCATGTGATTCCACATTCTTTTCTATAATAATGCCATAACTCCATATATCACCTTTTAGACGAATACGTTTGTCTACATCAGGCAGTTTGTCTTCTATGCTTATCCAGTTCATTCTATTGTCCTTTAATTCCATGTGATACCAGGATTATTCCACCTGATTATATTGGGCATACGAACTATTCTGGCATCTATATTCCAATATTCTGGTGGATTTGGTATTCTAAGGCAATTTAATTTTATATACCAATATCTAAGTGTCCTGTGTGCCGTGTATTCATCATCTATATCAATGTCTTTTGCTCTATTTAGTAAGGATACTTCCGTTATTTCCATTATTTTTTACCCTTTTTATTCTTTTTCCCTGTTTTCCCAGCTTCCAAGAAATCGTATAGCATTTCAGGAGTGTTTATGTTAATTTTGAGTTTGTTATCCAAATAAACATATTTATGTTTCTCAGGTGCTTCCCATAGCCACCATTCTATCCAATTTGCCATATCCTGCATTATTTCTGCCAATAATTCTACAGCAAGAGATATAAAAGTATTATCCATATCCAGATTTATGCCTATATCCCTCAATGTATTATTGGCCTCATGTAAGGTGTCTTGATAGTGTTCTATCTCATTTATAATATTAACAAACTTTTCTTTAGTCATGTCTTGTTCGCCTATTTTATATGGTATTTAATCTTCGTGTTATGATATCACAATATTCTTTTGATATCTCCGAACCAATCCAATTTTTTTTATTAAGTATTGCTATCTTAGCAGTAGTCCCACTGCCCATAAAGGGGTCATAAATTAAATCATTTTCATTTGACCATGATAATATGTGGTCTTCCACAAGCTGTTCAGGATATATAGCCGGATGCTCAAAGGCAATTTTGTCCTTAGACGATACCATGTATCCAGATGAATATACCCAAAAATTCCCCCTATTCTTGGTAATGTCTTTTGCCGAATTATATAATCTATCCAACATTCTCGCATTTGATTCTACCTTTGTAATACTCCCATCCATGTTTCTAAAAGAGGATGATTTACGTTTTCTTGTTCCTTTTTGTATTTTTTCCACCTCTTTTTCAGACTTTAATTCCTTTAATGGATTAAATGTTTTAACATTCCCCTTACTAAACACAAACATGAATTCAAACTGCTGATTATACCTGACATTAGCAGGAAAAGGACAGTTTGGTTTGGCATATATCATCGTATCCCACACATTAAATCCAATTTTCTTAAAATAAAGACATTGTTCAAAAGGAAGCAATTCTTCTGTTCCGTTTTCTGTCTTATCCCCCACAACCCATACCACAGCACCCCCTGGTTTAGTAACCCTAAAGAGATGTTTGGCCACTTTTTTATAATCAAATGTAAAGTTTTTATATGTTCTCATGTCAGAATAGGGGGGGGGATGTAATCGTCATATCAATAAAATCATTTGGCATCCTATTCATGGTGTCCAAGCAGTCTTCATTATATATTTTATTTATTTCCATTTTTTATTCCTTTTACTTAAATTTTTAGTTAATTTTCACCTGTTTTACATCATTTTTTATACTATACTTTAAATAATTCAAAAGGCTATCAAATTCTAATGCAATATGCCCCTTAGTTTTTTCATAAACAGACTCATCTACTTCAACCGGAATCCCACAAAAAGATGGATTTCCAGTTATAGGGGCTTCTGGAATGATATATACCTTATTGATATTTTTTAGCATATCATACCCCATTTGTGTTACTTTTATACATTTAATGCCATTGTTGTGACTTTCCATATCCTTTTTTATTTTATATAAAGAATCAAGGGACATAGAGGAAGTAGAATCTGATGCTCCTGTGAACGCAGTCTGGTTTCCCATAATGGAATTAAAAGGTTCTTTTAATACTCTATTCATTATATTTCCTAGCTGTACTGGGTTACTAGATACAGATTTATATCAAAATGGTCTATTGGACTTGTTTTATTAAAAACAAGATTTATAAGTGATTTGAGTAGTATCCGATAGTCCTCTGTCTGATTAAGAGTATCCAAATTTATTGAATCAAGGTATTCACCATCAGCGGACTTGGCATATATCTTTCCCACATATACATATTCCCCTCTCATGTCATCAAATATCATGCTTAATCCATTATATTCTACTATTTTGGCATCAAAGCGCCAGTCCGCATATTTATCCAGCATATCCTCTGTATTGCCTTCTTCCCCCAGATATGCCGTTTCAAACTCATCATAATCAAATTTACATCCCAATATAATATACTGATTTATCTGTACGCTCATTGTTTATATTCCTCAAGTTTTAAATCATAGGAGTCAACCATTCCTGACTCCCAATCTTTAGATTCATTACAGGCAACTATTCTATATAGTCCACCATTTATAACATTTTCTATACCAATTAGAGGCCAGTCATTGTTTATTTCATCAAATACATCATTAATCCAGTCACAGTGTTCGCATCCTTTACAGGATAATTTTTTCATTTTTATTAAAGATGTTTTAAAATATACACCCCTTCTAGTGCTATAACTAGAAACATGTGCTTTAAATACATGTCCTTTACATTTAGGAATGTTTTCAATAGCGTCCTTTAAATCCTGAAACATAATGATTATTGGTTTATTTTTCATATTTTATACCTCCTCGGCATTAAGACATTCATTACATCTTTCATATCTCTTACCATTTAATTTTAAATTACTTGAAAACAAACCACAGAATCCATACTTTCTATTAAAATGCTCACAGGTTATTGAACAATATTGGTTGTTGCAGTTTATTTCCTCATATTCTATTATTTTTACTGTCTTTATCATATTTATTCCCTTATTTTGCTATAAACTCTTTAAACCATTGAAAATACATCCAAGGAAGCAGATTAAGGTCTGCAAATCCATACAAGCCACAACTAAAGAAATCATGTACCTCTATGGGTACAGTACTATTATTGACTATCCCAACATCCAGCGTATATGCTACTGGGGCATTATTGTCCTTAAATACATTTATCATGTCATTTATGGTAGCAACATCAGGAAATATAGTAAATTCACCACTATAGCTATTTAAGCCCACAAGTTCGTTTTTGTAAACAAACGCCCGCCATTCACTGTCTATATCTATTAATTCAGATATCTGATAATTGCCGTGGGGAACATTAGCTATATTGGACTTGTCTATTATTTTTGTAAAATGCTTTATTTTATCATTAGATTTAACAAAACTATTTTCATATACATCGTTCTGATTGCCATTTATTATACGCCTTTTGGCAAAAGGAAAAAGACAGGTTGGTATATTTATTGGCAAGGGTGTTTTATTATGAAAAGTATTCAAATATTCTGACACAAATTCAACAGAACCAACAGGAATACAGTTGACAACACACGGTTTTTCTGAAAGAACATACTCTATATCCATATGTCCATACCACTTATGGTATTCTATGGCCTCAATTAGTGTAAAACTAAAGTCGTGCTTTATTGTATTATTTATTGTTTGTAATGAACTACTCACCAGCAAGCTGGCTGAGTTTCTTCCTTCGTAGAATTTTCTTGTTAATACTAACAGTGGATTTTTCTCCAGAAGCGTTTATTCCCATAGTTCCTACGGTATTTTGAGTTTGCTTTTGTAAAAAGCAAACTCTAATATATTTATTGCAGCATTTATATCCCTGTCATGTTTACAGCCACACTCCCCACAAACCCAATTCCTATCCTTGAGCGTAAGCAACGAATTTGTTGTCCCACAATCCGAACAGGTTTTAGAACTTGCTTCAAACCTTCCAATCTGAATTATGTTCTTCCCCGCCCAAGCAGATTTATAAGTTAGTTGTCTTAGAAACTCTGACCAACTAACATCAGAAATTGCTTTTGCTAATTTGTGGTTTCTTAACATTCCAGAAATATTCAAGTCCTCTAAACAAAATGTGTTAACTTGGCTCTCGTTAACTAATTGTCTAGTTACTTTATGTATAAAATAACTTCTACTATTTCTGATTTTTTCATATACTCTTGCTACTCTTAGTTTTTGTTTCTCTCTGTTCTTTGACCCCTTCTTTTTTCTAGAAAGTCTTCGTTGTTCTTTAGCAAGATTTGCTTCATACTTTTTAGTAACCCTAGGATTATCAATTTTTCTACTATCGGAAAGAACTAAGAAATCTTTTATTCCTAAGTCAATACCAATAGCTGTTTTCTTGTTAATCTTTTTTTGTTTTACTTTAATAACCTGTTCAGTAACAACTGATACAAAATATTTATTGGTTTTTGTTTTAGAGACTGTGCATAATAATGGTTTACCTTGTATATCTCTATCTATTACGATTTTAATTCCTTGTTTGAATTTAGGAAGTAATAATTTATTATTTACGACTTGAAAGTTTTGTGGGCAAGTGAAAGATTGTTTGCCGTGCTTGTTTTTGAATTTAGGAAACCCCTTTTTATCTCTAAAAAACTTAGTAAAAGCGTTGTCTAGGCACATAAGAGAGTATTGCAAGGACTGTGAATTAATTTCCTTTAACCACTTAGTTTCTTCTGCTTTCTTAAGCATTGGAATGTCTTTTTGCAACTCAAATCTAGATATTCCCTTTTTTGTTTTTTGATAATGTTTTATTTTTTTATCTAAAGCATAGTTATACAGCCATCTTGCCGAACCAAAATGTTTCTCAAGAAGAACTTGTTGTTCCTTGTTTGGGTATATTCTATATTTATATGCTTTATGGATTATCATCCCTGTTTCTCAATATATTTTTTAATTGTGTCTGTTGAAGCATCGCCAGTTGTTGTGGCAAAATAATCATCTGACCAGAAGATATGCTCAACCCAAAACTCTTTTTTCAGTAAGGTCTGATGGTGCTTCCAAAGATATATGGTTTCCTCAATGATATTCTTTCTTTACAAACATTGGTCTTCCTACCTATATGTATAATAACTATTTCTTAGTATTTTATCAATGTAATACTAAGACAGCAATTCATCCCCGTAGCAAGCTACTGGGGATTTCTTGCTAAAGGGATTAAACACCCTTTTGTAACATTTCTTCAAATAATAGCATATTTTTAATAACGGTATTGCATTTTTGATTATATTTCCTAAGTGTATCCAACAGCTTTGCTATTTTCATTTTGCTGTGGTATTTAATACGCAACATAATAAATTCTTTACTAAGGAGTTCTTTTGATACCCCTTTTTCAACAAAAGAAAGCACTATTTTATTGTAAGAATAGACATCCACAAAAACATCAAGCATTTCGTCAAATAACACCTCTGATGTTCTATATTGTGCATAGGTATGTGAATTATATTTTATCTGTGCTGTATTAGCCCTAGTCAAATATTCCTTTTGCTATAATGTACTTTTAAACTGAATATAAAAATTAACCCTCATACCCATATAAACCAAAAGCCACAACAGTATCCCCTGATTTAGTTGTATATTCTTGTTCAAAATATTCAAGATACTCCTCCTGATATTCATCATAAGAGAAAACACCATCTTCACTGTACTTGTTGGTATATTCCTCTGCATCCTCTTTATTTATAAAAGAGTTCTTATAGTCAATTAACACCAACTCACCTTTCTTCCACTTTTCAAATTCTTCTTTTGAAACCATTGTTAACGAGTGTGTACTACTTGAGTTGGTTTCAAATACACCAAATCTTATTGTTCTTTTCATCTTATTTTTCCTTTCGTAGATTAAATATTTTGCATATCTTGTCTTCCAGTTCCAATTTACTTCCACTATTATTCAGTATTATATCATATTTATCATAATTGTCAAGAGCTTTTTCAGAAATATGCGACATTTTTTCACATGTATTCCTGTTTATTTTGACAACTAGTGTATCGAAATCCTTATCATTTTTAAAACACTCAATTTCATTGGGAAATCTGACATCTGTTATTACAAAAAATGAATCTTTTGACGTTTTTATTCGGTTTTTAAGGTATTTTACCCAATAATCAGAATCAACTCTGTCTCTAAATATATTAGTACCATATATTTGCAACAAACTTCGTGTAATTGGATTCTTATTTTCATACCAATTATCAAATGTGGTCACATATTCTGGTGGACAGAATAAATTAACTATATTTATCAAATCATTAAAGTCCTGTCTTGCCCCGTCCTTAACTGCTTGTGCAAAAGCACACTGAACTGTGGACTTCCTATATTTAGAAATGATGTTAGCAACAGTGTTTTTACCCGACTGTGCTTTTCCTGCTAGTAATATTATCTGTTTTTTCATACTACTATTATAGCATATTTATTATTAAAATGCAAACGTAAAATAAAAAAACTTCAGATTTTTTGTCTGAAGTTCTGAATATGATATGGCAGGGGGTTTATACAAATTTAAACGCTTTTACTATTTCCTTTTTAAGTATCTTATATCCGTCTTTTTCAAGCATTTGGTGAACTTCTTTCTCATCTTTTCCAATGTCTTTTATTTGTCTTTGTTCCACTTTAATATCATAACATATGCTACAATAATAAGTTAGCTCTATATTACTATCATAGATAGAATAACTATTTAGCATATACTCATGTGGGCAATTGTCATATAGTATCTTCCGCCTTAAATGTACTTCTTGTTCTATTTTTTTAAGATTTTTTAATTCTTTTTTAAATTGTTCTGTATTCATTAAACGAGTTCCTTAAAATCAATCACCCTTGTGTCATCTGGACACAGAACCTCAATCTTTCTATTCCATGTCTGGGGCACTCTACATATACAACCCCCATTATTATAGAAGTTTATGAGGTTTTTTTCACTGTCCTCTATTATAAGGGTGTCAGGGGTGGCATATTCTTGTTTTCTATTAGTGAATATAACCTCATTGGTGTAGAATGCACCTAAATGCGCTCGTATCCACTTCAGTTTTCCAATTTTACTGGATATGTGGTGACTGGGGGTGGTACAAATAACTATATTTTCTTTCCCTACAAGTCTAACACAGTTTTTTATAAGTGGTTCCAGCCATTCATGGGGTTCAAGGGCTTCCCAAAAGTCTACACCAGCCCTGTCAATGGTTTTCCAAAATTGGGACTTGGTTATACCCATTTCCTGATGATACCCACGTTGTTTAATTTCAAAAGGTGTTACATCAAATAATTTAAATGTTCCCCCAGTGAAATCACAACATACACCATCCATATCCAACAATATTTTTCTAATATTTTTCATTATGAACAGTATATTAGCACATTACATGGCAAATGTCAAGAGTTTTTTGATTTATTTTTATAAAATACTTTTAATTTTTTATAAAATTCACCAAAAATGTAGTCTATTAGGTATGTAAAGGACTCTCCATCCTTATCAAGAGCTATTCCCAAAATCTCACAGTATTTTATTATTGCATGGGACGATTCGTGTACAAGATTTACCAAATTTTGTTCAAAATATACATCAGATGATAGCCATATTGTAAAATCTTCGGCATCCTCCTCGCACCAAAAAAAGCAGGAATCAGAACCCGAAACCGCTGTAAATCCTTTTTTAGTATACTTTTTATTAATTTCTTCTAAAGTACACAAAAGGAGCTTGATTTCATATGGGTATATATTTGGTTTTACTTTATAGATTCTCATCAAATCTTCCTATCCAGAATAATATTCTTGACGTGTCCTTAGTGTAACTACCTCAGCATCCCAGGTTCTATAGTTACGAGGGGATTTTGTTTCCTGATATTCTATATAGGCATAAGAATGACTCCAATCCATGACAGACTTGTTTCTAGCAGCCCATATATCTTTATCAAACCGTTTCATACATCCGGCATTACAATACCAGTAGGGAAGTGAAAGGTCTTTGGTTCTCATGGCTTGTGTTACATTTTTGCCCCTATGAAGATGCCCTGCGACAAGTAGGCTAAATGGCCTATTTTGATTAAGACGAATTGCCTGCATTTCCTCATTACTTTCAAATCCATGTGTAAAAATGACTTGATTAGACAGTGCAAAACATCCTACTTTAGGGTCATAGGTATAGTCTTTAATGGGCATCTTCCAGTTTGTTATTTCTGGAAATATATTAGGATTCCTAAAATCAAGCATCTCAAGTATTCTAGAGTCTACTCTTTCTGGATTTAAAAGGTGTGTGTCGTGATTTCCAAGTAAAAAATAAAACTCACAATTTTTATTGGATTTTTTGGCAACTTTTCTGATATCTGCCAACATTTTTCCAGCAGTTTCATATTCATCTAATAGCTCGTGTTGATGAGATGACAAGAACTTGGATGCAAAAGTGGCCTCAAATAGGTCGCCCAACATGAGTAATTTATCTGGCTTTCTTTTAGATATCTCGTCTTTTATCCATTCTATTGCATCATTATCTTGCAAAGGACAGTGTGTATCCGTAAATGCCAGTGCTTTTTTAATATTCAAAACAATTTCTCCATTTATTTTTTAAATTCCCAATGTTTCTTATTACATTATATAGTAAAAAACTGGAAACAAGATGATAAAATTTATAAAATTATTATTTTTTAAACCTCTTGTTATTCTTCCTCATTTTCATCATCATCATCATCAACCATTGCTTTTCCCCCCATGCTAAATCCTGTTATTTCTCCTTTTTTACACGCTTCCCAAAGTTTATCATCCAATACCTTTGCTGTTACGTACCAAGAACCAGCTTTAATCTTATCCCCTCCTTTTTGTATTTCTTCCTCAGCCTGAAAGACCTCTACTGGATAAACATCCACAGCACGTCCGGCGTGCATGAATTTCATTTTATGTCCAGAAAGCATCCAGCTCTCCATACCTTTCCATATTTCTTCTGCTTCCCCCACATACTCATTATCAGAATCTATCTCATTTACTTCATAGACTATGCCTCCAACAATACGCTTTTCTTCATTTTTGGTGAAATTAATAGTCTTATCTTTTTTAATCAACTCAATTGTAACATCTTTTTCTTGGTTGTCAACATCTTTTTCAGAATTTTCTATATTTTTTTCTGGTTCAATCTCTTGTTTCCCCTCTTGTTCTATTTCTGTTACAGAACTATCATAAGTTGTTATTGTTTCTTCTGTTTCTTCTGTTTCTTCTGTTTTTTTATCTTTTTTTATTTCAAAAAAATCTTCTTTGTTTTCTATTTCTATAACATCAAGTTCAGAAACAGGACACAAACACAGTGAATAGAGAGGAATAGTATACTTTTTTTCATTTTTTTCCACATTTAGGGGTTTTTGCACACATTTTTCTATTATTGATTGAATTTTTTCTATATCTTTATCAGAAAACATTTTATCTACAATAATATCGGCTTTTTCCGCCCTTTTTGGGTTTTTTATATAATCTCCACATATACCTATACTTACGTCTTTTAATATGAGAATAGGCAGTTCATCGGGGGATATTCCTTTAACCCTTCTTTTTATAATAGAATAGTCTAAATCAGTTTTTTTAATATGTTCCCCCCTTACCTGAAGTTCATCAAATACTATTTCATAGATATTGTTGAACTCATTTTTTGTAAGCAGGCCATCCCCCCCAACAAGGCCATCTATATAGTTATTTTTACTTTTTTCAGATGCTTTATGGATTTGATTGGCACGGGACACTAAATTCTTCAATTCTGCTGTTTCTGTAGTTTTTACTGTTTCTTTTGTGATGTGTTCGAGCTTCATTTATAAATTCCTTGCTTTCTAGTGTTTATAGTCTAATTTCTTTCCATTCATATGATTCATCATCATATCTAGGGGGGTCTATTTCCGTAATTGATACAATATCCGGTTTGTGTGATAGTTTGTTTAAATTTTTTATAAGAATATCGTAAAAATCTTTAGATATTAAAACAAAGTCCTCGGTGACCAAAGGCAACATAGGATTATTTTGTACCTCTTGTATATACTTTGACATGTTGTCTAATACTAGGTCTTTTGGGACAAGATTTATTGAATTATTGTTCTCTTTTACTATCATATTACTCTACAACATTCATATCTATTTCAGAATCCCCAACCAATTTTGATGGGACACCAGATTCATCTACTATATTTAGTTCATCTTCGGGTGTACCAGGTGCTTTCATATCATTAGGATTGGTAGTCTTTTTGTCCTGGTCTTGCTGTAGTATTCTTCTTAGCATATCAATGGGAACAAAATTCTTATTAATAAACGCCACATTACCACTCTCACCATATGAAGCACGTCCCATCATGGTTCTGGCTTCATTTAATGTCAGAAGACCGTTTTGAAACTGTTCTGTTACTCTTTTTGTCTTTCTATCCTCATCCTCAAGTATCAAATGTCCATAGTCAAACTCAAGCTCATATTTTGTATTAGAATTTGATTGCAGGTCTTTAAATTTAGGAACAAGGTGTATATTAAGAATACCTGTTATTTTCTTGCATCTAGGAACTATTGTATTTCTGTTAAAATCTTCTTCTTGAAGTTTATAATTATCATATTGAGCATTTTCAAGAAGCCCTACTTTTACTGGTGGAACTCTTAATACTGATAAAATAGTGGAACGGTTATCTTTTCTTCCACTTAAAAAGTCAACATCTGTGGGTTTTGCCCCTATGTGCTCGTATTTAATGCCTTTTCCAATAACTGGGGTACGTCTTCCGGTTCTTGAGTTTCCAGCACCCTGATTCCAGATATTTTTTATATCATGTATATCATTTTTTGTAAGGGTTTTGTCTGTTGTTAGTATACCCTCTATTGTGCCATTTTCAAAATAATGCTGATTCCACAACACCATTTTATGGTCTAACCATATTTCATCTACTGCTGGTTGAATGCTACCCAAACCATAATAATCATTTAAGGGACTGAAATACTTAAATTGAATAACATACTTGGGTTCCAAAAGAGACTTATTTCCATATTTTTTAACCTGATACGTATAGTTTTTAACCCCCCTACCGTCTTTTCTGGGGTTTAAAGTAACCCTGTCAGGACGCATATTATATAATTCATATGGTTCTCCTGCTTTGTTATAAACTATTTCCCAATAATTAGTTCCAACTGTGTCCAAATATACTGAAAGTTCTTCAAATAGGTCGAAGAAGGTGGATGTTTCATTCGGCATATCAAGTAGTTCAAGAATAGGATGCTGCTCTATATATTCCACACTTTTCTTTTTTTTGTCTTTGCTGTAAGTTGTCTTTTTTAGCCGCATCTTTAATCCGGCTATTGTTTGGGCTATCGCCTTACATCCAGCATATGTCCATGGGTCTCTTGAATAGAGATTTATCCAATCAGCGGTATTATCGGGTCTTGTAAGATTGTCATAAATATTGTACATTTGCATGTACCCACTCATGGCCTCTGTTTCCCCTGATACCTGTGATTCCTTTTTTATTTCTATTTCTGAAACAACCTCACTATTTTTTTGAATTGGTTGTTCAGTGCCAACACTTTCTGTAGCTTCATTTTCTGTAAATTCTTTATTTTCAACCATTTATATTAAATCCTTGTGTTGTTTTATTGTATTTCTCTTTGAGTTATTTTTTCTACCAGATATGCTTCTATAAAATCTTTGTGTTCATCAAACTTCTTGCGAGTCCACTTTATATTTCTAAGTGCCTCCATTTTTGTACACCCTTGAAGTATATAATTGCAAAATTTATTAATGTCAGGAAAAGCATCTGGAAAAATATTCACATTAATTTCATTTGTTAAATCCCCTTTTTTAATTTCTTTTGCTATAGAGGGTTGTTCAAATAAAAGCCCCCAAGAACCATTGGATATTTCGTGAGCCTGACATTTTGTAATGCTCTTAAAGTATTTTTTCAGGCTGTTAGTGACACAGGTGTATATAAATTGTGTGGTTTGTTGTTCATTTCTATCTTTTTTGGCCTTTTTAATTGCATTCCATATAGCCATTTTAGCAGTTTGGACTACATCCTCCAGTTCTATAGAGGGAGTAAAGTCCTTTTTAGTATAGTTTTTATACATCTTTACAGCCACATTCAAAGCTATATACTCATATTTGGTATACATGTCTTGAAGCATATCATCATCTATATATATGCTACTTTCATTCTTTTCAGAATTTTTTTCTTTTTTATTCATTTTATGTCTTTCCTTTGTTATATCCTGTTGCAAAGTAACCTAAATTAACCCAAACTGTCCTTAAACATCGTTTAAATTTCCTCAAAATCCTCTTTAAACACTCAATATGTTGTGTTCCTCTATAATATTATATACAAGATATAGAAAAAAATATAATAATTTTTTTAAAAAAAGGATATAATATTATAGAGGCGAAGAACATAGATAGATATGTAACATAGGGAAAGATATTAAATTATGGCAAAATACAGAAAACTAAAAGACCTGAAAATAAATGAAGTTAGTTTGGTAGATAGGGCCGCAAATGGCAGGGTCTTTAGTGTAATTAAGAACAATAAAATAAATATCGAAGAACCAGTAGAAAAGGCAGCCAAGACCGATATTGAAATTAAAAGTGACGGAAGCATTGAAAATACCGTTTTTATTATAAATGGTGAACAGGTGAATCCTGCTAATTTCTGGTTCTCTTTTTATCAATATAAAGATGAATATGGGGAAATGGATGGAAATATTGCTTGTGATATGACAATAATTTCACCAGAAACTGAGGGAGGTTTTAAAAATGTAACCTCTATGTATCTTGCCGACAGAAACACCCCAGGGGATACAATGGCAGTTGAAAAGTTTCTTAAAAATTCCGGTGTTGTCTATGAAAAAGACATAGACTATATGCAGCTTGCTAAAAGTGCTGAGGTACTGGATGAATATAAGGGAGTAATCCCAACCGAAGTAGAGGAAGCCGTAGAGTATATAAAAAAAGTGGCTGTCCTTAGAAAAAACAACAAAGAATCAGAAGTAAGTGTTGAAAGTGGTGCTGAAAATCAGACCAAACAACTTGAAAACACAGAAATTGTGGAAAAACAGGAAAAACAAGACAATTTAGAAAAGGAAACAAATATGGAAGTCAAAAAAGAAGAAAAGGAAGAGGAAGTTAAAGAAACCCCCAAACCTGAACCTAAACCCGAAGAAAATAAAGAAACAGAAATAGCGGTTTTTGAAATGGATGAAGAAAAAGTGGGTAAAATTGTTCAGGAAAAGTTTAAAGATGGGTTTGATAGCCTACTCACCCAAGTAAAAGAAAGCATCTCTCAGGTTGCAACCGATTTTGGTTCAAAACTGGACACACTTCAAAAAGAAATAGAGAAAAAGCCAGAACCTGTTCAGGAAGCAGATGAGGATGTGGAATTGGACATTTCAGAATTAATCAGACGTGCTATTAAAGACGAGCTGAATCAGAAAAAGTAATTGTATAGAATCTAGTTATAGATAATTTAAGGAAATTTAAAAATGGAAATAAAAGTTAAGAAATCACAGGTTAAGGAAATTGAAGACAGCATTAAGGCAGAAGTAAATAAAAGTATGCCTGATGGAGTTCGCAAGTCAGTTATGGATACAGAAGTAGAAGTAACTAAGGGCGAATATCTCTCGATTTCAAAGTATTTCAAGGGTGTTTCTTCTGGCAACTGGAAGGACGCTGAGAGGGAAAAAGACCTATTCAAGGCAATGGGCGAGAATATTGGAACAGAGGGTGGCAACCTTGTCCCCACATATTTCAGTACCCAACTAATTGAACTCCTGTCAGAGCGTGCTGTTGTACGTAGTATGCCGGGTATTCAAACAATGAATGTTCCCGGTCAAAAAATAGAAATTGCTCGTCAGGATTCAGGAACCACTGTCACTTGGGGAAGTGAAAATACCACAATTGCCGAATCAACTGCCCCTACTTTTGGCAATGTATGTATTGAACCTAAGAAAATGACAGCACTTGTTCCTGTATCCCGTGAACTGATTCGCAATGCTGGTATAAATGTTGATATGCTAGTTAAAAACGAGTTTGTTAAGCGAATGGGACTGGCAGAAGACCTTGCTCTCCTCGATGGTACTGGTGGGTCACAACCCCTTGGTATCTATAACACTCCTGGTGTTTTAAATACCAACCTAAGTGGTGCTGTTATGAAGTTTGATAATGTTCTTGATGCTGACCTTCAAATTCGGGAACAAAATGGAACATTGACTGGATGGGTTGCTTCCCCAGTAATAGCCCACCAACTTCGTACACTCAAGGACACAACTGGTCAAAGCATATATGTTCCCCTTAATTCTCGTGTAACTGACCGTGCAAATGCTGTTGTGGCCGAACTTTATGGTGCTCCTCTTGTTTTGACCAACACAGTTGTCAAAACAAAAGGTTCTTCTGCAAATCAGACATATGCCATTGCCGGTCAATGGAGCAACGCTATAATTGGTGACGGCGAAGAAATGCGTATTGAAACATCAACACAGGGCACATACTTTGAAAAAGACCAAGTTGGTTTCAAAGCAGTTCGTTTTGTTGACATTGTGCTAACACATCCAGAAACCTTTGCCATTGTTAAGGGCATTGCAACATCCTAATTAGCCACTATTTAGGTAAAAGTTAAAACAATTTAAAAAAGAATAAGGAAAATATAAAATGGCTAAAGATATAAAAAGTAAAACCCGTACAGTTGCCCTTAATGAGATTACCGCACTAACAGGTGCTTCACAGGAATCAAGCTGTGTTGACCTAGGTACATCTCGTAATGGACATCTGATTATAACCGTAAACATCAGCTCAGAACTGGATACTGTAAAACTATATACCAGTTATGTCAGTGACTTCTCCATCAGTGTTACATCTGATGCCGCAACACAGGTAGTTCTCAAGGCTGATGCTGTGAACAGCAAGTATGAACCTACTATAAATTCGTCAGGCACCATATCTGAACTAGCAAGTGATGGCACTTATACATTTGCCGCACTTGACGTGTCACGATTTGTGAAGCTGCAATATGCTTCTGCTGTAAGTGATACAACTGGCACTGTAAACAAGATTAATGCAATAATTGTTGGTCTTGACATGGCTGGTGCTCCTTACACTGATGATGTTGCTGCTTATAGTTCGTCTGCCGCATCTGACGTTTGGAACTAAGTAAACCTCCTGTTTAATAGGGAGGGGGATTTTCGTCTCCTTTGCCCCCTCCCTTTCTCTATCTTATTGTACTTAAAGGTGACAAAAAAAACAGGAAAAATGGTAAAGGAAACAAGTTATTATGATAGAATTTGATGAAAAAATCGCTGATACTGTGGTAAGACTTAAGCCCTCTAAATATCTAAGGGTCAACGGAAATCTCTATAGTGGACAATTAGAGGCAAAAAAAGAGGGAAATAAAATAATAAACACGTGGGTTAGCCCTGAATTTAAACTTCCTCTTGAAATTGCCAAAAAAATGGCTGATGGCAACGACCCCACTGTTGTCATATTAGGTGCAGCAACTGTTGCCAAAAAAGAAGTAGAAATCGAAGCAGATGTTTTAGATGTTCCAGATGTTAAAAATGAATTAAGTGAACCAGTCGAATCACCTGATGAACCATCGGTAGAAAAAAAAGAAGAACCTAAAGAAAAGCCCTCAAGGGGCAGACCCAAAAAAACTGAATAGATAGTAAAAAAGAGTTGTTTTTGCGATAAATGCGGTGTTCCTGAAAATTCAACTCTGTATCAGCAGGTGGAACACACTTTATGCAACCGATTTTGAATTGTCGCAGAACAACATATAAAAATACTAGAAAAAATTTATAAAAATCTAGTGTGTTCTGCGAGATAGAATGCACTAGATTTTTTATTTAAATAAACGAAAGACAATGAAATGAATTGGAATAAAAAAACAGATGATGTAGCAGTATCAACAAGTGTTGTGCTTCTCGACTCTTTTGATATTCAACAAGGGGCTAGAAAGCTGCATATCAATGTGGGCAA
>Ga0172381_10002276_pt1 | contig 21402 bp, 15 predicted proteins | sample Leawel6488metaG_FD_119754 | JGI IMG/M metagenome (GOLD analysis project Ga0172381, IMG submission 119754) | Leachate microbial communities from a municipal landfill in Southern Ontario, Canada - Leachate well 64-88 metaG | ecosystem: Engineered > Solid waste > Landfill > Unclassified | place...
CTACGGCAGTTTCCTGCTGTTTGCCAAACGCGCCGAGAAGAAGTACGGCGTCAGCGCCCGCGACATCCTGGTCGAGATGGGCCGCCGCGGCATGGTGGGCGGGCAGGAAGACATGATTGAGGACACGGCCATGACGCTGGCGCGGGAACGCAAGCAGGCCTGATCAACTTTTGTAAAGCATCACATTTTTCGCTTGTCATTGCGGACCTCGACCCGGGGGCCGCAAGGACAGACTAATTCACAAGGAACCCCATGAAACTCAACACACAAACCATCAACGCCCTGGCTGACCGCCTGGAAGGCTGCCAGCTGCAGCAACAAGACACCCCCAAGATCACCGACGACCATCCTGACATGGACTGGGACGACGCCTACGCCATTCAGGACGAGATTCGGCGGCGCAAACTGGCCCGTGGCCTGCGCATTGCCGGTCTCAAGGCCGGCCTGACCTCGCACGCCAAGATGAAGCAAATGGGTGTCAGCACGCCGGTGTTCGGCTTCATGACCGACGACTACGCCGTGCCCGATGGCGGCGAGTGCCGGTTTAGTGAATTGATTCACCCCAAGGTCGAGCCCGAGATTGCCTTTGTCACCAAGACCGAGCTGCGCGGCCCCGGCTGCCACATTGGCACCGTGCTGGCGGCCACCGACTTTGTCATGCCCGGCATCGAGGTGATTGACAGCCGTTACCGCGACTTCAAATTCGACCTGAAAAGCGTGGTGGCCGACAACACCTCGGCGGCGCGGTTTGTCGTCGGCGGCCAGCCCATGGGGGTGATGGGTGCCGACCTGCGCACCGTTGGCATCGTGCTGGAAAAAAATGGCGTGCCCGTCGCCTTCGGTGCCGGTGCTGCCGTCATGGGCCACCCGGCCGCGGCCATTGCGGCCCTGGCCAACCACCTGGGCGAACGCGGTGAATGCATTCCGGCCGGCACCTTGATCCTCTCCGGCGGCATCACCGAAGCCGTGTCGGTGCAGGCCGGTGACAACGTGACCCTGCGCGTGCAGGGCATGGGCAGCACCAGCATCCGTTTCGTTTGATTTTCAAAGTCACAGGAGCAAGACCATGCCATTCGCACAGATTTACCTCATGGAAGGCCGCACCGAAGCGCAAAAACGCGCGGTGATCGAAAAGGTCAGTGCCGCGCTGGTGGAGGCGGTTGACGCCCCCATCGCCAACGTGCGGGTCTGGATTACCGAGGTGCCCAAGGAAAACTGGGGCATTGCCGGCGTCAGCGCCAAAGACCTGGGGCGCTGAGCGCCAAGACCGGGCCCACCGCGTCGAGCTTAGACCGCCTTGCGCATCAGCGTGCTCTTGCCGAACAGCGACTCGATCAGGTCCACCGCCACTTCGGCGGTGCGGTTGCGCACGTCAAAGGCCGGGTTCAGTTCCATCACGTCGAGCGAGGCCAGGCGACCCGTGTCGGCGATCATTTCCATGCACAGTTGCGCCTCGCGGTAGCTGGGGCCGCCGCGCACCGTGGTGGCCACGCCGGGCGCGATGTCGGGGTCGAGAAAGTCGACGTCAAAGCTCACATGCAGGTGGGTGTTGGCGTCGACCAGGGCCAGCGCCAGCTCCATGGCGGCGCGCATGCCCATCTCGTCGATGAAGCGCATGTCAAACACCTCCAGTCCGGCCTCGTGCACCAGGCGCTTCTCGCCTTCGTCGACACTGCGGATGCCGATCTGGCGCACCCATTTGGGGCTGATGGCCGGCACCTGGCCGCCGATGCCGGTCAGTGCTGGCGGCCCGTAACCGCACAGGCAGGCGACCGGCATGCCGTGGAGATTGCCGCTGGGCGTGAGCGCGCTGGTGTTGAAGTCGGCATGGGCATCGAGCCACAGCACGCGCAGTTTTTTGCCCGCATCGCGGCAGTGGCGCGCCACCGCGCTGATCGAGCCCAGGCCCAGGCAGTGGTCACCGCCCAGCACAATCGGCAGGCGGCTCTGTTGCAACTCGGCATACACCGCATCAAACACGGTCTGGTTCCAGGCGACGACCTCGGCCAGGTGACGGTAGCCGTCGACCGGCGGCAGCCACGGATTGCGCGGACCGCTCAGGTTGCCCCGATCCAGCACCGCAAGCCCTTGGCTCTCCAGCACCTGGTTGATGTTGGCCACGCGCAAGGCCTCCGGCCCCATGCTGGCGCCGCGGCTGCCCGCGCCCACGTCGGTGGGGGCGCCAATCAGGGAGATATTGGGGTTCATGGTGCGCTGGGTTCCTGAAAGGGAGTGATTGCAAAATAATAGCTGATCGTGCCCATAAAATCAGCGTTACCCACCGCTTTGCTCTACAAAATCATGACCTTCCCAACCGCCCTTGAAAACCTGAACGTGCTGGCGCAGCAAACCCTGCTGCCGCCCAGCGCCTTGCACGACGCCGTGCCCGCCAGCGACCGTGCCATGCAAACCGTCAGCGCAGCCCGGACCGCCGTGGCCAACATCTTGCAGGGGCGTGACCCGCGCCTGCTGGTGGTGGTCGGCCCCTGCTCGATTCACGACCTGGTGGCGGCCCGGGACTACGCGCAACGTCTGAAGGCGCTGGCGGATGAACTACAAGACCAGTTGTTCATCGTGATGCGGGTCTATTTTGAAAAACCGCGCACCACCGTGGGCTGGAAAGGGCTGGTCAACGACCCGCGCATGGACGACTCGTTCCACATCGAGGAGGGGCTGCACCTGGCGCGCCAGTTGCTGGTGGACTTGAACGACATGGGCTTGCCCTGCGGCACCGAGGCGCTCGACCCGATCACGCCGCAGTACCTGGGCGACCTGATTGCCTGGAGCGCGATTGGCGCGCGCACCACCGAGAGCCAGACCCACCGCGAAATGGCCAGCGGCCTGTCGAGCCCGGTGGGTTTCAAGAACGGCACCGACGGCAACTTGGACGTGGCGCTCAACGCCATGTTGTCCGCCGCCCATCCGCACACGTTTCTGGGGATCAACGGCGAAGGCCAGGTGGCTTTGACGCAGACCCGCGGCAATGCCCTTGGCCATTTGATCCTGCGCGGCGGCAGCGTCCCCAACTATGACTCGGTGGCAGTAGCGCAAGCCGAGGCCGAACTCACCCGCGCCAAATTGCCGGTGAATATCGTGGTCGACTGCAGCCACGGCAACTCGCGCAAAAATCACGCGCTGCAAAGCCTGGTGCTGAAAGATGTGGTGGGGCAGGTGGTGGACGGCTGCCGCTCCATCAAGGGCGTGATGCTGGAGTCGAACCTGTTCGAGGGCAACCAGAAGCTCGCCGACCCCAAGAACCTGCGCTACGGCGTGTCGATCACCGACGCCTGCCTGGGCTGGGACGCCACGGCCGCCGGGCTGCGTGAGGCGGCACAGCGGCTGCGCGCCGTGGCGCGCTGACCCGGCCCCCCCCCCGATCAGTGGCCCGGATCACGACCCCTCAAGCTCAAACTCCAGCGTGCTCACCTTGAGCACGTCACCAGCTTGGGTGCCCGTGACCTTGACCAGGCCCTTCCAGTCCGCCAAATCAGAGGCCATACCGTGACTGAAGCTTGCCGCCGAAGCATCGCAACGTTGGCCATAGACCACAAAGTTTGACTGGCTCACGTAGTCGGTGATGCGGCCCTTGATCTCTGCCTGGCCCAGCATGTGCTCGCTTTCCACTTCCACCTTGGTGGCATTGAGCAGCCCGGCCGCCAGCACGCCATAAACTTCCACCTGTGCCCCCACGGTGAGGGACAGGTTGCTGGGCGCGTAAACCGCGTTACGGGCATCGACCTCGATCGTGCCCAGGGTAAAACGGCTGCTGGAAGTCACGGCCGTCACATAGCCTTCAATTTCAACCGACCCCGAGCCCTGCATCAGGGCCGCAGCGCTCAACACCCTGGCCGATGACACGGCCAGACTGCGCGCATCCGGTGACAACACGCCCTGCACCCGCACCAGGCTGCCTTGGGTCAACGCATCGGCCAGACGACCTGTCAAGACCAGGCCATGCAGTGTGCGCTGGCCGTTGGCGAGCACGATCACCACGGTGACCGCCGACAACATTGCCACTTACCTTGCCAATGGCATCGGCAGCGGCACCGGCACCGCCCTGCAAACACAAAGCATCACATTCGCATCGCCCGGTGACCAGACCATGGGGGTTGCCACGCCAGTTTTGGTCGCCACGGCGACATCCGGGTTGCCGGTAACCATCACGTCCACCACCCCCGCTGTCTGTACCGTGGCCAACACCACCTTGACCCTGGTCGCACCAGGCACTTGCAGCTTGCGTGCGACCCAAGATGGCGATGCCAATTACACCGCTGCGGTGCCGGTCGTCGACACCTTGACCGTCGCGTCGGCCACAGGCCTTGTTCTGCCAAGCCAAAGCATCAGCTTCGCATCGCCCGGCGCACAGACAGTGGGAACGCCCGCCACCTTGTCCGCGACTTCAAGCTCGGGTCTGGCGGTGGCGTTTGCCTCCACCACGCCCTCGGTGTGCACGGTGAGCGGCAACACACTGACGCCGTTGGCGGCAGGCAACTGCACCATCACCGCCGATCAGGCCGGCAATGCCAGCTTTGCTGCGGCAGCCACCGTGAGCCGTACCTTTGCCGTGAGCAATCCAGCGGTGTCGGCATCAGCTGCCACCGGCAAAACACTGTATGCCAGCAACAACTGCGGCATGTGCCATGGCACACCTCCCGCCACCCTGAAAGTGCTCAATGGTGCCAACAACCCAACCGTGATTCGCAGTGCGATCAACAGCGTTGGGACAATGGGCAATTATTCAGGCTTGACGGATCAAAATCTGGCGGACATCGCCGCCTACCTGGCGACGCCGAACATTTGATTCGGTACATCCAGACCCCAAAAAGCCCGTCCTGGCGACGGGTTTTTTTATAAGTGCCTGGGTTCACTACGCGGTTGGCCCAAGACACTCGGGAAACTCAATGCTTGCAAGGATTTCGAAGGTATGGCGAGTTACCGAATTAGAGCCATGAGAGCCGGTCGCTACAGGCCGCTTACGGGTTGCCCAATTCGACTCCGGTGCTGTTGTTGGGGGTGCTGTCGCTCTTGATGGCAGCTTTTGACCGACAGCTCTATTTTTATAGTAAAAAGTGCTACAGTTCGACCCCATGACGGATCAAAAACGCGTTTTTAAGACAAAGACCTTCTTGACAGATGGGCAAAGAAATTACTTGGTGACGACGTATTGTGTCGGGCTGCAAGAGAGATAGAGCAAGGCTTGTTTGAGGCAGACCTGGGTGGCGGCATTTGCAAGAAGCGGGTCGCCATTGCAGGTATGGGGAAAAGTGGGGGGACAAGGACATTGGTAGCCAAACAACATGCTGCAGCGATTTTCTTTTTGCTCGGCAGAGAAAAGAGCTCACCGGGCACCGACTTCTCTGATTCTGCCGTGGAAGCGGTCAAACTTATCGGTGCAAATTTGCAAATTCAACCCATGTCAAAACTTGATGAAATGAAGTTTAACGGAAGCTTAAAGGAGATATGCAATGCCGAAAAGAACCAGTGAAGAAGCGCGCATGCTCCAGGAACTGCTGGATACAGCGGCAGACATGAGCACCTACGGCGTTATGTCTAAAACAGACATGGCTCGCATCCGAGCGCTTTGCGAAGTGCCTCCTGCTTACACACCAGAGCGCGTTGTGGCAATCCGCACAACGATTGTGAAAGCAAGCCAAGCGGTTTTCGCAACGATGCTCAATGTGAGCGTATCGACAGTGCAAAAATGGGAGTCGCCCGCTGCCAACAAACACCCCAGCGGGGCCTCGGCAAAGTTATTGCAAATGGTTGAGGCCAAAGGAGTCGAGGCACTCTTGGTTTAGTTGGGGGCGGGCTCGGAAGGCAGCGCTGGCTCCAATTTATTGGCCGGTATTGAGAATTTTTTTGCCCACTCGCAGGTATCGGGCAACCATTCCAATGACAGCATCTGTTCGAGTCCGGGTGCCCATTTTGGCGAAAGGTTCGCCACATAATTGCCTGTCGATCTCTGGGTGGCAACGGCCGCTTTGGAGCGGGCAGATCGCAAATTTCTAAGACCGCAAACGCTGCGTTGCTGACAACGAACCGTTAAAAGCGGTTCGTTGAGGGGTGTCGAAAATCGGTCTTACAAAATTTGGGCCAACAGCGTAGTAAAACCCAAGCGCTTGTTTGTATCAGGCTGCCAGCGCGGCTTCAATGTCCTTGGCCAGACGCTCGGGCGTGTCCGTGGGTGCGTAGCGCTTGCGCACCCGGCCGTCCTTGCCGACCAGAAATTTGGTGAAATTCCACTTGATCGATTTGCTGCCCAGCAGGCCCGGTGCCTCTGCCGCCAGCCACTGGTAGAGCGGGTGGGCCTGCGCACCGTTGACCTCGATCTTGGCCATCATCGGGAATGTGACGCCATAGTTGCGCTGGCAAAATTCGGCGATCTCGCCGTCAGATCCTGCGTCTTGCGCGCCAAACTGGTTGCACGGAAAACCCAGCACCACCAGGCCTTGCGGGCCATAGCTTTCATGGAGCTTTTCCAGGCCGGCAAACTGGGGCGTAAAACCACAGGCGCTGGCGGTGTTGACGATCAGCAGCACCTTGCCGCGGTAATTTTCCAGGGCCACCGGCTTGCCGTCGATGGACCGGGCTTCAAAGTCATACACAGTGGTCATGGCGTCCTCTTCATGTTGAAAATATGGAATCAGCCTTGGGCTTTGTCATTGCGTCCCTAAAACGCAATAAATTTCGCACCCAGGGCGTGGCGCATATTCCATTTGATGGTGGTGTCTAGCGCACCTTCCAACAGAATCACGCGGCAGGTTTGTTTTTTAAGCCACTCCACGGTGGGTTCCGTCAGCAGGGTATCAAAGCAAAAAATAGCTTCGCGCGGAAGAGTCTGACGGTCGCGCACCCGCCAGACTTCGTTTTCCAGCACCTCCGTCATGCGCTCAAGCTGGTAGTCCAGCTGAAAGCCACACTTGAGCAACACCTCGTCCTGAATCTGCTCACGCGGCAGGATGTTGAACAGGCTGGCCTCCTTGGCCTGGATATAGGCTTTGAGCGCGGCCAGGTTGTCGGTTTCGGTCTTGTCCGGGTCGGGCGCAAATTCAATGCGCGGAAAGTTGGACTTGACCAGTTTGAACACCTTGAAGCCCGCGTCCAGCGGCTGCGCAGCGTCCCCCGTACCGGCCAGCACACGCTTGACGCGGTCGATGGTGATGTCGCTGATCTTGCGGTAACCCCGCTTGAAAGCAGCCTCCTTGGGTTTGATTTCTTCGGGGAGTTGCACCGTGATAAATTGCCGGTTGCCGCCATCGTCCTGATTGAGTTTGAGCACGGCGTGGGCGGTGCTGCCACTGCCGCCAAAAAAATCCAGCACCAGTGCATCCGTGTCGCCACCGGTCACGTACTGAATGAGTTTGGCCAGCTCTTCATAGTCTTTGGGGTTGGGAAACACCTTGGCGCCCATCAACTTGCGCAGAGCCTTTACTGCCACTTGGGATTGTTTGTAGATGCAGGAGCCGCGCACCTGCATGGCCAAGCCCGCGTCATCGGGGTCGGCGGTGGCGTTTTCGTCCTCTTCGTCCAAGCCGTTTTCGGGATCCAGCTCATCGGCTACCGGGCGCAAATGCGCTTTGCGGAACGGCGGCTCGCTCTCATCCTCCCGGAAAACCACCAGGTCGAGGGCAATCTGCCGTTGCATTTCTGCCGGATCAGCAAACCGCCAACCGGCCTCCGGCACTTTGCACGGCAACCCGGTTATCGGGTGAATCAGGTCGTAGCGTGGCCCACCGCCGCCCGGCCACGAAATATCGCGGTCACGCCAGGGACCGTTTTTGTCCACCCGGCGGTAGCGCGCCAGTTTTTTGGACGGATTGCCCGCCGGCAGGTTGCGAAACCATTCGGTCAGTGCGGCTTCGACCGCCTTGTCGTCGTCGCCGTGCGTTTTGCGCAGCGCCAGGTACTCGTCCCAAATTTCCTTGGCGCCGGGCTTGGCTTCGCGCCAGACGGTTTTGACATCCTTCAAGGCTTGCAAGTCTTTGGCATAAACCGCCATGTACTCGTGGCCGACGGAAAATAGCTTGGCGTCGTTCTTGCGGCCTTTTTCCCAGACCAGGGTGGCAACGTGGTTTTCTTCGCCAAACACCTCGTCCATGGCGCGGCGCAGGTTGTCAGTTTCATAGTCGTCAATCGACACCATGATGACCCCGTCCTCGCGCAACAACTGCCGTGCCACCAGCAGGCGCGGGTAAATCATGTTGAGCCAGTTGGAGTGATAACGGCCATCGGCGTCCGAGTTGGTATCGACCTTCACGCCGTCTTCTGTGACGCCGGTTTGCTCCCAGTAGGGGCGCTTGTCTTGCGTGTACTTGTCGCTGTAAACAAAGTCCTTGCCGGTGTTGTAGGGCGGGTCGATGTAGATGCACTTGACCTGCCCGCGATAGCTCGACAACAGCAATTTCAGCACTTCAAGGTTTTCACCTTCGATGATGAGGTTGCCACGCGCCCGGCCGGGGTTGACGCTGCGGGCCGCATCAAAGTTGAGGGCGGCCGTGGTGGGGGTGAAGGCGCGGCGCTTGGCGTCGCCCTTGCCGTGCCAGCGGAATTCATAGCGCTCGGTTTCACCGTCACCTGCCAGGCGTTGCAACTCGGCGGGGTTCAGCCGGCCTTCGTTGGTGAACAGGTCGGGAAAGTCGTGTTTCAACCGCGCCAGGCGTTCGGCCAGCACGTCGGGGCTTAAAGGCAGACGCGGGGCGTTCAGGGGCTCATTGGGGAGTATTTCGGGCGTAGTGCTCATGAGGCTTGCTTTTATGGGTGAGCGCGTCAGGTGCTGGGGTTGCCCAGCGTCAAGCCGGTTTTAAAGTGGTCGTAGCTGGCATGGGGCGCGCTGTAAGCACCCTGACCGGGCAGCAAGGTCAGGGCGCGGCCATTGCGCCGAGTCTCGAAACCCAGGGCTTTGAAGTGTTTTTCGGCGCACAAGATTTTCAGGCGCTCGTCTTCGGTCAGCGCGGCGCGGTCGTCCAGGTCGTTCGTGCCTTTGACTTCGACCACAAACACAAAGCTGTTGTCGTCATCTTCGGGCACATCTTCGGGCACATCTTCGGCGTTGCTTGTGCCATAGCGGCTGCCGGGCATGGCGCTGCGTTGCCGGGCTTTGAAGACCAAGCCGAAGTCGGGGGTGTAGGTGGTGCCGATCGGGGTGGCAATTTTGTAGCCGTCGGGCAGTTTGAGCAGGCACAGCAGTTGCGGGTCGCGGTCGGCGTCTCTGGCAAACCCGAGCTCTGTGTCGCTGTCGCCCATGGCTTGGTCATAGACACCGGTGTTAGGGGTGCGCACCACTGATTTGTAGGTGTTGATGCTGGCCTGCAAGATGTCCAGCGGCAGGGTGCCGCCATCGGCCTCATAGCGCAGGCCGCGCAGCATGGCTTCGGTTTCTGCGTTTTTAATGATGGTGGTGGCTTGCTGCAAAAAGCGTTGCGGGTTGCGCAGCAGGTGGGCGGCGCGTACCGGGTCTTGCAGCGCATCAAACAGTAACCGGTGCGTGGCGCGCAGTGACAGGCTGGTGCCTTCAGAGAGTTCTTCCGCCAAGTCCAGCGGCGCAAAGCGGGCTTTGAGGGTTTGGGTTTCGCTGCCCTGCCAAACGCCTTGTAATTCATACTCTTGTCCGGCCGCGTCGTTGGGGCTGTCGCCCAGGCTTTCAATGCGGGTCAGCGTCGCCTCGGCCTGGTAGGCCGCCATGGCAATTTCGGCCATTTTGGGGGCGGCCTCGTTCACGATGTCGTCTTCACTGAAACTAACGGTGTAGCGTGTGGTGCGGGCCATGCGCTGCCAGAAGCTCTTGAATGCGGCGCTGTTGAACAGGTCGTCACGCCGATGGATCGTGTTGTGCTTGCGCTGGCCTTTGTTGTTTTCGCGCAGCTTGGCGCCTGCATTGAGGTCGCCGTAGTCGTCTTCTACCTGCTGCTGGTATTGGCGGGCAAAGGTGGCGTAGGTTTCGTTGGGAATGACCGTGAGCAGGTTGGTTTCCTCACCCTCTGATACATCAGCGCTGTCGTAGACGCGCTGGCCGTCCTGGTTGACACAAATGCGCAGGCCACGCCCGATTTCTTGCCGCTTCTTGCTGTCGCTGTAGCTCTGGTTAAGGGTAGCGATATTGAAAATATTGGGGTTGTCCCAGCCAACACCTAAAGCGGAGTGCGAAAAAATGAATTCAATCGGCTCGTCCAGCCTGAGCAGGCCTTCTTTGTCATGCAAGATACGCCGGTAGATTTCGGCGTTAGTGGCCATCGAGTCGACCCGGTCGGTGTAGTCGCCCGATTTGGTGCGTGAGAAATAGGAACCCTGGCAAGCGGCGACCTCTTGCAGAGTGGGCGTGCGCCCGGTTTGCGCACTGACGACGCGGGTGTATTCCTCTTCAAACAGGGTTTTGATGAGCGGCGGGGTGGCAGCCTCTGTGGCCAGGTAGTTGTCCACCTTGTCAATGAACACCAGGGAGAGACATTTGATGCCTTTCTCAAGCAGCTTCGCTTTTTTCTCCAGGTGGGTCTGAATCAGCCAGCCCAGTTGCGCGCGGAACAAGCCCGCCATGTCGCCCGCGCGTTGGTTCAGTTGCAGTTCAATCCCGTTGGTAAAAAGCACCGTCCAGATGCCGTTGCGCAGGCCTTTTTTGTAAATGCGCTCCACGGTGAAGTCGGCGTAGCTGATGTTGTTGCTGGCTTTGGCGAGCGGGTCGCCTCTTTTGAGCCAACGGCTTTCTTTCCAGGCAAATTCCCCTTTGGTGTTGCGTATCCATAGACGAAGTTTGGCTTTGGGTGCACTGACATCGGTGGCCTGCACTTCGGCCAGCTCAATTTTGAGTGTGGCTTCGTCATTTTTTTCGGTAACCGACAGCACCTCGATTTTTTTGACCAGCCCTTGCGCATAAGCCTGGGCAGGGGCAAGACGGTAAACACGGTTTTTCACCACGGCGTGCGTGGCGGAGTAGCGCAGCTTCGCCAGGGGGTTGAGGCTGACCAGCCGCTGGATCGCATTTTCTGTGTCCATGCCTTCTTGCGGCTCGTCCATCACGACGACCGGATGGCACTCTGCCAGCGCTTCAAACCAGGTTTTACCGTCAATGGCGTCATCACGGCCCGCGCGATTGATCACCCGGTCATCGGCACTGAACGACTGCAAGGTCATTACCATGATCTGTGGCTCGGCGTTGGTGATGAATTGCTTGAGCCGGGTGAGTTTGGCGCTGTCGTACTCAAAATGGCTGATCGGCGCATTGCGCTGGTACTGCTCCGCGAGTTGGCGGCCAAAGCTTTGAAGTGAATTCAAAATGCCTGCGCGAATGGCCACCGACGGCACGACGATGATGAACTTACTCCAGCCGTACTGCTTTTGCAGGGCGTAAATGGTTTGCAGATAAACCAGGGTTTTGCCGGTCCCGGTCTCCATGTCCACACAAATATCCAAGGGAAAGGGCCGGGGTTCTGCCACGTGCTTGCACAGGAGAGATGCGTCAGCTAAATATTTGCGGGCAACGGTTTCAAGGTTGAGCGCCAGCGTTGCGGAATCGAGCTTGCATTGGTTGGCGAACAGCGCATGACTGGCCCAAAAGTCCGGCGTCTGACGTGGCGTGCCCGCGAACACCTCGACAACGGCAGCTACCGCTTGGCTCTGGTAGTGGAGCGATTCAAGTTGAAACGACATGTGGGCAGCAGATTAAGAAAATATGGTTCATCTTACCTGCCCTCTCTCAGGTCTCAAGACAACAGACAAATTAGCGAACAGTAATCAGCCGTGCGCCTTGTCGTTGCGGGCAATGGCCAGCAAGCGGTCGATTTCCTCATGGTGCTGCGACAGGTTGCGCGCGTGCCAGCGGCGGACCAGCCACATGAAGCCGGCAATCAGCAGACCAAACCCTGTGATGGCGGCAAAGGTCGGCAAGCCCAGCCCGGTAGACAGGCTGTAGAGCGCGCCCAGCACCAGGATGCAGGCTTGTTCATTGAAATTCTGCACGGCGATGGAGCGCCCGGCGCCCATCAGGTTGTGGCCGCGGTGCTGCAGCAGCGCGTTCATGGGCACCACCAAAAAGCCGCCCAGGGCACCCAGCAAAATCAGGAACGGTGCCGCCACCCAGACATTGGTGATGAAGATCAGGCCGATGATGAGCAGGCCCATGACGATGCCCAGGGTGATCACGCGCGGACCGTCTTCCAGCCGCATGCGCATCGACGCCACCACCGCGCCGAAGGCCATGCCAATGGCCACCACCCCTTGCAGGGCCGAGGCCTGGGTCACCGAATAATCCAGGGCTGCGGCGGCCCAGGCCAGCACGATAAAGCGCAAATTGCCCGCCACGCCCCAGATCAGGGTGGTGGCCGCCAAAGAGATTTGCCCCAGTTTGTCGCGCCACAAGCGGGCGTTGCAGGTCCAGAAATCGGGCAGCAGGGTCAGCCGTCGTTTGGGCATGGGGCGCATCAGCACGCCGGTGAGCGGAATATGGGTGTTGAACCAGGCCGCCAGCAGGTAGACAAAGATCAGCACCGAAATGGCAGCTTCGGCCGGGTTGTTGATGCCCGTGTCGATGCCGGGGATGTCAATGGCCAGCAGCGGCTGCGACACATAACGGCCCACCAGTTGCCCCCCCAGCAGCACGCCCAGAATGATCGAACCGATCGTCAGGCCCTCGATCCAGCCATTCGCCTTGACCAGTTGCGAGGCCGGCAAGAGCTCGGTCAGGATACCGTATTTGGCCGGTGAATAGGCCGCCGCGCCCAGGCCGACGATGGCGTAAGCCAGCAGCGGATGGGTGCCAAACAGCATGAAAAGACAGCCCCCGACCTTGATGAAGTTGCTGATCAGCATGACCCGGCCCTTGGGCATGGAATCGGCAAAGGCGCCGACAAAAGGCGCCAACACCACGTAAAACAGCGCAAACATGGGTACCAGGGCGGCTTGTTGCCATTGCGGGGCGTGGCTGGTGCGCAGCAATTGCACGGCGGCCACGAACAAGGCGTTGTCGGCCAGCGAGCTGAAAAACTGCGCTGCCATGATGGTGAAGAAGCCGCGTTTCATCGGTGGTATTTTGGCAACCGCGGGCGGCGGCGCTTTAGGGGTGACATGTCTCCAAACGTATCCGGGTTATAGCACGCCGCTGCAGTGTCAAAATCACCCTAACGCAATTTCCCCAGAGCTTTTATGCCCCGCCCGATCCTCGCCACCATCCACCCCGCTGCGCTGCAGCACAACCTGGCGCGCAACCGCCTGGCGGCCCCTGACGCCAAGGTCTGGGCGGTGGTCAAGGCCAACGCCTATGGCCATGGCATCGAGCGCGTGTTTGAGGGGCTGCGCAGTGCCGATGGCTTTGCGCTGCTCGATCTGGACGAGGCCCGACGCGTGCGCGAGTTGGGCTGGCGCGGCCCGATTTTGTTGCTGGAGGGCGTGTTCGAGGCGCGTGACCTGGAGTTGTGCTCACGTCTTGATTTATGGCACACGGTGCATTGCGACGAACAAATCGACATGCTGGCGGCCTGCAAGACCCATGTCGGCCACCGCGTGTTCCTGAAAATGAACTCGGGCATGAACCGGCTGGGCTTTACCCCGGCGTGTTACCGCAGTGCCTGGGCGCGCCTGAACGCCTTGCCGCAGGTGGACGAAATCTCGCTCATGACGCACTTCAGTGACGCCGATGGCGGGCAGGGCATTGCCGCGCAAATGGCCTGCTTCAGCGAGGTCACGCGCGACCTGCCGGGCGAGCGTTCCCTCAGCAACAGCGCCGCCAGCCTGCGCCATGCCGACGCGGTGCGGGCGTCGGACTGGATTCGCCCGGGCATCAGCCTGTATGGCAGCTCGCCCGACCACCCCGAGCATTGGGCCAGCGAGTGGGGCCTGTGGCCGGCCATGACGCTGGCGGCAAAAATCATTGCGGTGCGGGACATTGCAGCGGGCGCCAGCGTGGGCTACGGCTCCCGGTTTGTGGCAGATGCCCCGATGCGCCTGGGCGTGGTGGCCTGCGGTTATGCCGACGGCTACCCACGGGTTTGCCCCAACGGCACCCCGGTGCTGGTGGCCGGCGTGCGCAGTCGGCTGGTCGGGCGCGTCAGCATGGACATGGTCACGGTGGACCTGACGCCGGTACCCGAGGCCGGCATGGGCAGCGAGGTCACGCTGTGGGGCCGCGCCGCCAACGGTGCGGTGCTGGGCATCGACGAAGTCGCGCAGGCGGCCGGCACCCTGGGCTACGAGCTGATGTGCGCGCTGGCGCAACGGGTGCCGGTGCAGGTGGCCGATTGACCCCTTCTTGTCGCTGATCAAGCGGCTTCAAGCGGGCAACAAGGCACGCAATGTGGCCAGCAGCCGTTCAACGTAAAACCCGTCGGTATCCTGGTGCAGCAATACCGAAGGCGCGGTGGCCCAGGTAAAACCGGCCTGGTGCGTTTGCAGCTCCTGCTCGCTGTTGCTGCTCAGCACAAAACCACACACGGGCACCGAAAATTTCCAGGCGGGAACCACTTTTTCCAGCAAGTCAAATTTGTCGGTGGGCCATTGGTGGCGCAGGCCTTTGGGCTCGACAAAAGCCAGTGCCTGTTGATTGCCGCGTTTGAGCCAAAGCAAAAAGTCCGGGTAAAAACCCTCGGCAGCAAACAGGCCCACCCCGACGTCGGCCAGGTTGCGCAGCAACACCACCTCCACGCCCGCCCACTGCGCTTGCGTGTGCAGACGTTCCCAGACACGGCGCACATCCCACACCAAACGGGCTTCGCTGTTTTCAAGCGGCGGTGGCGATATGCGCAAGCCAAGCGGCTGGTCGTCCAGCAAGCTCAATTGGGCGCCTTCCTCCACCACGGCAGCCGGCGCGGCCAACAGCAATGGGCTGTACAGATGCTGGGGAATATGCAGCCGCGGCAGGGGCAACGTCAGCTCGTCGACGTCAGTGCCTTCGGCCAAGGCGGTGAGCACATGGATCAGGGTGTCATGCAGGTCGATTTCGCCCACTTCTTCGCGCAACAAAGCCACGATCCGTTCCCATCCGTGAGGCTTGAGTTGTGCACCTTTCAGGCTTTTTTGCAGTGCATCCAGGGCCGCCTTCATGATGGGTTCGGCCAGCATGGCCTCAATGCGGTAGCCCATTCCGGTGGTGCCATCGGGCAGCGTTTGCAGCGGGAAATTGGCATGATCCCCGGACATCAATTCTGACTTGGGTTGTTCCGTCAAAAACGCCAACCGGGCGCGGCGCAGGCAGCGGCCCAGCGCCGCCTCCCACTGGGCCAGTACCTCATGGCGCAGGCGCTGTTGCACCTCGGTGGTCAGCGGCAGCAACACCGTGGGCACATTCACCCGCACGGCTTGCAACCAATGTAAAGCACTGCTGGGGGTTACCCAAAGCTGTTGCATGTTTTGCTGGCGCTTGCAGCGCTGGGCATGCTGGAACAGCGTCTCGGCACTTACGCAGCGTATCAATAGGTCGCTCGCCGCATGCTGTTGCACGGCCGTGTCCAAAGCCTGTTTTTCGCCCACCCCGTCCTGCATCACCCAATGGCTGGACAAATCGATCGTGACACCACCATGGTCTGCCGCCACAAAGCCAATACAGCGCTTGCCAAATTCAACCAGACGGGTCTCGTCATGCAAGGGCACCTGCAGCGCCAGGGCATCCAGGTCAGAGCGCAGGCTGACTGGCAACACGGCACTTTGGGCCGGCATGCCCTCGCGGCTCAGGGTGTCGAGCCAGGTCTGTATGTATTCGGCCCTGACGCCAAACACATACAGCGTTTCAGCCAGGGCAATGCCCGCCGGATGCGGCCCCAGTTGCGGCACATGGTCGGCGCGCTTGAGCCGGCCACCGACACCGGCCAAGCGCACCCCGCGGCCAAACAACTGGATCACCTGCGTGCCCGCATTGCGGCCAATCTGCAACAGCCCCAGCGTGCTGACCCGAAAGCTGGACCAGCCTTCGATGAATTTGCGCGAGCCCAATAAAAACTTCAGCTCCGGGCGGTCGTCCAGGCGTGCAAACAGCGAACCCGTGACGGCATCGGGGGCTTCCACCGTCACACCCGCAGTCTTGAGCGCCGCCGCCAGCTTGGGCGCATCGCCCACATAGGCCGTGCCGCACCAGTGGTCACCCGGCGCACCGGGCAGGCGCAGGCCCAGCTCGTCCCTGGACAACACCCGCACGGCCAATGGCCCTTGTCCGCCAAACAAAGCAACACACATGTGCTGGTGCAGGCCCGGCGCACCCAGTGCGCGCTCGGCGGCTAAATCGAGTTGCGCGGCAAACAGCGCCTGCTGAATCGGATGGGTGGCATCCAGCACCTGCGCCAGCAAACCACTGGCAAAGTTGGCGTCGCCAGCAAAGCGGGCCAGAAACGCCAGCACCTGCACCACGTCCTGGCTTTTTCCGGTGACGCTCTGACCGACAAACACCGCCAGCGGCGAACTCAGGCGGTAGTTTTGCGCCCGCACCGCGTCTGCACTGTAGTAGCGCACCTGCCGCCAAAAGGCGACCAGCGCGGCTGCCAGCACCAGGTCTTGGGCATGCAGGTCGCGCGTGACCAGGCTTTTCGGGCTCTTGCCAAAACCATCGTCGTGAAAGCGACGGTAACCGTAGTCAAACACCGCGCAACGGGCGTAATCGTTGAAGAAATCGGGATCACCATCGGCAATCTGGGCAAAGGTGGCCGAGTATTCAAACTCGAAGCCGGGCACACCTTCTACCGGCTGCGTTTTGTGTGTGCCGGTGAGCGCCTGGCGGCGCTCCCGAAAAGCCGACTCTTCCCCCGAATTGCTTTTGCCGCCCTTGTGCCCTTCGTCGACCAGCACCAGGTTGGGGCCGGGGTACTGGTCGGTACTGACCGACACCCCGGCCTTGACGCGCACCCGCTGGCCGTTCTTGTCTTCGGGCAGGTACAGCTTGGTGAGCTCGGTGATCTCCAGCGCGCGCTCAAGCACCACCTCGTCAATACCGCTCAAGGCCAGTTCTGCGCGGTGCTGGCTGGACAGGGTCTCGTTGGGCGTGAGCAGCAACACGCGCTGCGGTGCGCTGCCCAGAATGCCCGTGGCATGGCGTAAAAACTGCAAGGTGTTGAGGTGCAGCATCAGCGTCTTGCCACTGCCGGTGGCCATCCACAGTGCCAACCGGTTCAGCTCGGGGCCGGTTACCGCGGGCAAAAACGACAACGCCTGTTCGCGCAGGGTATTGATCTCGGTCACCATGTCGGCGCGCCCGCCGGGCGCGGCCAGCCGGTACAGGTAATGCTCGACAAACAGCGCCGCCAACCACTGGAAATGCGTCAGTGCAAAACGCTCGCCAGTCGCCGCCTCGCGCGCGCTGGCAATGCCAGCCCAGTCGGTCATGAAGGCGCGCTCGTGTTGCGCCAGCACGTCGGGGGTCACGCGCACGCCCTTGCGTGAGAGCACCGCGGCCAGGCGCGCGGAGGCACCGGGCGCACCGGCGTCGGGGGTGTCTTTAACCCGTTCCAGCAGTTCGTTGTAGCGCCCGCCTAATTCCTTGGCCAGCCAGCGCACCAGCAGCAGGCTGCGGTCAAAACGCTGGCCACGGGTGCTGGGCGACTTTGGGGCTTTGGCGGGTTGGGTCACTTGGCGCGCTCCATCATGCGTTGCGCCAGCAGGCTGTCGATGCTGGCGGCACGCACCCCGGCTGGCCAGAAGGCGGACCGGTTGTGAAAGATGGTGCCAAAGTCGCCCGGGGCCAGTCCCCACACGCTGGCCAGTTGGGCGCAGAGCCAATCGTATTGGGTTTGCCCCTGCTCGGGCGGGCGTTCGTCGTCTGCGTTGCGCAGCCATAAAAGCACGGGTTGGTGCGGCAGGCACGTGGTAGCCGAGCGGTTCAGGTCAAGATTTTGTTGGTGAGCCAGGTCAGCGGCCAGCACCGCGTGCATGAGCTGGTGGCGCTGGCCTTGCGGGTCGCGCAGCTCAATTTGGCGTTTGGGCACCAGCCCCAGCAACAGCCGCGCCGTTTCCAGCATGTCAACCGCCACCACCCGCTCGCCGGTGGGCTCGAACAGTGTGAGCTGGTAGTCAAACGGGTGCGTGAGTTCGGTACTGGACAGGCGCACCGCGTGGGCGTTGGCCGCCGTGGTGCCGTCACCACTGACGCTGTCCATGAGCCAGTAGCGCAGCAGGTGCTCACCGGCGTCCCGCGAGACCAGATTCATGCTGGTTTGCCCGGCTTGGTCTGGCTCGGTGGTGTGGGTCAGATCGAGGGCGTTGAGGCTGTCTTCATAACGTTCCAGACGCAATACGCGCACCAGCGGCAGGGTGCGGCGGCTCCAGTGGGTGGCGTCGCCACCATCGGCGTTCTGCACGCCGTCCCTGGGTTGCCCGTCTTTCCACTCGGGGGCGGTCATGGCCTTGGCGATGCGCGGCAGGGTCACGGTGTCAAAGTAGTCACCTTGTTCCACCAGCAAGAACTTGCGCGCGCCGCCGTCTTCGCGGTTGAGGTTGATGACGGCATGGCCGGTGGTGGCACTGCCGGCGAAGAAGTCGAGGGTGATGGCGTCGGGCTTGCTGGCGCCGCCCACGTAGATGCTGTCCTGCACGGCATGGATCGACTTGGGGTAGGAAAAAGGCGGCTTGCCAAACATCTTTTTCAGCAAGGCCGTCCCATGTTCGGTCGCGCTGTATTTGGAGTCGAACCAGGTCGTGACAGCCACAACACCTTCTTCATTGGGGCGACGTTTGTAATAGACATAATTCTTGCCGCTACGGTCTTTGCGTATTGCTATGTCTTTCATGTTGTCACGCACGGTCTCATGGCTCCAACGCCAGGTTTTCTCATTGCCTTTGTCGTCGATGGGCCAAGTGGTCGCCTCGTCAAAGTTAGGCGACTCTTTGAATAGCCACTCTTCTGTTTCTTCGTCCCAAGTCATTTCAGGGATGCGGACCTTGCTGTCAGAAACGTAAAGTGGGTAGTGCAATGCGCGCCGCGCACTTCGGTCTGAATTGGAACCCTCCCGGCGCAGATTGCGCCACTCAAAAGCACCCTCCGCATCTTCTTCGGAAAAGCGCGCGGCCTGGTCTTCGGTCGGGTTCATTTTTCCCACCGTGGCGGCGGTACTTTTGCCGACGAAGTGGACGTATTCATGCGATACCGAAAACCCGGCTTTGGTTGGACGACCCGACGGATTGGCTCGCACTGCCACGGTACCCAAGACGGTGTCGGGGTAGTTGTGTTCCAGTTGCAGCCGCAGGGCCGCGTTTTCTGCGTCATCAATGGCAATGCAGAGGACGCCCGTCTGCGCGAGGATGCCCATGGCGCAATGCACCCGGCAACTCATCAATGACAACCAGCTTGATTCCCGAAAGCCGTTTTTGTAGTCAATGGGCGAGGCATCGGTGTTGTACGGCGGATCAATGTAAATGCACTTGACCCGCTCGCGGTAGGCAGGTTCCAGGGTGCGCAGGGCGGCGTAGTTGTCGGCGTGCACCAGTTCGCCGCCGAGCGCGGCCTCAAGGTCGTCAAAACAGGCGAGCACGCGGGCCTTGAAGTCGGGGCCGAAGTGCCGGGTGTGCAGCGGCAGGTGCGGGTAGGCTGCCAGCAGTTTTTTGCCATTGGGTTTTTTGGCTTTGTCGCCGACCCACTGCGCCCACTCCCTGGCTTGTGCTTCGTTGCTGCAGGCCTCGGCCAGCAGCGCTTGCCCCAGCGCACCGGCTTCGCGGCCGAGCCAGCTGCATTGCACCAGGTAGTCGGCCTGCAGCACAAATTTGCGTTTTTCAAACAGGGTGGCCTGAAAGGTTTCGATCTGGTTCAGAAAGGTGATCAGGTCCAGGGCCATCTGGCGCACCAGTTTGAACTTGGCGCGAATGCGCGGCAGTTCACTGTCGGGGGCGTCCCACACCTGGACAAATTCGTGTTTGAGGTAAACCTCAAGCTCACCCTTCAGGAACTCGCCTAGTTGGGGGTGGACAAAGAAGTCGCTGGTGTTCTTGCGTACAAATCGGCGCGCGTTGCGGACCAGCGTGTCGGGGTTCAGGCTGGCAGGGGGGCGCGCGCCCTTGAAGTCATCACCCGCGAGCCAGGCATTGAGCACGCGGTCCTGCAGCGTATTGCCTTCGGTGGCGAAATTGCTGTCTTCGTCGCCTTCTTCCTCGCTGCGGGAAGAGCCTTTGGTTTTGTAGCGTTTGACTTCTGCGTCGGTCGCCGCGCGCCATTGCCATTGCAGCTCGAAGCCGCCCTCCAAGGCCTTGAAGGTGGACGGAAAGAAGTGTTTGGCACTGCCTTTGGCGTTGTCTTTTTCGGTGTCGGCGCGGGCCAGGGTAAAGCGCACTTCAGCCGGGCCGTCGGAGTAGGCAAAGCGGCTGAAGAGTTCGCCGCTTTTGATGTAGTGGCTGCCTTTGGTGGCCCAGTGAAAGTGGGTATCCTGGCCATGGTAGGGCACGGCATAGGCGGCGCTGCCGCCACGACGGGCGCGGGGAATGAAGTCGCCCTCGTCCCAGTAGCGGCTGAAAAAGGTGTGCAGGTGGTAATAGCAGTTGGCGGCCTCGCTCTGCGCCAATTCCTGGCCGCTGAGCCGGGCCAGCTCGGTGGCCCAACCGGCAATGCGTTGCGGCAAGGTCTCGTCCAGGTAGGCCAGCACCTGCGTGCGCCGGTAGTTGAGGATGCGGTAGATGCCAAAGTCAAGCTCGGCGGCATCGAGTTTGAGGATGTCTTGCTTGAGCAGGTTCAGAAAACGCTGTTGCGGCGTGGTGTCGGCCGCTGGGTCGATGGGGCTGGATGGGGTGGCCATGAAGGTATCCTGAACTGAAAGATAAGGTTTGCCGGCGGGTCAGGGCAAGCTGCTCAAATGCGCTTTCGCGGCCGTGGCCAGCTTTTCGTCAAAGGTGGCCAGTGGGCAGGTGAGCTCGGCGGCCAGCCAGAGGTAGGCTGCATCGTAGGCGCTGAGCTGGTAGCGGGTGGCCAGTGCATAGACATCTGATGGCGATGTTTCAAACCGCTCAAGGTCCATGTCGGCATAGGCAACAAGTCCGTCATTGGCGAGTTCGGTAAAACCGGCCCGGTGTTTTTTGACTGCCACATTGGCTAGTTCATGGTCCAACAACCAGGGTGCTTTCAGACTGTGCCCCGCAATGCGCGCTTGCGCCTCCACAAGCCAGTGTTCCTGAAACAAGAGGCCCGCCAGGACACTGCAGTCCACCACCAGGCTGGGGCGCACCAGGTAGTGCTGCGGGGGTTCTGCCAGGTACAGGCCGCGTGGCGGACGGCTCATCTTGAATCCCGGTCTTCGCGAATGATGTCAACGCCCAGCGGTTGGCCCAGAATGGGGCCATTGGGGTTCTTGGCCTTCAATTCTGCGGCAATTTGCTCGACCGTTTTCCAGCCCTGCCGTCGGCTCGTCAGTGGCTTGGCACGGGTTGCCGGAGGCCATGGGTCTGCCTCGACCGCACGCTGGATCAGTGCCATGAGCTCGCCTTGCAGCGAGCGGTGGTTGCGCGCCGCCCGCTCGCGCA
>Ga0172381_10002278_pt1 | contig 21395 bp, 13 predicted proteins | sample Leawel6488metaG_FD_119754 | JGI IMG/M metagenome (GOLD analysis project Ga0172381, IMG submission 119754) | Leachate microbial communities from a municipal landfill in Southern Ontario, Canada - Leachate well 64-88 metaG | ecosystem: Engineered > Solid waste > Landfill > Unclassified | place...
CCATGTAAATCATAGACATAGGCGTCTAAGATTTTAACATTAACAATTTGCCCTTCAACTAAGATGCGATCACTGGTAAAGGTAATTTTACCATCAATATCATCAGGGGCATTCCATGCTGATCTCAACAAGAATAAATCATGTTTTTTATCATAACCAATGACGATACCAGTCATGATTTCACCGACATGTGCTTTATTTTTCCGATATGATATTTGTCGTTGCGCTTTCATTAGATCTTCATAACGCGCTTTTTTAACATCTTCGGGCACTTGTTCGGCATAATCATAGGCGACAGTATGCTCCTCACGTGAATAAGTAAATGCACCCAGATGATCAAAATCATTTGTTTTAATGAAATCAATTAAATCCGCATGATCTTCCTCTGTTTCATAAGGAAAACCAACAATCATCGTTGTGCGAATAATCGCATGTGGAATACGTGAACGTATTGTTTGAATGCGCTCAATAAGTTCCGCCCGTGTACCGAGCCGATGCATAAGTTTACGTAGACGATTAGATGAGTGTTGGATTGGCAAATCAAAATAAGGCGCAATAACTGGATGGTTTGCGACGAAATCGATAAACGCATCAGTCACTTCGAGCGGATATAAATATAAAAGCCGAATCGAGACAAAACATTTAAGATCAATAATCGCTTTTAATAATGTGATAATATTGACGTTTTTCCCAAGGTCATGTCCGTAATAAGTTGTGTCTTGCGAAATAATCACAAGTTCTTTAATACCGTTATCCGCCATCTTTTGGGCTTCATTGATTACTTCCGCAAATGGCCGCGAGCGGAAACCACCACGAATTAAGGGAATCGCACAATACGTACAACGATGGTTGCAGCCTTCGGATATTCGCAAATAAGCGCTATATTTCGGCGTACTATAAACACGTTCATCAGCTTTTAAAACCGGAATTTGTTTTTGATCAGCAAACAAAGTGGAAATTTTACTATTTAATTGTGCATAGTCAGAAATTGGTACCCATAAATCGACTTCCGGAATTGCCTTTTCTAATTCCGAGATAAAGCGTTCAACTAGGCAACCAATCACAATTGTTTTCTTTTTATAACCAATCATTTCAATGATGTTATCAATGCTTTCTTGCTTTGCCGTATCGATAAAACCACAAGTGTTAATAATGATAGCGTCAGCGTCTTGTGGTGAATTAATAATAATATGTCCTGCACGGCGCAGCATGCCTAAAACCATCTCGCTATCAACGAGATTTTTAGCGCACCCGAGCGAAATTAATCCAACTTTCATCTGCTACCTCAAATCGCTACTATTGTAAAAGATTAACCGCTTACTTACAACGAAAACGCAAATAAAAAAAGGGCAAATTGCTTTGCCCTAATAGATTTCAGCGTCTAAATTAAAGACCACATACTTGGCGGGTTAAGGCGTTGGTATCGCCCCAAATCCGGCAACCAAAATCGGGATCATCAATAAATGGATTACGGTTGTGTTGATACTCAAAAATTGTTTGATTACGTAACACATCACGTTCGACATTTGGTGGGAATGCTAAATTCCACTCGAGGAAGGTTTCAATTGGGCCATTTTCGGTTAACGCACAATTTTCTGGATACATGAGGATCATGTAAAGATTAGCCCGCGCGACTTCACCTTTAGCGATGTCAGTTGGTTCAACATAACCCATCCAAGAATAAGTATCAGTTGTCTTACCAAGACTATCAACGATAAAGAATTTTTCCACTGATGTATCTAAATCACCAAAAGAATTGTTGGACCGTGTTTCATTCACAACGACATCTTCGGCAAATAAATTTGCAATGTCGGAAGAAATATTTGCTTTATGCGCATCCGCTCCAAGCGATTCATCACCATCTTTAAGTTTGCTTTGTGGATAGCAGTGTTCGCGGTTCCAATAGTTTTCACGTTGCGTAAATGGATTTGTTTGTCGTCTAGCCGTTGGAATCCGGTTACGCGAATAGACACCAATCACATTACCCACATCATTTTGATCTTCATCCATAATGGCAATTGGCTCAATTGCTTCGGTATAGGTTAAACCATGGAAAACAGCCCGACCCTTTGCCCGTAAAGCCGCGGCAAGATTGCTGCCAGATAAGATATCGACATCGGCAATTGAAGCATAATAGGCATCAGCGCCTGCACCAACATAATCAGCAGCGGGCGTGGTATCGGAAGTTGGCACTTCATGAAGTGGTTCATTTGATGTTTCACTCACTGATTCGGATGACGTTGAAATATCCGAGCTAAGACTTCCGGAAATATCTTCTGAAGAAGTTCCATTACAACCCGCTAATAAAAGCGTAGCAAGTAATGCAAGAGCAGAAAATGCACGTTTCATATTTTTTTACCTCACAAATATAAAATTGATTTGCTTATCTACTATAATATTTTAACATAGCAAATACAATGTATTTATAAATTTTTCATTGCCGCAAATTAGCGTATAATTACATTGATGAAACAACTATTAGAGTTAGACTTACCGCAAATTCCTTTTCGGCGAGCGAACACACATAAATACGATTATGGTTCACTTTTAGTGATCGGTGGTTCGATTGGTTTTTTTGGGGCGCCACAATTAGCAAGTAAAGCCTCATTACGCCTTGGGGTCGGACTCGTCACGCTTGCTTTACCACAAGAAATCTACTATCGCTTTGAACCACAGTTTTTTAGTCAAACAATCTTTCCTTTTGCGCATCCTCAAGATATTGTTGCTTTGCTTAAAAAGAAAACAGCGGTTGTATTTGGTCCCGGACTGGATAGCAATATAATTGAAAATCTTGAAATTTTAAAACTCTTACTCGCGGAAAAAATTCCACTGGTAATTGACGCTGGTGGACTTGATATTTTTAAACCATTACTTGATAGTAATGAAGACTTTTCTCAAGTGGTGATTACCCCACATCTTGGAGAAGCAAAACGTCTACTTGATGATGGTGATCCGCTAGTTAATTATTCGCGTTTAACGATAAACAATTTAACCCTCGTGCTCAAAGGACCGACAACTCTTATTGCCCACAAAGACCAACTTTTTGAAGCAAATCAAGGTAGTTCAGCAATGGCAAAAGCGGGTATGGGCGATGTTCTAGCGGGGATGATAGGCGCTTTATTAGCCCAAGGCTATACTCCCCTTGAGGCCGCAAAACTTGCCACTTATCTTCATCAAGAGGCAGCGCGCATCGCCATAAATCAGCAGGGGAAAATTTCTTTAATTAGCGAAGATGTGATCGATGCCCTTCCGATTGCCTTAAACAATCATCAATAATCTTATTTCGACAATAAATAATGCCTATTTCCTTGCAACTTAGCGCATCAAGCGTATAATAAAAACGCTTTTTTCATTACTACTAACGGAGGTGGAATTATGGAATCAAAATATATTCGCAATGTCGCGATTATCGCACACGTTGACCATGGTAAAACCACCTTAGTCAATCAATTGTTATCTTCATCAGGAACATTCCACGAAAATGCAAAAATCGCTGACCGGGTGCTCGACTCTAATCCAATTGAACGGGAACGGGGAATTACGATTCTTGCCAAACCAACCGCGATTAATTTTGGAAAATATCGCATTAATATTCTTGATACGCCAGGACATGCTGATTTTGGTGGTGAAGTCGAGCGGATTATGCATATGGTCGATGGCTGTTTACTTCTAGTTGATGCGTTTGAAGGCACAATGCCACAAACGCGCTTTGTGTTAAAAAAAGCCTTGGAAGCTGGCGTTAAACCAATTGTTATTATTAATAAAATTGATCGTCCAAATGCCAGTCCAGAAAAAGTAATCGACGAAGTGCTTAATCTTTTCATCGAACTCAATGCGCCTGATGAATTTTTAGATTTCCCAATTATTTATACTTCCGCCCTCAACGGAACTTCTTCTTTTTCAAGTGATCCTTTACGGCAAAAGCCGGGCATGAATCCAATATTTACAACAATTGTTGAACATTTGCCAGCGCCAAAAGTAATAATCAATGGACCACTTATTTTTCAACCAGCTTTACTTGACTATAATGATTTTGTTGGTCGGATTGGTATTGGCCGCGTCGAAAGTGGCACAATTCGCGTCAACGGCCAAGTTGCATTGGCGCGGCTTGATGGGTCAGTCAAAAACTTTAAAGTGCAAAAACTTTATGGTTTCTTTGGTCTTGATCGCTTAGAAATCACGCAAGCGAGTGCTGGTGACGTCATTGGAGTCGCGGGTGTCGAAGACTTGATTGTTGGTGAAACAATTAATGATCTTGATCAAATTCAACCATTACCACCGCTGCATATTGATGAACCCACATTACAAATGACTTTTGGAACAAACTCCTCACCATTAGCCGGCCTTGATGGTAGTCTACTTACCGCGCGTAAACTTGAGGAACGGTTATTCAAAGAAGTGCAACGTGATGTTTCATTACGTTATGAACGAATTCTTAATCGCGAATCATGGGTTGTTTCCGGTCGTGGTGAATTACACCTTTCGATTTTAATCGAAAATATGCGCCGCGAAGGTTACGAATTAGAAGTCAGCAAACCAACCGTTATCACCAAAGAAATAGATGGAGTAATCCATGAACCATATGAAGATGTTCAAATTGACGTTCCGGTTGAATACATGGGGTCAATTATGGAAGCGCTTGGTGGCCGCGGTGGTGACTTAATCACACTTGATCAAGGCTCATCACATGCGCGCTTACATTACTTAGTTCCATCCCGTGGATTAATTGGTTTTTCCACTATTGTTTTAACTTTAACCAAGGGTTATGGCGTAATGAGTCATACTTTTAAAGAATATCGCCAGCAAAAAGCCGCTTATTTAGGTGAACGCTCAATTGGTGTCCTCGTTTCAACTGAAACTGGAAAAGCAACACCATACGCAATTCAGCATATTGAAGAACGCGGCGTTGTCTTTATTGAACCTGGTACACAAGTCTATGAGGGAATGATTGTTGGTGAAAATCGTTATGATCATGATTTAGCTGTTAATATTACGACAACAAAAGCTTTAACAAACATGCGAGCGGCGAGTAAGGACTCGACTGTTGTTTTAAAAGTCCCGCGCCGATTATCGATTGAAGCATGCTTAGATTATATCAATGGCGATGAACTCGTTGAAATTACGCCAAATGCTTATCGGATGCGCAAGCGGATTTTAAATACTGCTGAACGCAAAAAATACGATAGTAAGCAAAAAAAAGAATAAAGAAAAAACTCCGAATCGCTTCGGAGCTTTTTTTATGCGTAAGCAGGAATAATCTTGTAACTTGTTTCTGAATCGAAATCAATAAGATACTTATTCTTTGTATCAACATCACCGCGCACAATGGCCTTGGCGATTACCGTCTCGACTTCTTTTTGAATAAAGCGCTTTATCGGACGAGCACCATATTCTGGTGAATAGGCTTCGTCGAGAACGTGTTGCTTAACCGCGTTCGTGAATTCGACCGAGATGTATTGATTTTGTAAGACTTTCGCTACTTCAAGAAGCATCTTATCAACAATTTTTAGCTGCGTATCGCGATCTAATGGATTAAAGTAAACGATTTCATCGATTCGATTGATTAATTCTGGACGAAAAGTTTTTTGAATCAGGACTTTTACCTTTTCCGGATGACCTTCAAGGAATAAATCCGAACCAAGGTTACTCGTCATAATAATAATCGTATTTTTAAAGTTAATCATGCGTCCTTGAGAGTCAGTTAAGCGGCCATCATCAAGAATTTGTAAAAGCAGATTGAAAACTTCCGAATGCGCTTTTTCAATTTCATCAAACAAAATGATGGAATAAGGATTACGCCGAACTTTTTCTGTTAATTGTCCACCTTCTTCATAGCCGACATAGCCAGGCGGAGCTCCAATTAACCGTGAGACATTGAACTTCTCAGTATACTCACTCATGTCAATGCGAATAATATGTTGTTCGCTATTAAAAAGGGCATCTGCTAATGAACGGGCAACCTCCGTTTTTCCCACACCGGTTGGTCCTAAAAATAGGAAAGATCCAATTGGGCGATTGGGATTATTAATTCCTGCTCGTTGGCGAATAATGGCGTCACTTACTAACGTAATCGCTTCGTCTTGACCAATCACGCGTTCGGCAAGTTTTGCTTTAAGGTGGATGACCTTCTCGCGGTCACCTTCCATCAAGCGCGAAACCGGAATATTTGTATGGCGCGAAATAATTCGCGCGATTTGATCTTCGGTCACAACTTCAGAAAGTAATGGGTGATCGCGCTTCTTATCCTCATGTTCCGCTAAAACGCGTTCTAAATCGGGAATTGTGCGATATTGTAATTCGCTCGCTTTTTTATATTCACCTTCATTGTAGGCTGTTTGCAAATTGAAGCGGGCATCATCAATTTGTTTTTTCAACTGTTTAACTGCTTCGATTTCCGCTTTTTCTTTTTCCCATTTTGCCGTGATCGCTTCTTCGACTTTTTTAACGTCTTGTAATTCTTCTTGAATTTTTGCTAATCGATCGCGACTAATTTCATCTTTTTCTTTGCTAAGTGCGACTTTTTCAATTTCTAACTGCCGCACTTTTCGAATCACTTCATCAAGTTCAGTTGGTAAACTTTCAATTTCAACCCGAATTGACGCACAAGCTTCGTCAACTAAATCAATCGCCTTATCAGGTAAGAAGCGATCAGTAATATAGCGGGCTGAGAGCGTTGTTGCCGCAACAAGCGCGGCATCGGTGATTTTTACCCCATGATGTGTCTCATAACGTTCTTTCAAACCGCGTAAAATCGAAATTGTATCATCTTCATCCGGTTCTTGAACAATTACAGTTTGAAACCGGCGCTCAAGTGCCCGATCTTTTTCAATGTATTGACGATATTCATTTAATGTTGTTGCACCAATACAGGAAAGTTCACCCCGAGCAAGTAATGGTTTCAACATATTTGAGGCATCCATTGCCCCATCTGCTTTACCCGCACCAACAATAAGATGAATTTCATCGATAAAAAGAATGATTTTACCTTCCGATTCTTGAATCTTTTTCAAAACGGCTTTTAAGCGTTCTTCGAACTCACCACGAAACTTGGCGCCTGCGACTAAAGCGCCCATATCGAGCTCATATATATCGCGATCTTTTAAATTTGTTGGAACATCACCTTTAACAATTCGATGGGCTAAGCCTTCAATGATGGCGGTTTTACCAACGCCTGGCTCTCCAATCAAAATGACATTATTCTTTGTCTTGCGTGCAAGAATTTCAATAATGCGGCGAATTTCATCATCGCGGCCAATCACCGGATCGGTTTTATTTGCCCGCACATCGGCGGTAATTAAACGCCCAAATTTCTTTAATACTTCGGGATCTTTGCTATAATCTTGCGGAAATAAATTTTCCATATTCATATGATCACCAACCTTCTTGTTTAGCACTCGATAACTTTAAGTGCCAATAACATTATAGCGGTATTCTAGCACTTGTCAATTGTGAGTGCTAATTTCTTTTAATAAATTAAAAAAGCCTCATAACGAGGCTTATTTTTTTATATGGCCGGTTCGATATAGATGCGCGCCCACGAATAATCATCAAATAATGAGATGTAAATGTTATATGTTCCACTACTTTTGACTTTGAGCTTGCCCGGATCATTTGGATAGAAATATTTAATCCAGCGCCCATCGGTTGATGTGCCAGATTCACCGGGCACATTGACCACGTCTAGATAATCTGCTGATAAATTTGTGGAACTGGCACTCAGTGTATAACCAACACGCCGCGTTGTCCCGTTTTCCAAAAAGTTTGTTTTATAGGTCGGAAAACTTGTTTCATTAATGCCAAAGATATCAGCACTAGTTTTAATTGAGAACTCTAAGTCTTTGGTTAAACTAACTCCGAGCAGCGAATACTCATCCGTGTTTAGCACAGTTGAGAAACCTTTAGTGAGTTGATAAGTATCAACACTGACGCCATCGACGGCTAAATATGCGTAACCAGTTGGTAATGGCTCTTCTCCATCTGCAAGTGGCGGTGTAATTTCTTCCCACCAGGCTTGTAGAATTAAACTATTAACGCTTGGCATCACGTCAACTGCTTGAAGACCATTTTCACTTGGCACCACCCAATGAAGAAATTTCGCACCGGTGGTTGATGTGATGCGCGTAGCATCAGGTAGTGCAGTATTGGCAAGTGCTTGATAGGTATAACCATTTTCGATATATTTTCCTTCAACGACACTGCCAGCGCTACCATCGATAAGACCAATACTAGTCAGATTTAAATAGACTGTCACATTTTGTTCAACAGCGGCAAGTTCAAATTGTTGTGGCTTAGAAGAATAATCGACGTTACTAATCATTAATGCTAATAATGCAAAAGCTAAGAGATTTTTTTTCATATGTGTTCTCCTATTGATAAGTTACGAGGATGCTTTGTCCAGGTAAGGAAGATAAATTTGCGTTTTTATAAGAATATAAAATTGTCCCTGTTGCTCCACTTGGTGTAGCGGAAGCAAGGCCAAAGTTAATATAAACACGCGCTACATGTGTTTCGTAGGTAAGTGAGAACGAAAACACATTTTCATTTCCGTTATAAATACCCGCGTAGTTTCCCCGAATAAACGTCTCGTAGTAGGCACTATTTGATTTTATTGCGGTTAAATCTTGGAAGAAATTTAATAAAGAGTTATTATCGCCTTCTTGTAAATCCACACCTTTTAACGCATTACGGTTGTAATCATCCCAAGCAACTTGATAGCCAGAGAATGTATAAGCAGTATTCGCAGGATCACTATCGTTACTATCCCACTTCATCGGCTGCCGATACCAACGGTCGAGATGGTAATCCTCACCAATTGCTAGTTCCGGAGCATTTTCTGCGTTATTAGGTACGATGTTACCGCTCATTCCGAGTTCATCACCATAATAAATGAATGTTAAGCCTGGTTGAAGAATCAAAGTAGCAGCGTATAAACGGGCTTTTTCAAGCGCATTTGGTGCATTAGACGCCGTAATCGCGGTGTGCTGTTCGCTAACTGTCGCACCAATCCCTGTGCGGTCGTTATTAACATGATTAAGCATACGTTCAACATCATGATTAGAGGTAAAGCCACTGTTAATCGCACGATCGTTGCGTTCAGTATTAAACATATTGTATTTGTTGTTTACTTTATCCGTTGCCTCAACATTTGCTTTGTTTTCGCCCGACTGATAAAAAGTATTATTTACAAAGTGATAATAGGCGGCAAAATCAAACTGCGAATCCATCCCTTGATAATACGGAGCGATGCGCGCATCCCAGCCATCAAAGTTTTCACCAACAATAAACGTGTTTGGATATAAGGCCTTAAGTTTAGCGGAGAACTCTCGGAAAAAATGTAGATTCTTTGTTTGATTGGTCGAATAATCAACACCGGTGCTTGGATCAATGTCGTCTTTTAAAACATCGCCAGAAACCGTTTCCACTTCATCTTTCATGTAGATGTGTTTAACCGCATCAATTCGGAAACCATCAAGGCCAAATCCCAGCCAGAATTTCGCAACATCAAGCATCGCATCACGCGTTCCTTGATAGTCATAATTTAATTCGGGCATCGATGAACCGAATTTGCCGTAATAATAATAATTAGTGGTGGCATAACGATACCATGGAGCTTGTAATGGAGTTAAAGAATATTTCCAATGGTAGAAATTACGATAATCAATTTGATTACCATTGATATCAGTACCCATCGCAAGACTAGCTGAAGCTTTAAACCATAAGTGATTCTTCGATGTATGATTAACAACTAAATCCATTAAGACACGAATGCCTTTGCTATGCGCAACTTGAATCAGTTCACGGTAATCTTCTAACGAACCAAACCGTGCATCAACTTGGAAAAAGTTGATTGTGTCATAACCATGATATGATTCACAATCTTGAACAGGTGTTAACCAAATGACGTCGACATTAAGATCTGATATGTAGTCTAATTTATTAATGATTCCGCGGATATCGCCTAAGCCATCTTCGTTACTATCGGCAAATGAAGCCACTTGAATTTGGTAACCAACACCTGCTTCATTAAGGAAATCTGGTGAAGTTGGCGGAACGCGATAAAGCGATGGCGCACTACTATTAATATTGTTTTTAGATTCCATTGAACTATCGCTAGGATCGGCATAGGGATTATTTACTTCTTCATCACTATAAATATATGATGGCTCGGCACTACGACCTTCAGTTGTAAAGACGTGAACTGTCCCATTGGGACGAACATTTTCATTAATATTTGATAAATAAACATCACCACCGGAATCTGATTCCCACATTCCCGCTGATTTAGTTAATGATTCTTTTGTAACAATAAGAAATCCGACTTTTGTCGAACCAAGGAAGTCAGCACTTTCGAGGTTAATCGCCACATAAGCGCCAGCTTGATCATAACCCGACCAATTAAATTGCTGACCTTCATTATCACTAGGGACTTTTTGCCAGGCCCAAACAAAATAATCATCATATGTCAGTGGGTCGCTTCGTAAATAGTGAATGTATAGGTAACCATCAACCCAGCCGTCACCATCAAGACTATCTTCGTATTCGGCGGGTGGTAACTCAGAAATTGATGGTAAGATTGATTCTTCATCAGCACTTGTATTTGATGTTATTTCACTTGATTCACCAGAAATCGAATCACTATTAAGCGAATCAGACAAAGATGAATTACTCAGTGAATCTTGATTACACGAACTTAAAAGTAAAATAAATAATGTACTTAAGGGGACAAGCTTACGCCATAGATTTTTTGTCATCGGTATGCTCCTTATTGCTGTTTATTGTCTTAAATTATACAAAATAAATAGCACTTATATAAACTATTAGTTGATTAAACCTCGCCGGTAATTTTCTAGTTTCATCAAAACCGCAAATTGTTGAGCATTTAAACGACTAAAATTCCATTCCTGCAAAATGTTTTGCTCATAAAGCATGAAAGTTTGATGTTGAGTTTGGGCGAAATCGTTGAGAATTGTAAGTTCATTTTCTTCTAGTTTCATCATTGGTTGCATCAAAAAAACAAGCCGATTGATCATTCCTAACAAACCCTGGGCGAGTGGAATGCCATCTGAAATACTCATGCGCGCTTTCATGTATTGAACACCATTATGCGTGAAATATAGCAAGGTAAAAACAGTTGTGATAAAGTCAATACAATAGTCACCAGCTTTAAGTTTGCGTGGATCGAGTGGTTTCTTTTTCGCATCGAGAATTTCGTAACCTGTTTCTAAATCAGAAGCAAATAAATGTGCAAAATAGCGCATGACATTTTGGTGACGGTAACCGGAGAAATAATCATTGATTGAATGAAAAGTTTCGCTGACCGCCGCTTGCCGTTCTTTAAATGAAAGTGGAACTGTTTGATTGAGCCTGCGTCCAATGATGGCGATTAATAAGCGCCAAAATAAAAGTCCGGAAACTTGCTCGCGTTCACTGGCGTGTGTCGCTAAAATATAATCCAATACTTCTTCGATTGCTATACGATTTTCGCCAGCAAATCGGCCGTATTTTGCATAACTTTTCAGAGCAAGTGGGACTAGGCGTAGGAATGGAAAAATGCCATTATCAAAATCATTATTGGGACCTAATGTTCCTTTTTTATGTTCGCGAAAATTTTCTAAAGCAACAATAACACTTTGAAATTGATGCGACTCAGGATTATTTACCCAATCAATTGTTTGATAATAATTTAAGAGATTGCGCGGCGATGAATCACTTTTAAGTATAGAAAAATGACTGAACCATTGGTCACGCCAAAAAGCGCTTTTAGCGTTTTCTTCATAACGGATACCTAGCAGAAAACCATCAGTCATTTCCAGTAATAATTGATCGAGCTTATTCATGGTTTTATTTTAGCATATAAAAGAAAAAAGGATTGGAATTTCCAACCCTTTATCGCATCAACAGGCTTATTGTAAGAAGTCGAGATTGACACTCGCTGGTGTCCCAACCATGAAGAATGATTTTGCTAAACTTCCATGGGCACCAATCCGTGCTCGCCACCGATTATCATCCTCAATTTGCAGAAGTGAAGTTTCACTATTTTTTGAAGATTTATTATTCACTTCTTCATCCGGAAGTGTAATTGGAGCGATTTTCGACAAAAGAGCACTATATGATAATTCGGCATGCTGTTGATTGCTTAAGCGTTTTTTTAACATCATAATTCCTCCATTGATCATCACTTGAGCGCGATGACACCTTTACTATAATATAGTTGTTTAAAAACGCAAATTTGTAACCCCTTTCTGTAAACACTATCATTATTCGCGTTTATAAAACACTGATTAATAGTGCTTTTTTTAATACTGTATAAATTAAAAAACCGGTCTTACGCAACCGGTTAATCGTGGATATGTGGGCGTTAATCTAAATGTTCAATAGCGCGATTCATCAACTTTGTAATCGTCGCATCGGATTTTAATTTTAAGTATATTTGCGCAAAGCGAATGACCTCAGTATAAGCCTCTTCTTCATAGTTCGTAATAATTGTTCGCTTTAAAGCCCGTAATGCATTTTTCGAGACTTCTGGGAAGAAATCTTCGCCAGCGAATAAATCGCGGAGCTCACGGCGCGCAAGTTGATAGGTTTTTTCTTTACCCATCGCGAGTAAAATCGCATTAATTTCATTCGAAACACCCTTAGTATCACCACCATAACGTAAACTTTGGTAGTAACAAGCATAGGCTTTTTCGTGTTTACCATTTAAATAATAGCTAAATCCGACATAACGTAGTGCAGCGCCAAGATCATCAAATGTAATCGCAATGTTTGCGGCAAATTTAGCAACCATTTCTAACCGATCTGGGACTTTTTTTTCTTTAAAGAAATCCGCAATCGCCAGCAAAATAGGCAAACTCACTGGATTCCATGAATTTGCAATGCCCAATTGCACAATTGCTTGATCTAAGTGCCCACTACTATAATTCGCCCAGTAAAGTGCGTAATATAGCGTGCTGTAATCATATTGTGTAAGATTAACGGGATATTGATAATTTAAGACTTCTTTGAAAAGAATTAATTGATAGTCATCATTGAGCGAGAAAAATTCATGTTTATTCGGTTGATTAGTTGGTGCTTTCGGACCAATATAACTTTCTAGCAAGAGTAAAAGTGCCAATGCCCGTTCGCTTTCATTTGCTGTCAGTAAACTTTGCGAACGCTCAAATAAATAGCGGACCCACAGATCGGCATTTTCCAGCATATCTTTTGTAAAGCGTTTGCGTTGTAAGGGCAGCAAAGCATCAATTAAATCTTCTAATCGCGTAAATAAAATTGGATAATTCTCCGCTATATCAAAATTTTGCCGATATTGTATCCATTCCAAAAGCAAGGTAGTGCGATCTTTGATGCGGTTACCCGTTAAATATGTTTGGATTTCTCGAAAGAGAACTTCTTGTTCTTTAGTTGTTAACTTCATGACTATATTTTAACATGAAAAGCAAAATTATGGCGATAAAGTACTCGCTATTTTAACTTTAAAATGGTGCTGGTCCGTCTGGCCGAATATGTAATTTTAAAATGTATTCTTTGCCAAAGACTTTTTGCATTTCACTAACATAATACTTGCTCTCTTGTTGCGGAATAAACGCTAGTAAGGTGCCGGCAAAACCACCGCCATGGATGCGGTAAGCGCCTGTTGGCACAAATTGTTTAGAAAGATTATAGGCGAGCAAAACCCCTTGCGTCTCATCATAAGGATACGTGTAGTTTTGTAACGCTGTTAGCGACGATAATCCTGAAGCGCGGACGCATTCAATAAAGGTTGCTTGATCGTCAGTTAATAGTGCGTTTTTGGCTTTTTCTACTAATATATTTTCATTAAAGATATGTAAAGCGCGATTAATAACGCGTCCTCCGAGTTTATTAAATATTTCATGAAGATTATTAATAAAATCAGCATAGTTTACTTCGCGTAGGGAAGGCAAAGAAAAATAGGCGGCAACTTTTTGGATGTCATCACGAGTTTCAGCGTAATAAGATGTTAGTTTTGAGTGACTACCGGTGTTCACCAAAATAATGTCATAATCATTAATTGAAAAATCAATTTTTTCAACTAGTGGCGTTTCTGTGCTATGGAAATCTAGATAAACAAGACCACCATAAGCAACCGCTGTTTGATCGAGCAAGCCACATGGTTTATTAAAATAATCAACTTCTGCTTCATGGGCAATCTGCGCTAAAGTGGTTGGATCGATTTTCCCTTGATTAAACATATGATTAAAAGCGGTAGCAATTAAAAGTTCAAATGCGGCTGATGATGAAACACCGGCCCCGCGTGGAATCGAACTAATCGCATAAAGATTAAGGCCACCAATTTGAAAGCCACGTTTGACAAAGCCATTGGCTACACCGCGAATTAATGCTTCGGATCGATTATATTGCCGGGGGTCAACTTCTAGATACCTTAGATTTACTCTAAATGGATAACGCGTGCCACGGGAGATAGCATGGACAATAAAACTATCATTAACACTCACCGCCGCTTCAATTGCATAATCAATGGCCGCCGCTAAACATAATCCATGATTGTAATCAGTGTGATTACCTAAGACTTCCATCCGCCCAGGCGAAGAGAAAAAATGTGTTGGATTTAGATTAAAATGATGTGAAAATTTTTCAGATAATATTTTTTTGCTGTCGCTCATAGTTTTAATCCTTTGATGAAACGATCCCGCGCCGCTTGACCCTGATCATCATCTTTAAAGACTGCCGTATTAATCAAAATATCGCGACACGTCTCATTAACAAAGTTTTCAATTAATTGATGAAAATCACTGCCGCGTGGAAACGTTTGTAACTCACTGATTAGTTTATCAAAAATCTTTAAATCCGGTTGTTTATCTAATGCCATCGCAATATTAGTGTCATTAGTAAAGATATCTTCAATTTCTGCTAATTGCCGTTTGAGCCGGGCGGGAAGAATAAATAATCCCATCGCTTCAATTAAACCAATTCCTTCTTTTTTAATCGCGTGATGTTCCGGATGCGCATGGAATATGCCCTCTGGATACGCTTTTGAACAGCGATTATTGCGCAGCACCATATATAAATGGTAGGTGGAAGATATTTTTCGGGCGATGACCGTGATTGTATTATGTTGACCCGACTTTGAAGATGCGAGAATATCAACACTTTCATCACTATATTCGCGCCACGAAGTTAATATATGACTCGCCGCTTCCAACAAGCGTTTTTTATTATTACTCTTTAATAAGAGCACAGAATTATACCAGTCAAGATAGGAAATATTTACTTGATGGAAGTGCCGTGTCCGTATATTAAAGGCGGATTTGGCTTTCATCATTGGTAGCACATATGCCCCACCTTGAAAATGTTCATGATTAAGAATGGAACCGCCGACAATTGGCAAGTCCGAATTTGTCCCAATAAAGAAATGCGGAAATTGATCAACAAATGCCAGTTGTTTAGCAATGTTGCGAGAGGATACAACCATTGGTGCATGAACTTCGTCAATCACGATGCAATGTTTATCATAATAAACGTAAGGTGAATATTGTAAAAACCAATTTTCATTATCAAGATGGAGTGGAATTGTTCGTAGATTTTGTCGAGCGGGATTATAACTATTACCGCGGAAGCCAACATTTTCTTTGCAAAGCACACATTGCGGATATTTACTTTCCGCTCCATTATCTTTTTTAATTAGGGCGGCAATCGCTTTATTGTCTTTTTCGGGCTTTGCTAAGTTAATCGTAATTTCGATATCGTTTGTTGGAAAATGGGCGACCCATTGCATGTTTTGTTCGACTTTGCTCTTTTGAATATAGTTATTATAAATTGAGAGATTATATAAATAGTCGGTAGCTTTTTCCCGGTTCTTATGATAAATTTCAAAAAACTTTGCATCAACTTGACTTGGTAAAGGTGATAATCTCCCCATCACATCCGTGATTAAATAATCAATATCTTCACCCATGAGAAAGCCTTCAGCGATAATTCCGACGCGTAATTCTTCAATTAGAGTATCAGGAACTTTTAGGCTTTTTATTTCCGATACATTAATCGCTTCTTTATATGGCGCTGTTTGGTTTAATAATGCGAGCAACTCATTACGCTTATAATCAATATCTTTGGGATTGAGATCTAGCCGCGTTTTGGCGTAAACAAGCAGTTTTTCAATTGTGGCATTTAACATAGGAATCCTCCATTGCTGAGTCAGATATATTGTATACAAAAATCACCTATTAGTCAGTTGTTAATGAAAATTCGTAGCAAATATGGCCTAAAAACGGTTTGTCTTTTTCAATAATCCAGTTATTTATATCGTTAGGAATTAGTTGTGGTTCTAGCGCAAGGGCTTGGTAACGGTAAAGATATCCACCGCGATTTAGTAACAAATCATTGACTGGATAATTTCCACTATACATATTGAGAGCAGGTAAATCCGTTTTAATTTTCAACATGCGGCCACTTTCCTTACTGATGAGCAATGCGGCATTTGTTTGCATATCGAATTTATCAATTAACCAAGTGTGATCATATCCCCACGCTTTGTGATTTTGTAAAGATGAATCATCTATATCTTGGCCAATCAGCTTGGGAATGCGAAAATCAAAAATGCGGTTAACTTCACGAAAGCCATGAATACATAAATCTTCTTCAAGCAAGGAAACACGACTTGCGTTAAGAAATAACTGGTGATTAAGAATATTTTCTTCATGATCGCTATTTAAATTAAAATAAACATGATTAGAAGGATTAAAAACTGTCCAATTATCCGTCATAGCTAAATACGTAATCACGATTTTTTTTAATTTTATGTAGATGCTATAAGTAATTTTTAAGTCGAGATTCCCCGGAAAACCTTCTTCTTGATCTGGACTAAAATAAGTAAAAATCACATTTAATACATCGCTATTTTCTTCGATTTTGGTTGAAAAGTTCCGAAAGCTCAAACTATCCGGTCCACCATGCAATGTATTGTTGTTTTCATTTTGGCGTAATTGATAACGTTTTTCGTAAACAACAAGGCGGCCGTTTTTAATCCGTCCAGCAATGCGACCTAGAGTTTTCCCATAAAATTTCCGTGACGATAAAAAGTCATCAAAATCGGCAGGATGTGGTGTAATCGAATTTATATTCCCGGCGATGTCTTTAGTTTGAATATCATAAATACTGGCACCAAACGAGCAAAGCGTAACAATAAAATCTTCTTGGGCAGTAACTTTAATTAGTTTTATATCGCCTGAAAAAGTTTGAAGTTCAATCATATTATTCACCAAGATATTCGATGACATAAAGGCGACTACCAAAATCACTATAAAAATACATATGCGGACCAACGCCAGTACCGGCCCAACTTGGATAAAAATTGACTGCACCATGATTAAGAGCGTCGCCATTAACAATAACAATTTGCGGCTGATCCATCTTCATAAATTGCTCGGCCGATTGATGATCGTTAAGATGCTGAATTATCTTGCCATCCGGCTTAATCAATGTTGGCAAAGCCATTTTTAATAGTCCGCCAAACTCTTTTATCATCGTGTGATTACTCTGCGCTTTTAGTTGGTATTTACCGACTAACAAATCTTTTGTTTTGATAAGTAATGGTTGAGGATTTAAGTCGACGAGTTGGTTAAAATAGAAAATTAAACCATGTTTTTTATCTTTGCTTAACCATTGATAAGCACGACCATGATTACAATAAATTTGTTCGAGGTCGCCATCGACGATTATTGAACGATGAAGTTTATAAAAATCATTTGCGTTTACAATAATTTTCTCTTCAAGCGGCGTTAATTCATTCGGGTCAAGTTCATAACCGAAAGCTCCAGTCATTGCCACGCGAATGCGTGTATCAAGTGGAATTTGTCGCCGCGTTTGATGATTGATATTCGCACTAACATGGGCAGAAACCGCACTTGGTGGATAAGCGAGTAGAAGCCCATCTTGAATTGCTTGTCGTTCATAAGCATCGGTACAATCCGAACTCCAAATCTGTGGAAAGTAACTGAGAATACCAAGGTCAAAACGATTACCACCACTTGCACAACCCTCAAATAAGACGTGGGGAAAACGCTTTGTCAATATTTCCATCACCCGATAAAATCCCCGGTAATAATCAAAAACAATACTTGAACGCGGTGGCAAATCACTTAGCGGGCGATTCCAGTCCCATTTAATGTAGGTGATATCGGCAGACGATAGGATATCCGTCATTTTTTCAATGATAAAGTTTTGCACATCTTCACGGGTTAAATCAAGCACTAATTGATGACGGCCAAGTGTCAGTTGCCGTGATTTATCGCCTAACACCCAGGCTGGTTTTTCTTTGTATAATTTAGAGTTTGGATTAACCATCTCCATTTCGACCCATAGACCAAATCCGAGACTATTTTTCTTACATAAATCTGATAAATAAGCGAGGCCGTGCGGCAATTTTTTAAGATTTATATCCCAATCGCCGAGACTGCTCGCATCACTATTTCGTTCGCCAAACCAACCATCATCGAGGACGAAAGTCTCACAGCCGAGCGCACTTGCTTGCTTAATCATTTTCCCGAGTTTTTTCTCATCAAAATTAAAATAAGTTCCCTCCCAATTGTTTAGAATAATTGGACGGTTTTTATGCGCAAAATTAGGTGAAATAATATGATTTTCAACAAAATCGTGGAAGTTTCTTCGCACTCCATTGAGACCATCTTCACTAACCGTTAATACTGCCCATGGTGTTTGAAATTGTTGTTCACGTGTCAAAGGATAGATAAATCCATCAGGATTAATCCCGCTTTGGAGTCGTATTGTTTTACTTGGATTCATCTCCACCACACCGGCGTGATTACCACTATAAATGAGATTAACACCAAGCGTATAACCATGATTAAGACCACCTTGCTCTTCTTGCAAAATGTAATAGGGGTTATGTCGATTGGAACTTGTTCCAGATTTGGCATCATGAAGATAAATTCCACTTGTTAGTTTCTGCTTTTTGAGATGGGTTTCATTCGCCCAGCCACCAGCAGTTGTAATTAGATTAAAATCTTGATTGCGGACATCTAAATTAAAACTAAAAGCTTTAGTAATTTGTAGTGGGGAAAGCGTGTGGTTTTCAATCACGATATTCCGTGTAATCACATTGCTATTTTCAAATACACCATATTGAAGAATCACAGTGATTTTCGCGACTTCATCATGAAGATAAACACGAAGTGTTTGATCAACGCCATGTGGAGTTGGTAAATTATTGGTCAGTGTAATATCTTGATCAAGTTCATGTTTAAGATATTTTAAATCGAGATATTCTTCACGTGGTGTCAGAATTTCAAGACTTGGATTACGATAGTCCCCCTTGCCACTTGTCGCGATTTCTAACGGTAAATCATGCAGCGAGATAAATGGATATTCTTTTTCATCGTAAACTAACGATGTACCAGCAATGAAATCACGAGGTATCATTAACATTTCACGCGCGATTGGTTCACTAATATGCGCACCATAATAGAGATGACGCAAGTGCGAAAACTCATCAATAGCAAAGATATATGTTGTTTGCGCCGTATTAAGGACAAAGACTCCATCAACGATGTTAATCATATTGAATGCCTCGTTTCGATTATTTTAAATTATACCTGTCCTTTATATTATATGTTAAAATTAATGCGAATTAGGATGAAAATGTATCAATCATTAAATTTAAATTGGCAGTTTTGCGCTGATTTCACGGATGCTTATCTTAACGATTGGCCAACCAGTAGCAAAATCGTGCATTTACCGCATACTGTCGAAATACTTCCACTTAATTATTTTGATGAACACGCTTATCAAAAAGTTGTTGCTTATCGAAAAGAATTTTCGGTTGAAGATTTTCAAATTAATTCGGTCTTTTTACTCCATTTTGCCGGTGTCATGGTGCAATTTGACGTTTATCTTAATGGTCAGCATTTTGGACATTTTGCTCAACCTTACCTACCAGTGGAAATTGATGTAACAAAAGCAATTACTAAAGATAATAATCGCCTAATTGTCATTGTTGATGGACGGGAAGATAATTTAATACCGCCTTTTGGCGGTGCGGTTGATTTCTTAACGTTTGCTGGTATTTACCGCGACATCATACTGATTACAAAACCGCAAGCTTATATCAAAGCTGTCCATGTCAGTGGGGCCGATAACGGTAATGTCGAAGTTGATGCTGATTTAGTGTCCCATATCGATTGCGCGGTTGAACTTACGTACCGTCTTTTTGACCAGGACCACCAACTTGTCCACGAAGGGCATCAAGCAAGTTTTGCCTTTCCGAATCGGTATTTATGGTCAATCCAAAAGCCTTATTTGTATACATTAGAAGTCGAATTAAAAACTGATGATTTTATTGATGTTGTGTCGACAAAATTTGGCTTTCGTAGTGTGAAGTTCACCGCCCAAGGATTTTACCTTAACAATGAGAAAATCAAAATTATTGGACTTAATCGTCACCAATCTTTTCCTTATATCGGTTATGCCGCTGGTGATGATTTACAAAAGCAAGATGCATTAATTCTTAAACAAAATTTAGGTCTTAATGCTGTGCGCTGCTCACATTATCCGCCATCGCAATCATTTCTTGATGCTTGTGATGAAGTTGGTTTATTGGTGATTGATGAGGTGCCCGGTTGGCAGCACATTTCTCGTGATCATCATTGGCGTGAGCGTCACTTAGCGAATGTACGTGCAATGATTGAGCGCGATTACAATCATCCAAGTGTTGTGCTTTATAGCATTCGAATTAATGAAAGCGACGATGATCATGCGCTTTATCAAGCTGCCAATGAGATTGCCCATCAACTTGACAAAACACGACCAACAACGGGTGTGAGAAATTTCGCCAATAGCGAATTACTCGAAGATGTTTATGCCTATAATGATTTTATTCATGATGGCGTGATGCCTGGACTAACAAAACCGCAGAAAGTTTTGCCGAAAAACCATCGTGATGCCCCCTATATTGTTACGGAAAATAATGGTCACATGTTTCCAACAAAATCTTTTGATGATCCACTTCATCGGCTGGAACATGTCAAACGGCATTTAACTGTACTTAATGCTTTAAAGGCGGATAATCATATTATTGGTGGCTTTTCTTGGTGCTTTGTGGATTATCAAACACATAGTGATTTCGGCAGTGGCGATCACATCTGTTATCACGGCGTTTATGACATTTTTCGTAACCCAAAACCAGCCGGATTTGTTTATGCCGCTGAATTAACAACACGACCAATTTTAGAAGTCCTCTCAGCGATGGATATCGGCGATTATCCGGCAAATGCGTTAGGCGAGACTTATGTGCTAACAAATTGTGATTATGTGGAGCTATATAAAAATGATGATCTTGTTGGGCGTTTTTATCCTAATCACAAACGTTATCCGGCATTAAAACATCCGCCCGTCGTTATTAC
>Ga0172381_10002279_pt1 | contig 21387 bp, 11 predicted proteins | sample Leawel6488metaG_FD_119754 | JGI IMG/M metagenome (GOLD analysis project Ga0172381, IMG submission 119754) | Leachate microbial communities from a municipal landfill in Southern Ontario, Canada - Leachate well 64-88 metaG | ecosystem: Engineered > Solid waste > Landfill > Unclassified | place...
TCTCTTGGGGTTACTCCGGCAGAGGTAGCGGATTTTATAGTGGCCGTGGCAGTAGCCTTGAACATGACAACGGCATCCAGTGAAACGGCGGACTTTCCGGTAGCAGCTTCCGTCGGTATGAACCTGTCCGTTTCCGATGAAGAGTTTGCAGACTTTGTTCGAGCGGCCACAGTGGGTATTAATTTGGCAGCCAGTGATTCAGAAGTTGGGGATTTTGTCCGCAGTGCTTTGGTGAACATGAGCCTTTCCGCCTCTAATGGTGAAACGGCTGATTTCGTAAAGACGTTGACCGCTGCCATTGCCATAGCGGGTGCAGTTGGGGCAACCACACAGAATATATATAACGTGGCGGCAACCGTCGGGATGGCTTTCGGGGTGTCTGCCTCGGAAGTGGCTGATTTCATCGCGGCAGTTACCATAGCGTTAGGATTCGGCACAGGTGACAATGAAGCAAGGGACACTTCCGGGGCCGCTTCTTTGGGCTTCCTTATTTCGGTAGAGGATTCGGAAGTAGCGGCGTTTAGCGTTGATCTTGAAGAGAGTGTCAGTCTGGCGGCGGTCGCTTCTGAAATCGGGGAGTTTGTCAAAGGATTGTCCAGCGGAATGTCCATTGATGCAACCGTTTCAGAAGTCCGGGAATTTCTGGAAAGCCTCACGTCCGTTATCAATATTACAGTTTCGGCGTCGGCAACCGTTCCAGGGGCCGGCACGGAATACAATGTGGGAACAGCGGCGGGATTCACACTGGCCGTATTGACCGCTGCAACCATTATCCATTCATTCAGCACAGTCACATACACATCAGGAGATAAGAAAGTAACGCTGGTGTTCAACGGCAACAAGGTAAGTTACGAATTTACAGGCAACAGTATAAAAAATTAAGGAGTGACCTATGAAATCGACTTTTAAACTCAAAGGCAAGTTCAAGTTTGAATGTTTTGACAAGGAAGGGAATTTAAAGTGGACAAAAGAGGCCGACAACGCGGCAACAGACGAAGGTTTGAACAGTGTCCTTGACGTCTATTTTCATGCCGCCACACAGATTACAACTTGGTACATCGGCCTTATTACGGGGACAGGAACACTTGATCATGAAGACACCCTTGCTTCCCATGCCGGGTGGACAGAAGGATCAGACTATACCGGCGATCGTCTTGAATGGACGGAAGGCGCAGCGTCAGCACTAAGTATCACCAATGGAACGGCAGTGAGTTTCCCCATTACCGACACGATGACGGTTAAAGGAGCGTTCCTTGCATCAGTGTCAACCGGCACATCCGGTGTTTTGTTCTGCACAGCAGCCTTCACCGGTGGGGATCAGGGCGTGGGTAATGGTGACACGCTGAAAGTGACCTATACCGTGACCGCAGCAGCAGCATAAGGATTGAGCAATGGAACGATTTCGGACCAAGAAACCAGCAGAAGCCTATTTTGTTGAATTTGACTTTGCCGATATTGCACCTTTGACCGTTTCTTCGGCAGTGGTTACAGCAAAGATTATCGCAACCGGAGTTGATGTTACCGCAACCATCACCACGGCGGTCAGTCAGTCCATTGTCGGGACAACGGTTTATGTGTGGGTCAAGGCAGGAACGGACGGGATTGATTATCAACTCACCTGTCTTGCCACGGCATCGAACGGGGGCAATCATCAAAAAGATGGCCTGATGCTGGTCCAGGAAGCGGATGCTTCTGCCACCGGTACGACATTGAGTGCGTTAATTGATGCCATTCAGGAAGTCCTGCAGGATAATAGTTATGAGGATGATAACTTGACGATCAAGATCAACGACGCCATAAATGCTATCGCCGCTGGGATCCGGATGCCGAACGGTCAGATCTCACCCCCGTTACCTGAACTTTATACTTATGGCGTGGTCAATACATCCACGTTGACGCCGTTTGTATCCCTGCCGGTCAACTATCACCGTGGGGTTTTCAATGTCTATGACAGTTCCAATTACAGGATTTCACCGCCTGCAGGCGGAGGGTATTACTCCTATAACCTGTTTTTGAAGCAGATTCAGAATATGGCGCTTGCGGAATCCGGTTCGATTTACCGCGTGGCCGTGAAAGGATCAAAACTCTATTATCAGGGTATCCCGTCTGTATCGACGACGTTGGGAGTTCATTACTACCGGAAACCGGTTGATCTGGCGCTGGATGATGACGTTCCTGACGGGATACCCGGCCATCTGCAGACAAGTCTTATCAAACATTATGTTCTTAAAGAAATCTTCGGGGAAGCCATCGAGGATGGCCAGGACAATACCGCCCATGGCATGAAATATCACACCGGGAAGTTCTTTGAGGCCATGACGGATTTGATTGATTTTATCGGAATAGATGCGGCCCCGCAATACTATGGAGCCGAAGATTATGAAGACCTGGGGGCGTGTGACGGATGAAACACTTGCCGTTATTGATGCACACAAAGGGATTGAACACGGTTATTGATAATTCAGAAATCGACTACAATCCCGCAAAAGGCGTCGAGTATCTTTCCGAGGCGCTGGATGTGCAAATTAGTGACGTCGGCAAGATCCAAAGACGGCCGGGGTATATGAAAAAGGCGGCCGGGGATTTTCAAGGTAGCTTTAATTATCTCAATTTATCCCTGGTTGTATCGGGAGATTCCCTTTACCGGGTTAATCCAGATTACAGCACAACGCTGGTTAAAAGCGGATTGACAGGGGATTTATATGATTTTGTGGGAGTGAACGAAGAAGTCTATTATGTAAACGGAAAAGAAATCGGCATTGTGGATAAAGACGGGGAATGGAAAAGCTGGTCCTTCACGCAGTATGTCGGCCCCGTGGCCAACAAGAAGTTCGGGCAGCCGCCCATCGGGCACATGATCACTTATCACAACGCCCGAATGTATGTGGCCGTGGAAAACGCCGTGTTTTATTCAGAGCCGTTCTTTTACTCGGCCTTTGATTATGCAAGGGGTTACATTCCCTTTTCGTCCAGGATAAGATTATTAGAGGCTATCCCCGAGGGATTGTTTGTCGGGACAGAAAAGGAGATATTCTTTTTAAAGGGGACCGTCCCGCAGGAGTTTGATATTGCGCGAGTGGCCGATTATCCGGCGCTGATCAATCTGTCATCAAACAACATGATTGACGGGAGCGATCTTTTGAGAGGGAAAGGGTATGCCGGGCCCTGTGTCATTATCCCGACAACCAAAGGGATTTGCATTGGTGGGAGAAGTGAAATTGGATACTTCAACAATATATCCATGGATCGAATCGAGTATCCATCTACCCTCTATTGCAGTGTTTTGGCGGAGAAGGAAAGGATTTTAATACTGATTAACGAATAATAGGGACTGATAGCCGTCTTGGACGGGACTAAATCAAGCCTACAATTCCTTTCGGGGAGTTGTGGGCTTTTTTATTAAAGGAGGAAACAAACAATGGCTTTGAGACTTTCGACGGGCTTACGACAAGCGCTTTTAGGGAAAATCCCGGCACGGTCGGCGGTTACGGTTTACACGGCAACCACGATTGCGGCGGTTGATGGCGGTGGAAGTGATGACACTTTAACGGATACCGCAAACGGGTTTTTGACAGAGGGATTCGCCGTCGGTGATTCCGTCCTGATGCTGGGATTTACCGGAGCCAATGCCGGATGCGTCGGCCCCGTGGAACTGACGGCCGTTGCTGCAGGGACCTTAACCTTTGCAACCGGTTCGCTGACCGCTTCCGATGCGGAGGGTGAAAGTATCACGCTGGTTGCGATCCGAGGCGGGGCTTTCCGGGATATTTTCAAACACAGTGTCCTGGAAATCTATTCGGGGACACAGCCGGCAACGGCGGACGCGGCGGAAACCGGGACAAAACTTCTCCGGGTAACTATTTCGAGTGGGGCCTTTACCCCAGCATCCCCGACAAACGGGCTTCTGTTCGGCGCTCCGGTATCCGGGGTTATTTCCAAAGCGGCCGATGTTTGGTCCGGAGTGGGATTGGCAGCGGGCACAGCCGGATGGTGGAGACTTTACGACAATGCTTACACCACGGGATTAAGCACTTCCGGAATCCGAATAGACGGGAATTGCGCGACAAGTGGCGGTGATCTGACAATGGCATCGTTGTCGATCACGCTTGGGGCGACCACAACGATTGACAGCTTCGCCATTACCCAGCCCGCAGCATAAGGAGAATTGACATGGCTATTAAATTATCAACCGGATTAAGACAGGCTTTGTTGGGGAACACAGCCGCCAGAAGTACCGTCGTTGTCTATACAGCTACGACGATTGCAGCCGTGGACGGAGGCGGGAGTGCGGATACCTTTACCGATAGCGCAAACGGCTTTGTTACCGAAGGATTTGCGGTTGGCGATTCCATTATGACGTTCGGCTGGACCGGAGATAATGCCGGTTCTTATGGGCCGTTTGTCCTTACGGGAGTTGCCGCCGGCACGTTGACCGTTGCCACGGGGAGTATCATCGCTTCCGACGCTGCGGGAGAATCCATTATCGTTGTCGCCATGAAGGGCGGATCCTGGAGGGATTTGTTCAAGGATGGTATTCTGGATATTTATTCAGGAACCATGCCCGTATCTGCCGATGCGGCCGAGACAGGAACAAAACTGGTCAGCATTACCGTTTCCAGCGGGGCTTTTACTGCCGGCCAACCGGCCAATGGTCTTGAATTTGGCGCACCATCGGCCGGAGCAATCGCCAAGGATTCGGCCGTTTGGTCCGGGGTGGGATTGGCCACGGGAGAAGCTGGTTATTATGTTTTCTATGATAACGCCTACACGACCGGGGTAAGCACGACCGCAATCCGTTTCATGGGGACCTGTGGCGAAAGCGGCGCCGATATGGTGATGAGCGACGCGACTGTTACCGAAGCGGCCACCAAGGCCATTGACACGTTCGTTATTACACTGCCCGCTTATTAGGAGTTGTTTATGTCTGCATCCCAACAACTTGATGTATCCATAACCACAATATTCCCGATGCAAAGGGTCAGGTTTCCAAGTAGTAATTCCGCCTATACAGTGCAAAAGGCGGAAATTCAACAAGGAAGTAAAACAATCGTAATCACTATTAATGAATTAGAGACATATATAATTCAAGGATCTGGACGATGGAGTGATGATATTTTAATGGCGGGCTTTGATCCGACTCAACCCGCCAGTTTATACATCTATTACCCAGATCAAACTCCGTGGTCTTATGGAGGACTATATAGTGCTGTTATAGACGCCCCACCGGAAACGCCCGAAACACCAACGCCGGTTTTAGAGTCAATCACGATACCATTTTATTGCGATTGTTCGAGCACAGATGGTTTTGCAAATGCTTCGGCAATAGATATTTCTCCGGCGGGGCAGTTTTATTTCAATGCAACTTATTATGACAATGCCATTCTCGCAAATGAATGGGTGCCCAGCGATGAATATTGTGTTAAAACGAAGTTGTATTTAGACAATTTATATCAACTGGACGCCATTCGGCAACATGGGTTTTCTATTTATTTTCAATCACATTATTTCGATTGGGAGGTAGCATTTACCGTCGAGGGTTTAGTCTATTATGAGAATTGGGATTACGATAATGCAAAAGTTCTATGTCCAATTAAGCATAATGCAAATGCTGCATGGCAAGAATGGATGTTTAAAATAACAGGAGGCAAAGTAGAAGTCTTCTTAAAAGATGAGGGAGAATCTTTTTATTCATCCGTCGGTTCTTTTAATGTTACCTATTTTCGCGATGTCGATACATACGATTATGAACCAGACACCGGTTTTCAATTCCAAGCAACCCTACATCCATCCGATCCAGATGCAACAGCGACAAAAGTTCACATGGATAGTTTTGAAATCCTGCAGATTGAGGATTTAGATATAACAGATGTTATTTCAACCGCAACGATCACCGTTACTGACAATACGCTGGTTTTGGAAGGTGAAACACTTGCTATTAACATAGGGAATATTCCCATTGTCTATACGTTCGTCAATATCCTTACGGGTGCGGACAACCAAATAATGATTGGATCGACCGCCAACCTAACCGCGGCGAATATTGCTTCTGCCCTGTACGCGACTAAAGGAGCATATTTTTCCGCCACCACTACTGATGCAGTTGTTTCCGTCACGGTTTATACCGATGAAATTGTCACAATGTCCACTACAAGCGCCGGATTGTCAATTAGTGCCGTGACAAGGAAAGTAACCTATCGTACATCCAAGGCGCTGTCCTCTGTGCCTGTTTTTTGTGGATATTCTATATGTAAGGAGCATGGCACGCTTGGTGATGTTTACCATCTTTCGTTTATCCCCATTATCACGGGGGATTCTGCCTGTTCGGAGCCGGATTATAATATAGCAAACCGGTCTCTTTCGCCATTTGGGAGTTACGCCAATTCATTCCTATCTGCTTGTACGATTTCCTCTGCCGATGCTGATAAGATTGCTTTAATGCTTTACGGGAATAGTTGGATGGAAGCCCTTGCTAACATGTTGATCGGATCTGAAACAGATGAAGATTTAATCGCTCTATGGGTAACGCAATGGGTGGCTCAACGTATCACATATACAACCGATCTTTTATTGTATGGGGTTACGGAACATTGGGCTGATCCCAGGAAGACATTTCTTTATGGAGCGGGCGATTGTGAGGACTTCGCGTTTTTGGTGGCGAGTATTATCATAAATAGCGGCGTGGCCCCTTCAAGGGTGAGGGTTTATATGGGAACGGCTAACGGGGTTGGTCATTCCTGGACGGCATATCGCAGAACAAGCGATGAAGAGTGGATCGCATTAGACGCAACAAAAGGTTAAACAATGGGCTGGTGGGATTCCATAACATCCGTTGATGAATTACCGAAACTATATCCCGATGAAGCACATATTTATACGGATGCCACAGAATATATTACATACAATAGCGTGGTGCTTTTTGATGACGATGACCCTATAGTGCCGAACAATCTCGTTTCTGTCACACTGCCTTTATATACCATTGAGGCAACGACATGGAACTTCGGGAATGTTGCTGCGACATTACCACGTTTAACGGCGAGTGGGCAAAGGGGAAATTCCGCTTCTGCCGATTTGTCTATTCCTGTCTTTACGGCTGCAGGCATGGTTGGCTCCCTGAGTGCGGAGTTGGCAGAAGATCTTCCGATGCTCACGATTTCCGCGGCTGCGACACAGGCAAACCTTGTCCGTTTGGCAAAATCCCTGCCGATGTTCAAGATTGCGGGAAATGCCTATCAATATAATTACGGGAATCTGGACACGGATTTACCCATGATGACCATTGCGGCGGCAGCTTCCATGGCTCCGGCCGGCGCACTGGCAAAATCCCTGCCGATGATTACCGTTTATGGCGAAGCATCGGTGTCCGGAAGATTCGGAAACGTTATTTTAAGACATTCTGATGATCTTTGGGGCGGAGTTGAGGCAGACCTTCCCATGATGACCATTTCAGCGGGAGCAAGTTAAATGGATACGATTGGACTCTTATATAACACTCGCAATCTATCTGTTATACAAATCAGGAATTTTCCGTTTAAGGGCCTTTGCCTGGTGGACGATGATGCCTGCGGAGTGAACGAAGAGGGGATTTACCATCTTCACACAGGACAAACCGACGACGGGACGGATATTGCCTCTAAAATAGTTTTTGGACCGACGGACTTCGGATCGCCAAACCCGAAAAGAGTACGGATTATTGAAATCGGCTGCCGGTGTTCCGGGACCCTTAGCGTTACCGTTTCGGATGAAGAGGGCCGGAGATTCACCAAGACCGGAGCATCAAACACACATTTATTTATCCCGGAAGAAATCGTTATTACCGGCGACCGGAATGTTCGGGGAAGATATTTGACTTTTACCATCGAAAATACAGATGGGTGCAATTTTGAATTGTTAAGTGTGAACGTCATTTTAACGATGATGCGACAGGTACGGAAATGAGATTAGTAACCAAGGGAGATCCACATAAAATTTTAGAGCGCCTCGGGACGGCTAAAAACCTTCTTTCCCGGAATATTACCAAAGAGAGAATAGACGGCATCCCGCAGAGAAGGGCTTATGGCGAGGGCGTTGAAGTGCGTCTTGATGCGCAGGGAATTGATCAGATGATCATGGATGTTCCAGCGAAAAAACTAGCGGAAATCGTGCCCGAACAGGCCGCCGAACCATACAGTAAGGTGATGATCTATGCGGCCGGCGAACTTTCCGCAACGTCAATGGCTACGTTATCAGAACGGTCCCTTCGTTACTGGTCATCTTCATTGCCGAGCAGCATTATTGACGTTATTAATTGCAAGACGATTGTTATTGCAGATCCCCAAAGAATACTGACGGATGCCGAGGCGAAAGTCATTAATCTCTTATTATCCAAAGGAAGAAACGTTTTTGTTTTCCCTGGGGCGGATACGGCGGTTTATAACGCTATCCTTCTTCAATTAGGAAGTAATTTACAACTTATCCCTATGAGCGCGGCACAAGGGAAACTTTGCGTAATAACAGCGGATACAAGAACACTTTACCGGCTTCCGGTATTACGGAGGGGATTTTTACACCCGATTAAAGATCACACCCTTACGGCGGTTATAAGTGATCCTATGGGGAAGATGATGGCGACCAGTGGCGTTGTGGTTATGGCACCTACTTTCTATTATACATCTTCTGTTTACGGTGGTGCGACACCCTTCACCTATTCGTATGGATCTGAACTGCTGGACCTTCTGCAATCAGATGATGAAAATGAGGAAGATGTTATCCTGACGTTTACGAGAAACAGTTACATTCCAGAAACGATATACCCGGATGATTGGACAACATTATCTGAAAGCGATGTTGTGGATTGGCTGAATACGCTTTCGGCTGATTTCTTCAAATTGTGCCCGGATGGATATACACCGCCGAAAGATGCAGACGGATGGCAAACTTATGCAGATAAAGGCACCTACGATAACATGGGGGCTTATGCGGCCTACGAGGTTGGTAAAAACCTTTATGTTTTTGGTTTCTCTCCATACTGGATGATTGCTGATTATGTCCAGACTTACGATGCCAAAACGGATGTTATAATTTTTTGTCAGTGGATGGAAGAGACACAAAACGCATCCGAAGGGGCTTTCGGCGGTGTGTTTTATCCATTAGAACCGTTTTATTATACCTATACAACTAAGACCGGCGGGTACTATCCGCCTATTCAGTCATAGGGGGCAGCCATGTCATACGAAGAAGTAGTGGATATTAATAACGACGTTATGAAGGTCATCAACGAGCGGATGAACTATGTCGAGGATGTGGCGACGAGTTCAAAAACCGCCGTGGACAGTAATATCGCTACCTTACTTGCTAAAATTGCGGAGATCAACACGGCTGAACCATCGGTGATTGATACCACCGTTTTCCCGACGCTCCCCACCGCGACGTTTTATGACGTTGAAGTTCCGGATATACCTGACATTGATTTTGATGATTATGTTGAACCGGTCTATGAACCGGTCACGATTCCGGATATGCCGGTGCTGCCGGAAACCTATGAAGTCGATAGGATGACCCTCTATGATGAATTGAGCGTCCCGGAAAGCGAATTGGTTATTGAAGACCTGGTATATGTTACCGACCTGTCAGATTATCTTGAAACCAAACTGAAATCTTTCTTGGATAACGGAGTATCCGGTTTATCGACAACGGTTGAACAAGCCATTTATGACCGGGCCACCGACAGAAAAAGGCTGGAAACCATCGCAATGGTCACGGAAACCGAGAATTACTTTGCGGCCAGGGGGTTTTCGATCCCGCCCGGAGCCATGTCAGGCCGCCTGCTGGAAATCCAGCAGCAGGCAGACAACGCCTTGACGGATATTAACAATGACATTCTGCGGATGCAGGGCGAACTGGCCTTTAAGGGAACATGGGAAGCCCTGGGGAGGACCCTTGAACTGGAAAAGCAAAAGCGGGATTTCTTTGCCGTGGAGATTGCCAATGTTTTGAATAAGGCGAAGGCGCGGGCCGAAAACCTGATGACCCGCGTTGAACTGATGCTGAAAGCGCGTGAATCCCGCCTGAAAAACGAGGGGATGCTTGCCGATGATGTTTTGAAAAGATACCAGATGATTTATGACTATCTAAAGACGGTCATTGTGCGGGTACAGGTTAATGCTGAAATCTATAAGACAAAAAGTCAGGTTTACATTTCCAATATTGAAGCGGCGTTGAAGAAGTGGGAAGCGGAAGTCAAACAGATCACCACGACCATTGACGCCAAGTCGAAAGCCAATGCGATTCAGGCGTCCATTGCCGAATTGGGAATCAAAAAGGCGGATTTGACGACAAAAGCCTACATTGAGAAATATAAATCGAGCAATGAGAAATACGCGGATCTGGTGAAGGCCACGGTTGACGCAATTAAGACCGTCGGGACCTTATATGCCCAGGTGGCATCCGGGGCATTAAGTGCGATCCATGCCGGTGTCTCGTTAAGTTCCAGCGGCAGCGCGGGTATCAGTGATAGCAGCTCAACAAGTCATTCTGAAAGTGTTTCTGAATCAGAAATACGGCAAGAAGTTGTATAGGAGGGAATAAACATGGCACGACAAGTCGGATGGAACGCTGCGGAACTGGATGCTTTTCATGAAAAGCTCAATAGGAAGTATGACCTTAAAGAACAGGCGGCGGCCAGCAAAACCCCGGAACCTGAACCGAATTGGTACGGCGGGAATAAAGACGAAGAAGACTACTGGAAGGAAATGAGGAAACGGAACACTGCCCTTGAAACACAGAAGTTAATAAATGAAGGGCAGGAAAATGTTCAGGGGATTAGAAACGTCGGGGATATTGCCGGCCATGAAGCCATAAATGCCGGCGCGCTGGCCCGTCAAAAATTGATGGGTGAAGCCGAAAAATATAAAGCCGATCAGTCTTTGCTGGGAGAAAAGTATAGAGCAGATAAGACGGCCGAAACATTATCCAGCGGTGCAAAGACAGATCCGCGGGCCCTTTTATTTAAGACGTGGAGCGAAAGTATGGACCCGACACCCGAACGCCTGGCCACGTTGGAAGCCGGATATAAAACAATATTTGGCAAACCCCAGGAAAGCAATCAGGTTTCAACAAAACAACCGCCAACGGATTTCGGTGCATCTGAAAGACCGGATACGACGCAAACATTACCAGCGGCACAGCCGCCTGTCAGCAGTGGAGGCGCGGCTTCCATGACATTTGGTACTGATATGGGTACAGCGTCGGTAAATCCATTAAGGAAACGCAAAGAAGCGTTGGACGCATTTTATCGCTCCAATCCTGGAATGAAAAGGATTCTTGAATAGACACAAGGGGATTAGAATGGCTTTTGATTTGGTTGATTTTTATTCAAGACATAAAGATTATTACGGGGATGCACCTCTTGAAGACGTCGCAAAAGATGTTTTCCAAAGGGGATACGCTGAAAAATACCCTGATTACGATACATGGAAAAAAACTTCTGGTATTGAGAGTGTGATCCAGGAGGACACCCGGCGCCGCAATCCGACGTTTGAAGATAAATTAAGAGGGGCGACAGCGGGGGTTGATCCGTATGTAAACTATGATCGTGGGTTTATTGGAGATGTGGCATCGCACCTTTCCCGCGGTGTTGTTCAAGCGGTAAAGGGTGTCGGTGGGGCCATGAGGATGGCTGATTTAAACCCGGAAGCGGACGAAGGCATAATTTCCGGAGCCGGCAAGAAGATAACGGATTGGGCGATAGAAGCCGAGAAGTCTTCTGATTTACTGAAACCGGACATTGCTGAGGCACGGCAGACGGAGGGTTTTGTAAAACGCGGATTAATGGGGGGGATCGAAAGCACTCCTGCGTCACTTGTGCCGATTGTCGGCGGTATCGTTGGCGGTATTGCAGGCGGTCCGGTTGGAGCAGCTATCGGAGCCGGTGCTACACTGTTTGGCACTTTTGGACTTGGAGAATACCAGAATACCTATGACGAAACAGCAAGACAACTGACTGAAAAGGGCACACCATCGGATCAAATTGAAGACATTGCCCATAAACACGCCCTGAAATCATCCATAGCGGAAGTCGGCGGGGAAATGGTTGGCGACATTGCGGCGTTTCTTTCTTTCGGACTTTTGAAACAGGCCGTAAAGCAACCCTTAAAACAGACCATCAAAGAACTGGTAAGCGGCGGCGGGGCAAAAGAGTTTGTCAAAGGTCTTGCCAAACAGATGCCTTTTGAAGTTGGTTCCGAAATGGCAACGGCCTATGTGCAGACGGAAAGCGCCAGGGAAACCGGATTAACAGATATGACCACAAAAGAGGCGATGGCTGAGGCGATCCTTCCGGCGGCCTTTATGTCACTGATGTTCGGTGGAAGTATTAGGGGTATGCAGGCAATCGAGGCCAATAATCTCTATAAGAAACTCAATTCCCAAAACATCGAAGAACGCAAAGAAGCCGCGTTGTCCGTAGCCGGCCGCATGGAAGACAAGGAATCTCAAAAGACATGGCTTGAAACAGTGGGGCAATATATTAATGAAAGCAAAGAGATTCCATTAACCAAACCCCTTGTGGACTTTGCCGCGCAGAAATCCGCAGAAGAACATGGAGATTATGAGATTCTTAAACAGCGGAAATCTATTGACGATATTATTGAGAATGGTTTGAAAACAGGGACCTATGAAGACAAACCTTTTACTCCCGAAGTCGCAATAGGGTTGATTCAAGAGAGCCAAAAGAAGGGGATTTATTCACCGGAAGACTTGGAACGGCTAAAGAAAGATCATCCGCAATTAAGCGAACCCCTGAACGCTCTTATTGTGGACAACATAAAAGCCGAGATCACAAGAATCAGTTTTACCGGAGAAGAAGCGGATGACCTGATCAATCAGGCGTGGGCCAAAAAGCAGACAAAGCAGCGGGAAGAACAGCAACCCATGGGCGGCATGGGAGTGCCGGCGGACATCAGCGCCACGTTTGAACCGAATCAGGAATATCTGAAACGAGAAGAGGCCAAAAGAGTATGGGACGAACTACATCAGTCGGTAGCGTCAGCGAAACCGGGAGAGGTTACGGCTGAAACAAATCCGGAATTAATCAGTGCTGTGGTAAAAAAGCCACTAAAGATCATGCCTGCAAAAAATGTAGAAACAGACGTGCCAATTATTTTAGGAAAGGAGGCCGCAAATGGGACGCTGCAAACCGAAACCGAGGTAAAGGAAGCGATGCCACCGGCCATTCCTGGGAATGTTTTCTCAGTCATGCCGCCGGAAACTCTAAACGCGATGGCAGCGGAGAAGGTGCAAGGTGCGATCGCTGAAGTCCAGAGACGCAAAACACTGGCCGCCGGCGGGGTAGTCTCGCCCGCCATTGAACCTTCACCGGTCAAAGCGCCGGAAGTATCAGCCGAAAAGATCGCTGAACCTGGGGCAACGTCGGGGGAAAGCATAGCTGAATCCTTAGCGAAGGCAGAGAAGGCGACAGAAGACCACCAAAAGGATTTTTCGGCATTAGAAGCACGATTACCGGACGGGGCGGAAGTTTCTGGATGGAAGAAAGCAACCGTCGATGGCGTTGTATTTTGGAGCAAAGGAAACAAGAACGTCCCGGTTGTTGCGAATGAAGCAGGCGGCGAGGCCGTTGCTAAAGCCCTGGGCCTGCCGGAAGATGCGGCATTTAACCCGCAGGATTATGTTAAACAGACCCCCCCCGCGCCTCTCTCACAACCCGAAGCCGCGACAATCAATCAGTCGTTAATTGAAGAGGCCCGCAAGTATAAGAGCGCAGAGGAATTTGTTCAAAAGACCCACGGGAAGTTTGTTGCAAATTCCGATAAACTGACCCCGAAAGAAAGAGAATTAGCAGACGCGTTTTATAAATCAGATAAAGAGGCTGTCTGGAACAAATCGCAAGAAAACGCCCCGGCTGAAAAAGCCGCACAATCCGCCGATGAAATCTTCATCCGGGCCGCCACGAAAAAGGACCTGGGCAAAGCCAACACGAAATCGCTGGCAGCGATTCCCGAGAAAGAAGGCTATCATAAGGTTTACAAACAGAATGGCCCCCAGGGCAGGGGCTTTTATTATGTTAAGCTGAAAGAAAAGGTCATCAGAGTTGACCAGAAACCGAAGAAGGAACGTGAATCAAACAACCTCGTTTCCTTCCTGATAAACAAGGGAAAGGTCAGACTTGGGGAATATTCTTCAAAAACAGGTGATGAATGGAGCAGGACACACGGATTCAAGGCAAAGGATCAAAGCCGTGAACTTGGCGTTATTGCACAAGTATCAAGCAAAAACGGGAAGATGGCAATGGACGAAGCGGCTGATTTCGTCAATGCAGAGGGATTTACTGACCGGAAAGGTGAGCCCTTCACTGCGGATTCCCTGTTTGAAGAACTGGCCTATGGTGATGGAAGGAATGTCTTGCACCCTGAAAAAAGTGAGAGTATAATTAACCGTAAGATAGAAAGGCAAGAAAATGAGTGGGCAGATGAAAAAATCGCAGAACTCGAAGCCATCGGAAAGGCCGAACTCAACAATAACACAGAAGAGGGCGGAAGCAATCAAGAAGAGGGCGCAGAGCTTGTGGCCGATCTTGAAGGAATTGCTGAAAGTGAAGGGTGTGACCTTCACGAAGTAGATCTTATTCCCGCCATAATCGAAGCACAAACCACAGAAGAATATCTTAAAAACAATCCGGATCGCAGATTTGACGCCGCCTTGCGAAAGGAATTGGAGGGCCTTTCCCACACCGAGATCCTTGATCTTCTGGCGAAGAAACACGAACAAATAAGAACATCCGACCTTACCGGCCTTCTTAATAAAATAGCATACAACGAAGATCCTAAAAAAGATTTTCAGGTGTCTATTGATGCCGACGGACTGAAGTATGTCAATGACAATTTCGGGCATGAGGCCGGTGATGCGCTTTTAAAGAAAATCGGTTATGCCCTGAAACAATCCGGGGCGCAGGCATACCATCTTTCAGGAGATGAATTTGCCCTTCAAGGTGATGATGATATTGCCCTGATTAACGCCATCCAAAAAGCCAGACGAATCCTTAAAAACGAACCACTGGAATTTAAAGGCGAGACATTTAACGCGTCCTTCTCTTATGGCATTGCTGAAACCTATGAAGAAGCCGACCGGCTCATGCTGGAAAGCAAAAGGGAAAACAAGATTGTCAGGGGAGAGAAACCCGAGGCAGTGCAAACCAAAACCGAAAAGACGGAAGCCGGAGAACAGGCCGTTATCCCCGGTGCGTCTGCCGCAGAGACTTTCTCTTTAACCAATCCTGAAACTGAAATCAGTAAACCACTTCCGCAGCAGGTGACGCCGAAGAATGAGGATTTGTTCGGGGAAAAGTCTGAACCCGAAAAACTGACAGAGCAAGACCTTGTTAAACTCACAAAAGAGCAAGCCGGAGAATTAACAGAAGATCAAGCCCTTGCATTGGTTGGCCCGTGGTGGAGCGGTGGAGAAGGAACGAACCGTGTTTCTACAAAAGAAGGACGGCAGCAACTTCATCGTTCATGGTTAAGGAACACTTTCAACAACGACCCGTCAGCAATTCCCACGAATGTTCTTGAAAGTCATGCGTTTGATAAACCGGCTTACGATGCACATGATTGGTTTTCGCGCGAATTATGGGATAGACAGAATCAAAAAACAACAACTGAAAATATTGCCGAACAGAAGACGGAAACCCAGCAACCCCACACATGGTTTGAGCTTGGTCGCATCGTAAATCAAGAATATTCTAACGCAGATGCTATGGCAAGTTCAACGTCTTTGAAACCAAAACCGGAATACATAAAAAAGGTATCGGATAAATTAGGAATTACCGAGGCCGATGCTAAAACCGCCCTATATGTCTTTAATTCAGCAGATCCACGAGCGGAAGAAAAGACTATTACAAAGCCGGTCCCGAAGATAACAGTATCTAAACGGGAAGAAAAAGAGGAATTAAATACCAGCGATTCTGGCGCGGAATTGACGTACAACAAACGCAATCGCATTAAAACAGGGATCAAATGGGAAGATATTGCCGATAAGAACACGGCCTTGAAAGTCAAGGAAACCACAAAGCAAAACGTATATCCAAAACCTGATTATCAGGAAATGATTGACGGCGGGATGAAACCTTTGATCGCCCATATTGTGAAACAGGTCTATGATTCCATATCTGTAAAACCCGTTACTCGAAACACCGCAACAGATGACGACCTGAAACTCTATATCAATTCAGTCAACCGTGTCATGGAAGGCGCAATAAAGTGGGCGAATGATCCAGATGCCGTTCTCGCATGGGCGCAAAAACAAGTGAAAGTCGGCGGGGCCATGTTGGGGCAGAAGACAAACATTACGGATATGATCGCCCCGGTTAAACAACTTCTTGATTTTGTCTATCCTGATGGGTGGAAAGAATACCGCGCGGAAGTGCATATCCTTGGCGGGAATAAAGTATTGGGATCGTTGCAGCCGGGATATGAAGAAGGTAAAAAAGCCGTCAAAGAAGTGGCCGCTGGTTGGCCGGTAAAACAAGAATCATGGCAGCGGCAGGGATTGAGAATAATTGACGGGAAGAATTTAGTCACCGATTTTTATACCGGTAAAGACAATCACGACAAACCTTTTACGGTTGCCTACTTGATAAATAAAGACGCGGGCAGGAACATAACCGTCGAAGAAAAGACATTTGACGGGGTGTCCTCGAAAGATGATCCTATTGTTCAGTCATACGCAAAAGAACATCTGGCGGCGTTACAAGATAAACACATTTTGCTAGATAAATATAATCGGCTTATCAGTTTCCACAATAGCAAGGAAGAAGCCCAGGATGCAGCCAGAGAAAAGGTAAAACGGGAAAACAAACCGAAGATTAACGAAAAGGGCATTTCCGTTGAGGCGGCAGAAAGAACCGGTCCCGCCCGAAGATTGGAGGGTGAAGATGTTTCTTCCGACCGATTGAGGGAAACATTCGGATTCCGTGGTGTTAATTTTGGGAACTGGTTACAAGGCGACGCCCGCGAAGCGGAAAGACAACTTCACTTAAATCACGCCTATGATTCCTTTATGGACTTGGCCGAAATTCTGGATGTCCCGCCACAAGCCATGTCGTTAAACGGGATGCTTGGCCTTGCTATCGGCGCACAGGGATCAGGCTCCGCCGCAGCTCATTTTGTTCCCGGTGTGAATGAAATTAATCTTACTCGCACATCGGGCGCGGGCAGCCTTTCTCATGAGCTTGCCCATGCCATAGATCATTATTTTGCGAATCAGGCAGGATTGGAAGCCAGCAAGAAACCTTTTCTCACGGAACACCTTTTTAATGTGGATGAAGGTGGGTATATAACAAGGGCAGGCCAAAAAGCAAAAGCATTTGAAAACATCAGACCTGAGATCGTTGCGCTGTTTAATAAGATCGTTGATTCAATGAATTATAAAATAGTTAATATCACCCCTGAAGAACAAGCGCAACAGATAACCGTAAGAAAAGAAACCAGCAAAGGACGTATTAATTCCTGGCTGAGAAGCATAAAAGAAGATTTTCTGTTTCAAAAGGTCGCAGAAGAAGATTTTGATAAACTTGCAGACAGAATAAGGAATCTTGATTTGGGGGACGGAAAGGTTTCCCTCAGCGGTGGTTTCTCAATGTCTCCGGTTGTTTCCGAATTGAGAAATCTCTACAAAGATAAAACCGGAAGAACTTACAGTCTCAATCAGATAAAAGGTCTGCAGGCAAATATTGATCATTACAAATATTTAATAGAAAAAGAGAACGAAGAACACATCCCCTTGACGAGAAGAGCATCCACTGACTTTTCAAAAGAAGCTGCTGGTTTGGATAAGGGGAAAAACAAACCTTACTGGAACACCAATATTGAAAAGTTTGCCCGCGCTTTTGATGCGTTTATCAGTGATACACTTGAAGAAAAAGCGGCCAAAAATTCCTATTTGTCTCATGCCGGGCGCATGGATGAAACAACCCCAAAAAGTGAAGAACGTATCACGATTAATCAGGCATTTAGGTTTTTGATTGCTGAAATCCAGACCCGCGAAACCGACAAGGGTGTGGAGATGTATTCCCGCGGCAAAAACGAATCCGGTCAGTCCTTAACCAGAGATGAACTTGAACGGCACGCCAATCAATTAATGGGAAATGCCAAGAATAAGCCGGAATTAATTGTGGTTGAAAAGGTTTCTGATCTTCCGTTTGAGGCGATTGAAGACGCCAGGGGTATTCTTTACGACGGGAAGATGTATTTGGTTGCGGAGCAGATCGCGACCACGGAAGACGCAAATGAAGTCATCTTTCATGAGTTTGTCGGCCACTTTGGATTGAGGGGTTTCTTTGGTTCGACGCTCGATGCTGCCCTTCTTGATATCCATGAACACAATCCTCTTGTCCGGAAATACGCGGCGAACTGGAAAGCGGATAATCTTGACTTCCAGAAACAACGCGGAATGAGCGATACGGAATATTATTACAGATCCATTGAAGAAGCAATAGCAAAAATGGCCCAGGAAAACAGACCTTTCACCTTTGCCCGACGTCTTCTCCACACGGTTCAATCCCTGCTGCGGAAGATGGGAATGACGAGATTGGCTGATGCTTTGGAAGCCAGGACCGACGCGGAAGCCTTAACCATGCTGCATAAGGCAAGGTTATTCATAGACGAGGGGAAGACCATCGGGGACAGCAGCCAAGGACGGGGGATATATTACAGTCGCGTTCCGGCCGACCCGCCGATTTCCCGCGATCCCAAAGTCCTTAACCTCTATTTAAAAGACGAAACGGACGCCCTTGTTCAAACCATCATGAACAAGCTGCACCCGAAACAAATGAACTGGCTGGAAACCATGTTAAAAAGTCCGGAATGGTTCAGCAATCCGCAGATTAAAAACATCGTCCAGCTATTCATGCGGGATCGGAACGAAATCTATCACGAAACCTTCAATGATCTGAACATGACTGATGATGTTAATGCGCCGGAAAGCACAGTCACGGAAGCGGCCAAGACGCTAAAGAACAAAGGTCTTACCCTTGCCGAAAGGATAGCCGGCAAAGTTTCCCCGGAATACAAACGCCTGCAGGAAATCATTGATGAAGGCGATACGACGTGGAGGCGAGATACTTCAAAACCCCTTGATGAACAGGTGAAGAAATTTGAAGATCACATCTGGCAACAGGGCGCCACGGAAGACACGATCCGGGTCTGGAAACTCTATCGTCAGTCTTATGATAAGGCCCTTGATTTACAAACCGCGCAGTTACGGCAGATGATTGACGAACTGACGGAAGAGGCCAATTTCCGGGGAGAAAAACCGGACCTTGACGAATTGAATCAAACCCTTAAAGGCGCGCTGGCGCAGATGGAAGAATGGAAAGGATTCTACGCGCCGAGAGTACGAGAGGCGGGGAACTGGAAGGTCCAGGCGTACAAAGAACACGGCCCCATGAGAGAAAACCGGGAATGGTATAGAGAACACCGAGGGAGTGAACTTGCTGCCCGGCGCCTAGCCCAAAAACTTCAACGTGAAGGCTGGACGATTTACAATGTCGGGGAAGTCGAGAGGATTCCCGAAACGATTTATCAGGACGTGAACGCCGTGGCCACGGCCAAGCTGATTGATTCCGCACTTGAAAAACTCAGTCAGAAAAGCGAATTGAGCAACGAATTAACCTTGAAGTTCAACGAGGAAGTCTTGCGGGAAGTCAGTAATGCGATCAAGGCCCGTGGTTTCCGGTCCACCATGATTCACCGGGGCCGGGGGGTGGTCCGGGGATTCCTTGAAGATCCAATTCAAAGACACCTTCAATATACCAATTCCCTTTCCGGAGGGATTTCCAAGGCCCGTGTTGCACGAATGGCCATGAAGGAACTGCTGGGCGAAAAGATTCAGGGCCAACAGGTCGGTGGGATTGATCCGGTGAATCATCCCAAAGAATTTCAGGTTGCCCAGGATTATATTCAGGAACAATTAAGAAACACCGAACCGATTGACCGGATGATCGGGATAGCCAAGAGCATAGCCACGTTCAAGTTTTTGGGATTCAATCTCCGGTCCCTTGCCGTCAACACGACGGCGGTTGTCACCACGGCGCCGGCCGCCATTCACCAATATGCACTTTCTGGTAAGGGTTCGATCACGGGAATCATGAGAGAACTGGCGGTTGCCGGGAAAGACTACGGCACGGTCATGGCCGGGAAGAAACTGGAAAACGCAGACGAACAGGCGTTCCTTGATGAAGTCCACAGAAAAGGTTGGGATGATGCCCAATACACTAGGGAGGCCTTGGGGGAACTGTCTAAAACCCATTCCCGGATCTGGTCGTCAATGATGGACGGATCTATGTACCTCTTTGGGAAGTCTGAAAAATGGAACAGGGGGACCACGATGCTGGCCGCTTATCGCGTGGCTAGAGAACGGGGCATGAGCCACAACCAGGCCGCGGAAGTCGCAAAGGAAGCCTCGGATAAAGCTCATGGCGTTTACGGTAAGGCAACGATGCCGATGTGGGCCCAGGGGAATAACCCGGCGGCAAAGGTTGGGCAGATGATGTATGTGTATGGTAAATTCTCACATAATTATCTGCAAATGCTCTATGACATGGGGCTGAAAAAACACAATATCAAGGGGGCCATGTTCGCTTTCCTGTCACCTCTGGTACTGGCCGGCGGGGCTGCATTGCCCTTCAAGGATGCTCTTTTCGGAATTGCGGGCGTGATCCTGGGGGCCCTGGGCGAAGACAAAGATCCGGAAAAGTGGGTTTGGGACACCATTCGGAAGCATCTTGGGCCCGGTGCCGAACAGATAGGCCGGCACGGACTTACGGGGGCCATGGGTGTGGATATTTCCGGATCGCTTTCAATCGGTGTCGGAGTACCGAAAAACTTTATTGATTTAAGTGGTGCCATAGGTGGCGCAGCCAATGAAATCATTGAGGCCGGGGAAAGCATCAGAAATAAACAGTACGGGAAAGCGGCCGAACATTTACTGCCAACAGGACTTGCCAATCCACTCCGCGCAGCCAGGGAGGCCAAAGAGGGTGTGTCAACCAGGAACAATCGGCGCGTGTGGGATGAGAAGGGCCGGCCGTATGTACCCGAAACGGGAGCGACGGCGGCGAGGGTCTTTGGTTTCCGGTCGGCGAAACAGGCGGTTTTATCTGAAAGAACCTGGGAGGGCCACCGGCAGCAAGCAGATTTTTCCAAAAAACGTGATTCCATTTACGAGCAATATCGGGCCTGGCTTTTGGGTGGAAGGGATCGGGAAGAGTATAAAGAGATTGTCAGGGCGGTCCAGGATTATAACCGGAAGATCAAAGGGGTACCCGGCGTATCTCCGATTACCTCAAAGTCATTGCGTGATCAGGTCAGAAGGATGCAGCGGCCATCAAAAAGGGAA
>Ga0172381_10002280_pt1 | contig 21383 bp, 18 predicted proteins | sample Leawel6488metaG_FD_119754 | JGI IMG/M metagenome (GOLD analysis project Ga0172381, IMG submission 119754) | Leachate microbial communities from a municipal landfill in Southern Ontario, Canada - Leachate well 64-88 metaG | ecosystem: Engineered > Solid waste > Landfill > Unclassified | place...
CGCTTCTTCGCAATTACGCAGGTTTTGAGCCCCCGCGCGCACGCGCGCTATATGGAAGGGAATGCCAGCGATGGGCAAGAGAGGCCCGAAGCCTGAGCCTCCCGCGCTCAAGCTCGTGAAAGGCAACCCAGGCAAGCGGCCACCGGGCAAGCCACCGACAGGCAAGGCCATGACGGCCGCGCCGCCGGACTGGATGAACCGGTACGCGAAAGCGGAGTGGCGCCGGCTGCAAAGGCTGCTGATCAACCAGAACCTGCTGCTCGAGAAGTACCGCGGCAACTTCGAGATGCTCTGCCACGACTATGGGATGTGGAAGCAGTGCGCCCTGGTGGTCGCCAAGCAAGGCATCACCTACGAGAAGAACCGCTACAACAGCAAAGGCGATGTCGTCTCCACGGAGTTCGTCACTCGTCCCGAGGTGCTCGAGGGCCGCAAGGCCCAGCAGCAGTACTACCGCCGGGGTGCCGCGTTCGGTCTCTCGCCGTCAGATGACGGATCGCTCGGTCTGAAAGTCGACAAGCCGGACGACGAGGTCGCGGATGCGATGAGCAAGCGGCCGAGGAGGCAGGCGAGAGGATAGGCCCATGTGGGAGCGCCCTCACGATGTGGAATCGTGGCGGGCGTTCTGGGCCTTACCGCCCGGCCACGCCGACTACGACGAAGACACCTGGACCAAGTGGCATGAGTGGCGCTGCGAAGTCCTCGAAAAGCGTTACGGCCTCGGGATCCACTACGACCCCCAGATGGCCGACTTCCATCTCGGCTTCTACCGTGCGCTCAAGCACACCAAGGGTGAGTGGCAGGGGCTGAGCTTCGAGCCGCTGCCGTGGCAGGAGCATCAGGTCTTGCGACCCGTGTTCGGGTACATGCGCGGCAACGGGCTACGACTCTACCGCCGAGCCTTCGTGTTCGTGCCCAAGAAGCAAGGCAAGAGCGAGCTCGCGGCCGGCACGGTGCTCGACCAGCTCTTCGCCGAAGATGAGCCCGGCGCCGAGGTCTACGGTGCCGCGAAAGACTACGACCAGGCGTCCGGCGTCTTCGATGTCGTCCACGGCATGATCAAGCAGTCCCAGTACCTCAAGGACCGCTGCAAGGTGCTCGAGTCCACCCGCCGGGTGATAGTCCCGAGCTCTGAGGGATCCAACTCGCGCTACCACGTCTTGTCCGCCGAGCTCGGGAGCAAGGAAGGCCCGAGCATCCAGGCGCTGGTCATCGACGAGGTCCATGTCGTGCCCGACAAGATGATCGACGTTCTCACGGACGGATCCGGTGCGGCACGGCGTCAGCCGCTGTTCCTGTTCATCACCACCGCGGGCGAGAACGTGCTCTCCCGCGCTTACGAGCTTTTCGAGTATGCCCAGGGCGTGGAAGACGGGGAGGTCCCGGACGAAGCGTTCCTGCCCGTGCTCTACTTCGTCCGAATCGACGAGGGAGAGAACTGGGAAGACGAGGAGGTCTGGAGGCGCGTCAACCCGTCGATGGGTCATACGACGACCTTCGAGGAGTTCAAGGCGGCGTTCCTCGAGGCGAAGTTCATGCCCTCGAAGCGGGCGTCGTTCATGCGCCGCCGGCTCAACATCTTCGTCGCCGACGACGCATCGAGGTACATCCCGATGGAGCAGTGGGACGCGTGCGGGCCGAAGGTCAGCGTGAACGACCTATCCGTGGCGATCGCCGCGAGACAGAAGCTGATTGAAGAGGTCATCTCGACCAAAGCACAGGGCGTCGGCTGGATGGACCTGTCGTCCATGACCGACATCACGACCTTCGGACTGCTGTTCTCCTTACCCGATCGCCGCACGATCGTGATCCCGTTCTTCTTCCTGCCAAGGGAGAACCTGGCCAAGCGCAGCGAGCGCGATCGCGCCAGATACGTCCAGTGGGCAGAGGCCGGTCTGATCACGCTCACCGACGGGAGTTCAACCGACTACCGCGCGGTGCGCCAGTGCATCAACAAGGCACGCGAGGACGGGTTCAAGTTCCGCGAGGTCGCCTACGACGACTGGAACGCTGGCAAGCTCGAGGTCGAGCTCGCCGAAGAGGACGGGTTCACGATGACCCCGATCCCCCAGAACATGTCGCGCATGAGCTCCCCGACAAAGCATCTGCTGGGTCTGGTGCTCGACAAGCTCATCGACCACGGCGGCAACCCCGTACTGCGTTGGATGGCCGACAACATGAACGTGAAGGTCGACCAGAACGAGAGGGTCCAGCCGGTCAAGAATCGCTCCCGCGGCCGCATCGACGGAGTAGTCGGGATCATCATGGCGCTCGAGCGAGTGATGTTCGAAGAGCCCGAGAAGCACAGTGTCTACGAAGAGCGCGGCGTCTTCTCGCTCGAACTGTAGGAGGAAGTGCGCATGAGCGTGGTATCACGTGCCAAGGCCGGTATCGCGCGCTCGCTCATGCGCTCGATCGATGCTTCCAACCTGACCGACCCAGCCGACTGGTTTGTCGCCGCGCTCATGGCGGCCTCAACCCCGGCTGCCGGAATAGCGGTCAACTCGAAGAACGCGGTAGGCGTGGCCACCGTGCTCGGCGCTGGCCGGGTACTATCCGAGGCCTTCGCCATGACGACGTCTGACGTGCTGTCGAAAGCCGACCGCTCGGATGCCACCAACTACAGCATCCACGCGCTACTGCACGATGCGCCGAACAAGCACATGACGGCGTTCGAGTTCAAAGAGTGGCAGATGTGGGACATGGTCTTCTGCGGCGCCGCCTACGCCGAGAAGGAGATCGACCGCGATGGCGACGTGGTCGCGCTGTGGCCGCTGCTCGCGATCAACGTGCGGACGCACATCATCGAAGGCGAACTGTGGTTCGAGTACCCGCAGGCCGGCGGACCTCCGCTGATGATTCCCGAGGCGCGCATGTTCCGCTGCAATGGCATGGTACGCGGCGGGCTGATCGGCGAGTCGATCATCACGCAGATCCGCGAGTCCATCTCGCAAGCCATGGCGGCCGATCGCTTCAGCGGCAAGTTCTTCGCCAACGGGCTTCACACCGGGATCACGCTCGAGCACCCCGGGGAGCTCGGGGAGAAGGCCCGCAAGAACCTCAAGGAGTGGGCCGAGGAGAACAAGGGCATCGACCCGGCGCACCGGCTCACCATCCTCGAGGAGGGCATGAAGTTCGTCGAGTCGATGATGGAGCCGCAAAAAGCACAGATGCTCGAGACGCGGCAGTTCCTGCGCACCGAGGTACACGCCGCCACCCGGGTCCCTGCGCACATGCTCGGCGACCTGCAGCATGCGACCTTCTCCAACGTCGAGAGCATCGACGTACAGTTCGCGAAGTGGGTCATGGATCCATGGTTCGTGCGCTGGGAGCAGGCCGCGAACCTGCGGCTGATGACCGAGGCAGAGCGCGCCAAGTACTACGTCAAGTTCAACCGCGCCACGTTGCTGCGTGGCGATCGCAAGAGCGTGTACGAGGCCTACCGGATCGGACGCCAGTGGGGCTGGCTGTCCGGTAACGACATCCGCAAGGCAGAGGACCTCAACCCGCAGCCCGGGCTCGACAGCTACTGGGCGCCGATGAACATGGTCCCCGCAGAGCTCCTCGAGGACTTCGCCAAAGCGAAGAGCGGCACACGACAAAGCGACCTGCTGCCGTTCGCCAGAGACGCCGCCGCGCGGATCGCGCGCCGCGTTGACGCAGACGTGGCCAAGGGCCGCGAGCTTTCCGAGGCGGTGTCCGGCGAGTGGGTAGCCGATGTGTTGGCCCCGATCGTGGAATCAAGAGACGGCCTGGAGTGGCTGCCCGGACAGGTACAGAACGCGATCATCCAGCTGCACGATCGCGGAGACGGATGGGCCGAGTCCCTGACACGGCAGATCGAGAACATCGTGGCGATGGAAGGGGCGGCACATGCCTGAGCTCACCTTGAGACAGCACATCCGCGAGCTCGACATCTCGGAAGAGGCCAAGGCGCTACTCTCCCGGGCCGGGCTGCACGTACCGGCGGAGATCCGCGGCGGGCTCGAGTTGAGGGCTGACGGCACGGACGGTCCGGTGCAGTGGGCGGGCTACGCGGTCCCGTGGGATCAGCCCGCGCTGATCCGCGACTGGTGGGACACGTACTTCGAGGTCTTCTCCCGCGGGTCGTGGCTCGACACCATCGCTGAGCGAGGGCCTGACGGCGACGGCCAGATCAAGCTGTGCTACAAGCACGACGGCGCGGTGCTCTCGTTCGGATCCGGGCCTACTGCGGGCAAGCTCACAGCTCTGTTCGAAGACGACTACGGTGTGCGCTACGAGGCCGAGACGATCGATACCTCGACGGGCAGGGACCTGGCGGCAGAACTCCTGGCCGGCACGGTGGACCGTACGTCGTTCGCCTTCGAGGCCAAGGAAGAGACGGTCACCAAGGACACCGAGCCGTGGACCTACACGGTGGGCCGCGCACACGTCTACGAGATTTCGCCGGTCAACTGGCCGGCGTATTCCGGGTCGGTCATCGACCAGGTCCGTGACGAGATCACCAAGCTGCCGGTGGCAGACGCGCTGCGAAGCGCGCTCCGAGCCGTCCGTGCAGGAAGGGAACTATCCCCAGCCGCGCTCCGCGCGCTGGACGACGCTGCATCTGTGGCGATCGAGATCAAGTCATCCATCGAGGCCGATGCCAGGGCGAGCGCCGAGGCATCGGACGCTGGTGAGACGGCGGGCGCCGTCGACATCGAGCGTTGCCGCTTCGAGATGAGCCGCACGGGGCGCTAGACGCCCGAAACCCCCAAGCATGCCGACGAAGGCCCACCGGGTCTGTCTCGGCATGCGCAGACACGAGATGGAGGCACTATGACCCTGCAGGAGATGCTGCAGCGGCGCTCGGAGATCGAGGCCGAGATGGGAACGATCCTCGAGACGGCGGCTGGCGAGAACCGCGGCCGGAACGAGGACGAGCGCAAGCGTTACGACGAGCTCAAGACCGAGCTCGCAACCTTGGACTCGGATATCGCCGAGCGTCAGGAGATCGAGGCCGACCAGGCCAAGCTGGCACAGCGCAAGACCGAGGCGCCTCCGATCTCCCGGAGCGCCGGTCCTGCCGTGATCGTGGACCGCGCAGAGGACTCCGACGAGACCAAGGGTTACCGGTCCTTCGGCGAGTTCCTGCACGACGTGGTCCATCACCGCACGGGCGAGCTCGAGGCCCACGGGGTGGACTACCGCGAGCAGTCCATGGGCACCACGACCGAGGGCGGGTTCCTGGTCCCCACCGGGTTCATCGACACGGTCCTCGAGGTTCCCGGGACCAAGCCGATCGTGCGTTCGCGCGCCACGGTCATTCCCGCCGGCGACCGTCCCGACGCAGCCGTCGAGATGCCCGCACTGGATCAGACCGGTGCCGGCAACATGTACGGCGGCGTGGCCGTCACGTGGGTGGACGAAGAGCTCACCACGGAGATCGCAACCGTCCCTGAGACCGATGCCGCCTTCAAGAAGGTCTCGGTCCAGGCCAAGGGCGTGCAGGCGCTCGTGCCGCTGGCCAACAAGCTCGTGCGCAACACGACCCAGGCGGAGCCGATCGTACGTCGGCTGCTCGGCAGCGCGGTCATCGGCGCCGAGGACTACGCGTTCCTCTCGGGTGACGGCAACGCGAAGCCCACGGGCGTGCGTTCGTCCACGGGCATGATCTACGTCAACCGCACCACGGCGAGCACGGTCACGTACGCCGACCTGCTCACGATGCTCGGCAAGCTGCATCCGGACAGCGTGGGATCCGCGGTCTTCGTGGCCTCCCAGTCGCTGCTCCCGACGCTGTCCGACATCAAGGACGCCGCGGGCAACCGGATCTACCACGACGGGGATCCGACCAAGGGCATCCCCTCCACGCTGCTCGGCATCCCCGTGGTCTACACGGGTAAGGTCGCAGCCAAGGGCGCGAAGGGCGACCTGCTCCTGGTCGACTTCACCTACTACCTGATCAAGGACGGCGTCGGTCTCACGATCAGCGCCTCCGAGCACGTCCGCTTCGAGACGAACCGGACCGTCATCAAGGTCCTGCGTTCGGTCGACGGCAAGGGCTGGGTCACCGGTGCGATGTACCTCGAGGACGGCGTCACGACCGTCTCTCCGTACGTCGGTCTGGACATCCCGGCTGTTTCGTAAGGCATCAAAGCGTGGGGGCCGGAGTTCTTCTCCGGTCCCCACCGCCACCGGCGGTGGGAGAGAGCATGAAGAACCTCGAGAAGATCCTGAAGCAGACCGAGGTGCCCGAGCGCGAGCTGCTCGATCGCGGGACCGCGCACATGCTGGACAGGCTGCTCTCTCGCGCCGCCGCGGTACAGCGTTATCGCGTTGCGCGGCACTACGTGTCCGGGCGCGTCGTCGACGCGGCGTGCGGGTGCGGCTACGGCTCGTGGATCCTGTCGAAGTGCCCAGCTGTTACAAGCGTGGTCGGGTTCGATCGCGATCAGGACTCGGTCGAGTACGCGAAGCAGCAGTACCCGGAGGCCCAGTTCCACACCTCCGACCTGTGCTCCGCGCCCTTCGAGACCTACCTACAGGTGCAACGCCCCGACACGGTCGTGTCGCTCGAGACCATCGAGCACCTGCCGGATGGGGAGATGTTCCTGCACGCCATCAGGCACAGCGGAGCCAAGCGTTTCATCGTCACGTTCCCGAGCTTCGAGACCGTGACGTTCAACCCGTACCACCTCAAGGACTGGACGCCCGAGGAGATGGCCGATGCCATGGGCGTCGATCCGGTCAAGGCCGTGTGCCTGGACGACAGCGTGTGGCTGATGGTGTTCGACCTATGATGCGGTTCAACTCCCGCTACGGTCACCGAGCAGTGCTGTGCAGGTACGCCGGGATCCCCGACCAGCCAGTGCCGGTCATCATCCCCCATGGCATCTACGGACGGGCGGGTATCTGCGGTGCCGAGCGCGACGTCCCGGACCTACCGGTGCTTTCCTACCCGGCCTACCGCGACGTCGATTACGAGCGCGCCGGGTACACCGTCATTCCGTGCGCATCGCCGTTCGTCTACGCGCTCCTGATGCACCCGGTGCCGGAAGCGACCAAGGGCACCCTCTACTTCGTCGCGCACTCGACACCAGGGGTCGAGGCCCGATTCGATCTGCAGGCGCTGCTCGACGATATCGAAGAGCTCCCGGGTCCTTTGACCCTCTGTCTTCATCCCCACGACATGGACACGCTCGCATCACCACTGCGAGCGCGAGGCTACGAGGTCGTATCGGCCGGCGAGTACAAGACGCAAGGCTTCCTCGACAACCTGATCGACCTGATCGGGTCGAATCGGCACGTGGCGTCGAACGCCTACGGGACCCATATCGTGTACGCGCTGGCTTGCGGCAGACCGGCCACGATAGTCGGGCAGCCAGTCGAGCACTTCTCGCGTGCGAAGGGCATCAAGATTCCTGAACCGCAGACCGACTACATGGGGCCGATCCGCGAGGCTTGCCGCGAGTGGCACGAGGAAATCACCGACCAGCAACGCGCGATCGCGAGAGACTACCTACGCGCCGACGCGGTGTTGTCACCCGAAGCGATGAGATCAGTGCTGACGGGCGGCACGCTATGAAGGTCGACTTCTGGTGCTCGAGGAGGCCGTACGTCGACCATGCCGCTCCTGTCTGGCTAGAGCTTCCCGAGGAGACACGGGGCCAGTTCGTCACGCCGCTTCTCGATCGAGCCGCCGCGCTCGGCATAGACGCGGTGAGGCCCAGCAAGAACAACGCCTACATCGTCGGGGAAGACGATCTGGTGCGGGGTAACGCGGGAACGCCTTTGAGCGGCGACCTGATCGTGTTCCTCTCACGCTGCGAGATCGCGGCCATGCCGGCGGACCGACCGCTGGTATTCATGGAGCACGGGGTGGGCCCGACATACGACGGGCAGAGCCACCTTCCGTACATGGACCGGATCGAGCTGGTGCTGACCACCCCGGCAAACGCTCCGGGACACATAGAGCTTTTCGGAGACCGGGTCCAAGAGATCGGGTGTCCCAAGCTCGACAAGGTCACTAGACGCAAGAAGCGACCAACGACCCCACCGACCGTGGCGGTCTCGCATCATTGGAACCAGCGCGCCTACCCGGAGACCATGAGTGCGTGGCCCTGGGACAAGGAAGCGTGGGAGCGCATCGCCGCATCAGGCGAGTGGAAGCTGCTCGGTCACAAGCACCCCGGGGATCCGCGGGATGTGCTCGAGTGGTGGGATTCGTTCGGCGTGGAGACCGTCGATTCGTTCGACGAGATCATGGAGCGCGCAGATCTCTACGTCGCGGACAACACCTCGACGCTCTACGAGTTCGCATCGCTAGACCGACCGGTCGTGGTGCTCTCCCCGCCGTTCTATCGCAGGGACGTGAAACACGGCCTGAGGTTCTGGGACCACGTCCCAGGCGTGCAGGTCTCTCACCCAGACGAGCTCGATGCTGCGCTCCATGAGGCATGGGCTGACTTCCCGGCCCGGGCCGCACTCAGGCACAAGGCGGTAGAGGCCGCATACGGGGTGATGGACGGACAAGCAGCGCGCAGGGCGAGAGAGCACATCCTGGCGTGTCTGGAGCGCGTCAACCGATTCGACACAGGAGGTACCGGCATGAAGGTCAAGGTAACGAGCGAGTTCCAGGGGCCGAAGAGACGGCACCTGCCCGGCGAGGTCCTGGACGTGGGAGAGGCAACGGCTACGCGCATGTTCGCGGCGAAGGTGGCCGAGGCGGTCGAGGTCCAGCCGGACGAACCCGACGCACCCGCGCCACAGGAGGCGCCTGTCGAGACGGAACAGGTAGACGACGGGCTCGAGGACAAGAAGCAAGGCGAGCTGCGCACGATCGCGCGTGAGGATCACGGGCTCACGTTCCGGGTCGGGACGAAGAACGACGAGATGATCGCGGCGATCAGAGCGGCCAGGAAAGGGTGATACGACGTGATAGAGCTCCTGGCTGACAGCGACGGTCAGCTCACCCATCAGGTGACCGATTCAGCCGGCGAGCTGGTCGAGTGGACGACTATGAACCTCACCGTCACGGATGAGGCTGGCGAGGCGGTCGAGTTCGCCGACGCTCCGACGATGGACGAGGACGACATCACCGCAGTGGTCATAGACGGGACTGAGCTTCCGTCAGCGACCATGGCGTGGAGGCGGTTCAAGGCCGTGTGGTCGGGCGAGTACGGATCCCCGGCGCAGACCTTTGCCGACGTGAAGTTCTTCGAGGTCGTGCCGTACCCCGTCTCCGGGGTCATCGGAGTCTCCGAGGCCTCGATCTACACGGAGAACGCCGGCATGGAGTCAGGCTCGGTCGACCGCTACGCGATGGCTGAGGTCGTCGCGGAGGTATCCCGCGTCATCCGCACGCTCTCACTGCACGACCTGCGCCATGGGGTGCAGACCGAGACTCGCAACAAGCGGCTCTTCGGCAAGAAGAACGTCTACCTGCAGGAGTGCTACTCGGTCGACACCGTCGAGGACGTCGAAGGGACGGACCTGTCGTTCACCGTGGTACCTGGAGAGCGTGGCAGCGACCACATCAGCCACGTCGAGCTTGCCGAGGAGTTCACCGGGACGGTCGTGGTGACCGGGACGTTCGGCTGGCACGAGATCCCGGATGACGTGAAGCACGTGGCAAAGGTCACGGCGCGCGTCTGGTACCTCAAGGAGCTCGCCACTCAGGTGAGCGTGTTCGACACCGCCACCGGGTATATCGAGCGGCCCGAGACCCTGCCGAGGCATGTCAAGGGCATCATCGACTCGCTGAGGGATAGGCTCACGCTGTGAGCGGTCTGCGCGCTGGCTCCTACTCCTACGCTCAATCTCGCGGAGGGCAGTGGGTCGCATACAAGAACACGCGATCCGGCCGCTCCATGCCCATCGCCGTCAAGATCGACGGCGAGTGGCTCTACGTCAAGGATCTCCGAGTCAACCAGCGCAGGGTCCTCACCGAGATCGGCGAGCTGGGAAAGCGCGCAGGCAAGGCGCGCGCTCCCATAGGCCGCACCCGCAACGTCTACAACAGCATCGATTACAAGGTCACCACCCGCCGCGTGAAGATCGGCGTCGATCCGAAGAGCGAGGGCTGGTACGGCCGACTGGTCGAGATGGGGCATGCGCTCGTCAAGGTGGTCGGGACCAGGCGCGGGCGAGGCAAGCAGCGCACGCGAACCGTGAAGGACCGCCGCACGATCGGGCACGTGGCCCCCCACCCGTTCTTCTTCCCAGCGATGGAGAGTGTGGCCGACGAGTTCGGTGACATCGCGATCCAGGGGGCATCCGACACCGTCGAGGTGAGGAGGTACGAACCTTGAGTGCTGTGACAGACATCCAGACGGCTTTGGACGCGGCCCTCGGCACAGTCGAGGGCCTCACTGTTTCCAAGGGCGTTCCCACGCTCTGGCAGCCGCTCAAGAATCTACCGGGGTGCGGTTCGTACTTCGTCGGGTTCGACTCGACCGACGAGTCGACACAGTCGGTCACGCGCACCGCCCGCTTCGAAGTGATCATCCATTTCTCCCTCGCCGATGGTGAGGGGTTCAAGGAAGCCATCGCGACCATCGTGCCCGGGATCCACACCGCGCTCTACGCGGACCGGGACCTCGGAGGCAAAGCCGACACCCTGAGCATCGAAGACGGCGGGCCGGCCGAGTACCCCGAAGACCCAAGCGTCCGCATCGCCGTCAAATCCCTGTTCGTGCTCGTCGAGTTCGAGGAGGCGGCATGAGGAGGGTCCGGGTGCGCTACGTAGGGCCGCCACTCGCCCGGAACTTCGACGTGGCTCAGGAGCTCGGTATCACCGCGGTCATGGAACCAGGCCGCGTCTACAGCGTCAGTAAGGGCCTCGCTGCCCGGCTGACGGTCACCAGTGTGTGGGAGCCAGCCAAGGCCCCGAAGCCGAAGCCTTAGGAGGCGCAAATGAGTAACCGTGACGCCGTTGGTGTCGCCTTCCAAGGCGACATCGCCACCAAGAACGCGACCATGGCGGCCTGGCCGCAGGTCACGAGCGAGTCGCTCGCACCGACCCGCGACACCCTGTCGATCGACGAGACGACAGGCACCAGGGCGCCTGAAGACATCGATCTTGGCGCGAAGTCCTACGCCGGGTCGATCGACGGCGCGGCCCGCCCCGCGAGCTTCCCTTACTTCGTGACTGGAGCGATGGGCTACCCGGGTTCCACCGCACCAGCCGCCGGGGTGGGGCTGCACACGTGGGATCCTCTCGCCGCAGGCAAGTCACCGGTGCCGTTGTCGATCATGACAATCAACAATGACCCTGACACTCCCGTGGTCGACCTGTTCTACGGCTGCATGGTCGACTCGCTCGAGATGAGCGTGGAGCCCAACGACTACCTGATGTTCAAGGCCGCGATGATCGCCATCGGCCTGGACGACACGCAGTCGGCTCCGAGCATCACCCGCGACGCCACCTCGAAGTTCCGCTTCTCGCAGGTGACCGCGCAGATCTCGGTCAACGGGGTCGCGCTGGCTGATATCGACCTGGCGCGCTTCGCCTGCACCTACGGCAACAGCATGGATCCCGACGAGCCGTCGCTCGGATCCACCGAGATCGACGACATCAAGGAAGGCAACATCTCGGTCGGGTGTTCGTTCACCCCGAAAGACGGACTGTCGGAGCACTACCGCCGCGTGCTCAAGGACTCTCCCGATGCGGTGCGCATCGTCGTGAAGGCCACCGGAGCGATGATCGGCGAGACCGAGTATCCCTACTACGTCGAGTGGGACATCAAGAAGCTGCGCTACACCGATGCCCCCATGGACATCAACGCGAGCTCGGTGACCAAGTCCATCGACGTGACCGCATCGGGCGTCTACGACGCCGTGAGCGGTCAGGTCGTGGTGGTCAAGATCCAGAACGCGACCGCCGGGTACTCGGCGCCCTCGTAAGGCAAACCGGTTCGGAGCGGCTCTCTTTCAGTGAGGGCCGCTCCGACGCATATCAAGGAGGAGCTTCACATGGCTTGGACAGTACACGACATCACGAAGACCATCACCGTCACCGACCCGGAGTCCGGAGACACCGCAGAGGTCACCATCAGGCGCATGTCCGAAGGCGACAAGCGTCAGATGATGGAGACGGCACAGGCATCAGACGGGACGCTCGGCGGGATCCGCAGGGCGATGCGCGACATGCGCCTCAAGCTCGCGGTCACCTCCTGGACACTGCCGATCCCCACGGAGCAGGTGCTCGATCTCGATCCGCGCGTCGTCGACGAGATCGACGAGCAGATCCAGCTCTTCAACCCCGGGGTGTTCCCGACTGCGATGGGCGCTGCAGAGCGCGCGAGGCATGCCGAGAACCTGGCGACCGCCGTTGCCAAGCACCTGGACGGCAACGCCACCGACGCCGAGCTCAAGACGGCGCTCGACGCCTACACCGGAGCATCGAAGGAACGCCCTACCTCGACGACCTGAGGTTCAAGACGAAGTGCTGGTTGCGCGGGGATCCCGAGAAGGATCTCGACGAAGGCATACCGGCGTCGCTCAGGTCGTATACGGACTACCGGGCCTTCGGCATCCTGCCCTTCGCCGGCGGCCTGTTCGACCAAGACCCTCTCATGCTGCGTGACTTCCGCGAGATAGCGACGGAGGTGGCGCAGTTCCACGAGCGCAATCGGGGTGGCTAGATGGCACGCAAGACAGCCGAACTCGCGCTCATCGTCTCGGTCTCATCCGAGCTCGACAAGCTGCAGAGGGATCTGGACGGTACGCGCAAGGCGCTCGGCCGGGTAGGCGGCGGCACGCGCAACCTGGAGAAGGTCGGGCAGACCGCATCAGCGGCGATGCTCGGCATCGGTGTGGCCGCGGCCGTCGGCGTGGGCATGGCCGTGAACGAGTCGATCCAGTTCGAGAGTGCGTTCGCCGGGGTCGAGAAGACGATCGACGGCACGGCCGCCGAGATGGAAGTGCTGCGCGAGGGCATCCGGGACATGGCGAAGGTCATGCCCGCCACACGCGAGGAGATCGCCGGCGTGGCAGAGGCCGCCGGGCAACTAGGGGTCAAGAAGGACGCCATCCTCGATTTCTCCAAGGTCATGGTCGACCTGGGTGAGACTACGGACATGTCGGCCGAAGAGGCCGCGATCGCCCTGGCGCGGCTGTCCAACATCACCCAGATGACCGAGGACGACTACGACAACCTCGGCTCGGCGATCGTGGACCTGGGCAACAAGGGAGCCTCGACCGAGCGCGAGATCGTCGACATGGCGCTGCGCATCGCCGGTGCCGGGCACCAGGTGGGCATGAGCGAGGCAGACATCCTCGGTCTCTCCTCGGCGCTGGCGTCAGTCGGTATCGAGGCAGAGGCCGGCGGGTCCGCCATCTCGAAGGTCATGGTCGAGATCGCGATGGCCGTCGCCGATGGCGGGGAAGAGCTCGAGTCCTTCGCCCAGGTGGCGGGGATGTCGAGCGAGGAGTTCGCCAAAGCGTTCGAGGAGGACGCAGCGGGCGCGATCGTGGCGTTCGTGTCCGGGCTGGGCCGGGTCAGCGAAGAGGGCGGCAACGTCTTCGGCGTGCTCGAGCAGCTCGGCATCACCGAGGTGCGCATGCGCGACATGCTGCTGCGCGCCGCCGGGGCCGGCGATCTCATGGCCGAGTCGCTGGTCACAGCGAACACGGCATGGACCGAGAACAACGCGCTGACCGACGAGGCAGCCAAGCGGTACGAGACCACCGAGGCGCAGATCCAGATGCTGCGCAACAACGTGAGCGACCTTGCGCTCGAGCTGGGCGACGAGCTGTTGCCCATGATCAACGATCTCGTAGACGGTCTACGAGAGGGCGTCGAGTGGTTCGCCGAGCTCGATGACGAGACCCAGCGCAGCATCGTCCAGACGGGCCTGTGGGCCGTCGCACTGGGCCTGGGCGTGGTCGCGGTGTCCAAGGTCATCACCGCCACAAAGACGCTCACGGGCGCCTACAAGGAGCTCATGGCGCTCGAGCTCGCGAGCAAGCTCACCTCATGGTCGACCGCACTCACCGGTATCGAAGGCGTGCTGGGTCTGGGTCTGACAGGAGCAGCAATCGGTTCAGCTGCTACTCTGGGCTACATGACCGGCGAACTCATCAACCAGAACGAGGTCGTCGCTGAATGGCAGCGCAACCTTGGCGAAGCGATCGCCACGAACGAAGAGCTGCAGCAGCATATTCTAGGGTCTGACGGTGCGTTCTTCGCATGGAATGTCACGGCGTGGGAGACGGCGGAGGTATCTGACGAAGTAGCCCAGAACTGGCGCAACCTCGGGATCTCACTCGACGAGACCGGACAGATCACCGAAGAGGGGATCGCTGAGCTCAAGCTCATCAACGCTGAGATGCGTGATGGTTCCACGGCTACGGCCGAATACACACAGGCTCTCGCTGAACTGGAGTCGGCCCAACTCGGCCTCGAGAATGCCGAAGTCGCCGTAGAGCGCGGGAAGCTCCGGCTCGAAGACGCCCAGGCGAACTACAACGCCGTGCTCGCAGAGTACCCAGCCGGTTCCAGAGAGGCCAGAGACGCTGCCCTGGATCTTCGCGAGGCAGAGCTGTACCTCGAGGGTGCGCAGATCCGCGTGCGGGACGCGACCGACGAGGTCAACGCCTCTCTCTCTGCGTTCCCGAGGCCCCAGTCGGGTCTGGCGAACGACTGGATCGCGTACTACGAGTCGATCGGTGATGCGGCCGGTGCCGCGGCGGCACGGGCGAATGCGGCCAATGGCGCTCTGAGGGGCGGTCGGGCTAAGTCATCTACCGGTGGATACAACATCCCGGTATATGGCACAGGCACGCTCGCAACCTACCCGCATTTGGCCGTAGTCGGCGACGTAGACGAGGTCATCGTCCCTCTCAACGACAGCACCCGGTCCCGCGAGCTGGCCGCCATCGCTGTGGAGGGTACCGGGCTCAGCTCCGGTACCGTGATCAACGTCAATGTGGACGCACGGGGCGCAACAGACCCCGCGCTTGTCAAGGCGATGGCTATGGCCGGCGTCAACCAGGCAGCGCAGGCCGCAGGGCTTCGCGTGGCCGGAGGATTCCACTCATGACACTTCAAGCACCCTTCTATCTCGCCGTCGGTTCCCTCGTGCTCGAGTCGGGTTCCGGGGATGGCACGTACCGCGTGGTCCGCGAGACGCTGTCGTTCCCGGAACCGCCCCAGCGCGAAAACGATGAGAGCAACGAGCCGCACGTAGACGCGACGCGGCTCTTCACCGTGAAGTGCCAGGGCGCCACTGCTGCTCTTGCCGAGGACGCTTTCAACGCTCTCAGGCGCGCTATCGTCAAAGACGCGATCCTGGGTTTCCGCCACGGCGAGTCAGGTGACGTGTTCGAGACCGCGATCAAGCGTGGCTCGGTCACCGAATCCGTCTACCGTCCGCTCGATCGAGACGGCGTTACGCGCGGCACGTGCGTGATCGTCGCAGACGTAGTGCTTGTCACAGAGCCCTACTGGCACACCCCGTGGGGGGATCTGACGACCGTTACGGTCAAGGATCCGGGCGACACCTTCCCGTTCACCTTCGACATCCCCGCGCCGAAAGGCACCGCACAAGCCGAGCTCTCGATCAGGATCGCCCCGGACCAGGCATCAGCGGCGATCGCCGCATCCGTGTGGCCGGACCCGTCCGAGGACTTCGCCCCGATCGACGACTACAGCGGCTCGAGCGATGTCACCTGCTACGGCGGGGCCAAGCGGGCTAGCGCAGAGCTCACCGCGGCACTAGCCGTTGTGGGAACGGCGCCGGAGATCGACGTGAACGCCAACCGGGACGCGCATGTCGTCCAGGCCCGGGTGTCCAACAGCGGCACCGCGGCCGCGGCGTGTTCCTTCGCCGTGAGGAGTGGCGTCGACGGATCCGGGATGACATCGGTGACCGAGCACGATGAGAACCCTGTGGCGTCGGCCCTGGCGACCGGCGAGGGCTTTGAGGTCGTGACGCTCGGTGTTCCCGACGTTCCGACCGCAGAGGTACCGGGCGACTACATCAGTTCCGGATACGCCGAGCCCACCGTCGCCATCCAGGGGCCCGAAGCTACCGGCACCTACGCCCTCTCATCCACCGAGCACTCCCAGACCTTCTACTGGCCCGGTGGGTACATGGAGAAGTTCATGGTGAAGCTGGCCGGATCCGGAAGTGTCCGGATGCGGCTGCTCACTGCAGGCGGCGGCGTACTCGATACCATCTCATCGTCCGTCACCACCACCGCCAACTTCTACTCCCTGATCCAGCGGGTGCTCGCGGCAGGAACGTACAAGATCGGGCTCACTGAGACGAGCGGGGCTATCACGGTCCAGTACGCGTCCGGAGGCGGGTATACCGGCGGCGCATGGGACGCCGGCGGAGACCTCGAGTTCCAGGTCTACGAGCGAGCCGTGCTCGGCTTCGGGGCCTACACCAAGCTGCTCGCCGCATCCAGTGAGTCCGGCAAGTACTGCTACCTGGACTACCTGGTGCGCTTCCCCACCAAGAACGGGTTCCTGCTCGCCGTGGCGGCCTTCGCAGCCGAAGAGGGCCTGTACTACGACGGCGAGAACCGCATGACCTACAACGGCAACGACACCACCGGGATCGGCCCGGCGCTGGGATCGGCTGCCAAGCTCTTCTCCCCGCTGCTCCTCACTCCTGGTGTCATCAACCGCGTGATCGTCAACGCTTACCCCCCGCCGACAGCCGCCCCGCAGGGCGGCGCGATCATCTACCAGGTCCGGGAGCGGTGGCTCTCGCCGATGAAGGGCTCGTAGATGTATGCGAAGGTGACCACACCGGACGCTCGAGAGTTCGACCTGCCATTCGATGGGGCCCCGTCGTTCGGAGCCTCGATCTTCGGCGGGTACGACCTGGCATCCTTGCCCGTCTTGCTTACGCCGTCCCAGCGCCGCCGGATTCGGGGATCCGTCCTCGAGATCATGGGGACGAGAGGATGTGTGTGGAAGGGCATCCCGACACTGCGTCCGACGCTCCGAGAGCGCCTGGAGTGCCAGGGATGGGGGTTCGGTGGCACCTATGGCCGCAGAGGCGGGTTCTTCGCTCACAACGCCGTAGGGGACTGGAAGCGCCGCACCCGGCGCTACGTCTCCCAGAACATCGGCGTGACCATCGAGCCGGACTCGGTGACCTTCGCCTTCAAGGGCGGGGGCACGACGCACCCGGCCAACTCGTATTCGGGCATCGTGCTCTACATCCCGCCCACTTCAGCCGGCGCGATCGAGTTCGACTACGAACGTCCTAACACCGCCTTCGGAGTGACGCTCACCAAAGGTGCGCGGCTCACCTCATGGAGTAACGGCGAGGACTTCGACTCGAGCTCGGTGAGCGAGCTTGTGGCAGACGGCAGCGGCTCGTACGAGGGCAGCTACTCTGGGTCGTTTTCCGGGACCGCCCTCGAGGCGATAACCCTGAACGCTTTTGTCAACACAGAGGCGACCTACGAGGGCGATGATGTGCTCGTCACGCTCTCGAACATCGTCGTGCGAGGAGTCGCTGGCGTTACGAGCTCTCTGGCATCCGCGATCGTCGCCGACATAGCGGCCGACGAGTTCGACGGCTTCACTGCTGACGTACCCGAAGAGCTCGACTACATCGAAGCCGACTCCACCGACCTGGAAGGCTTCGCCCACTACTACTCCTCGGCCACCGACAAGCTCTCCGAGATCTGCAGGATCACCGGACACGACTTTGGCTGGTACATGGAGTGGGTCGGGGGCAACCGCCAGGAGTGCCTGGCGCACTACAGTGCACGGCCGGCCGAGCCCGACTACATCCTCGACGTGCGCACCGCTCTCTCTGACGGTGTGCGCGAGGTGGGACTCGAGCCGCTGGCTTCCGTGGCGGCCGTGACATGGCGCGACAAATGGGGCCAAGACCGCGTCCGGGAGATCGAGGACACGGACACAAGCCACTACCTGGTGCGGATGGGGATCCGCAAGCTCATCGAGGTCCCCGTGCCCACACGGACCTGGCAGGCCGCAGAGACGCTGGGCAACCTGTTCCTCGCCGATGCCGGCAGGGACCGCGTACAGGGCTCTGAGACGGTGGACGCGCTCAAGACGATCGACGGGGCGGACGTGTACCTGCCGAGCGTGAGGCCGGGACGGGTCGTGAGGCTCACCGGGCTGGACGGGGACGACATCGACGCGGTGATCCGCCGGCCGCAATGCACCGGCGAGACGCTGCTGCGGATGGATCTGGACAACAGCCCCTACCGGCTCGATACGGAGCTGGAGAGGTTGGGGCTCAAGTGATGACGATGAAGGGATCACGCTGATGGCGTACTTCAAGGTCTACGACGCGAGCGGCAACGAGGTCACGTCGGGCAACCCGCTCGACTTCGGGACGCTCAATCGCGACGACGAGGAGGTCTCCTCGTGGCTCAAGGGCGTGATCGTCTCAGATGATGGCCTGGTCTCGACCGGGAACACCACCGTGAGCGTCGTCGACGCGACAGGGGGCGACTCCTCGGGACTGTTCCAGCTGGCGCCTGACAATGCCGGATCCGCGGACGAGGGAAACGCCGAGGCATATGGCGACGACCTCACCATCGCGGGCGCGATCAACGACACCACGGGCGTGCCGTTCTGGGCGCGTCGCAAGGCGGGGCCTGCCGAGGAGCCGGTCGTGGACGCCACGGCGATCGTACGTGTGACCGGCGTCGTCATTCCTGAGTAGACAGCGGAATCCCTGATGGGGCGGTGACGTGGGATGGCAACAACAACCGTGCTCGCGTCCGCCGACACCATGCTCATTCAGGCGGCAGCGACTACGAATTACGGCGACAACGCCAGTTACTACATCGTCGGGTGGTACGCATCCGCCAACGAGCGACGCGGGCTCGTGTGGTTCGACATCTCGGACTACACGACGGCGCAAGGGCAAGTTCTCTTTTGCGCGCTTGTTCAGGCGGTAGGAACCGCCAACCCGCCCGGCATCAACGCCCACGCGCTTCGCCATCTCGACGCTGCTGAGATGCAGGCGACCTGGAACATCTTCAAGACCGGCTCCAGCTGGACGACAGCGGGCGCGGCCAGCACAGCGAGCGACTACTACTCGGACATCGTGGCGCTTTCAACCGCGACCCCGTCAGCGGGTCAGTGGCAAGAGTGGGACATCACTTCCATCTTCAATGCGGCTGTCGCGCGCGGTGACACGACGCTTGTCCTGCGGCTTTCGACGACAGAGGCCGCCTATGTTTCTCGCAAACAGACACAGTTCTACCCGACGGAGCACGCCGACAGTGCCTATCACTCTCGTCTTCTCATCGACGAGGCTCCTCCTGCGCCCCCAACTGGCCTGACGGTCGCCCTGAACGGGGAGGACGCGGTACTCAACTGGACGAGCGAAGCCGACAACGACGACGGCACACGCATCTACCGATCGACCAACGGCACCGACTACTCGCTGCTTGCCACCGTCGCCACGCCCGGGCTTGAGACCTACACCGACACCACGACAGAGTATGGCGGAGGCACCTATTGGTACAAGGTGCTGGCCTACAACGCGGAGGACGACAGCACGTACTCGAATGTGGCGGATCTGACGATCAGGTTCACGCCGCCGTGGGTCGCGGAAATGGCGCGCCGTGCGGGCAACCCCATCATCGGTGGAGGTTCCTATCGAGAGACGTTCGACGGTCTGGGAACCGGCGTCGACATAGCGACAACGGATGACTGGACCGCATCGCAGGCGATTCAGACCGCGCAGATCGTGGTCACCGAGACCAGCCCGTTTGGCGGCGCTGGCAAGGCTGTGAAGCTGAGTGGGCCTGGGGCAGCCCTCGACTTCTACGACGACGAGCACGACAACGGTGAGCGAAACAGCAAGAAGTTCGTGTACACCGAAGGGGCCTGCGACGTAGGTGTTGGGCTGTGCATGTCTGAAGACGGGTCGGGGCTCGACGGCTACCTCGTCAAGATCGAGCAGGTGTCGGGCACCACTCACGAAGTCAACATCTACCGCTACGACAACGGTACTCCGACGAAGCTCTACGACGGCTCGACAAACTCCAAGACATTCACCCTTCCGACGGGCACGTGGTGCCGTCTCGCCGCCTCGAAGGTCGGGAACGGGTTTGTCTACCAGATCAACAACGAGACGACCTGGGCGTCTATCGTGGTCCACAACGTCATCAACGGGTCGGGCCTGTCCGCCAACGAAGCGACCTACTGGGGCGGGCGCCCGGCTCTGTACATCGGATCTGAAACGGTCACGTGCGACGACTGTGACCCGAATGCGAACTCCTGGTTCGTGCAGGGCTTCCGGCTCATCTGCATCAACGGTCTCCACAACACGCCCTACCGTGACTCGAATGGCTACTACTGGGCGATAGTTCAGTTTGGCGACGCGTCGAGTGGTGACTCTCTGGGCCTGATGAAGTCAGCCGATCCGCTGTTCTCTGCCGCGCAGTACGCCACCGGGGAGATAGAGCCGATCGTGCCGCTCGCCCAGACGGGCTACGGCTCGTGGGATACCCAGCAACCCACGTGCATGTATGACCCCGACGAAGACAAGTTCAAGGTGTGGTTCGGGGCCAACAACCGCGACGCAGGCCAAGACGACTACGAGACCGGATACGCGGAGTGCGCGGCGGACGCGAATGGAGCGCCTTCAACCGACCCGTGGACGATAACCCACGCCGTGCTGCCGGGCCGCTGGTTTCCGGCCGTCGTGAAGCAGCCGGTGACCCACGGCGGCACCGAGTACGCCTACCAGATGCTCAACATGCCCGCCTCGACCTACAACAACCTGGGGCTCTACTACTCGAACGACGGCAAGAACTGGACGGCCTACGGGAGCAACCCTGTCAAGACCAAGGTCTCGACAGTGATGGCGCACTCCCAGCTGCTCTACTTCGCCGACCCAGCGGTGTGGGCTGTGATTCTGGTGGACGGCTCAACATGGCCGAGCTTCACTTTGGACATCTACACGTCGCCGGACCTCGAGACGTGGACACTCGACCGCCAGAACTTCGTGGCGATGGGCGCGTCTGGGGCGTGGGACGACAACCGCGTATCGGACATCACCCTCTATCAAGTGGGGCCGGATTGGTACGTCGGCTTCTACGCTGGCGACGCTGGCAATCGGACGTGGCCCGACCTAGCGACAGGACTGCTCACTAACGGCAGCGCACCGCCCGCTGCCCCGACTGCGCTCACTTACGACGACGAGACACAGGCGCTCTCATGGATAGACGAGAGCGACGACGAGACCGGGTTCCGACTCTACAAGGTCGGCGCGGAATACGACACGGTAGCCGCCGACGTGACGAGCTACGAAGTCACGGAGTCTGGCACGTATGCCGTGGCTGGCAACATCGCAGGTGTTGAGGGCGGCTACAGCAATGTCGTCGTGGTGCCCATTCCCATGGACGCGTCCTTCGCCGCTCCGACGGCCGTGGGCGTCTCCGCCTCTGCGACCGTGGACGCA
>Ga0172381_10002281_pt1 | contig 21378 bp, 22 predicted proteins | sample Leawel6488metaG_FD_119754 | JGI IMG/M metagenome (GOLD analysis project Ga0172381, IMG submission 119754) | Leachate microbial communities from a municipal landfill in Southern Ontario, Canada - Leachate well 64-88 metaG | ecosystem: Engineered > Solid waste > Landfill > Unclassified | place...
ACAAGATAACCAAGAAGACGAAAAATAGAATCTAAGATTCAGTAATGTAAAGATAGCCAGAACGGCGCAGTAAGACCTGCGCCGTTTTCTGTATACTAGTGGCATGAATATACGCAAAATAGTGAAGCGACTGGTGCCGCGCGAGTTGTTTCAGAGGATAGAGCCAATCGGGCACTTGCTTGAAGCGATGCTGTTTAATGTGCTGAACGGCTTTCCGGCGCGCAACATGAAAGTTATTGGTGTAACGGGCACAAACGGCAAGACAACAACATCGTTCTTGATACATAAAATGCTCGTGGAGGCTGGCTACAATGCTGGCTTGATGACCACCGTGGGATACGGCGTAGGTAAAGATATAAAAATGCAAGTGCACCACATGACAAACGTGCCCGCACCAGAGCTGATGCGGCGGTTGAAGTGGATGAAAGGGCAGGGGGTAGACTGGCTTGTACTGGAGACGACTAGCCACGCGCTGGCACAACATCGTGTATGGGGTGTGCCGTATAGCATAGCGGTGGTAACGAACCTAACGCATGAACATTTGGATTATCACAAGACGTTTGAGCGGTACGTAGATGCCAAGCGCGGTATGTTTCGCTTAGCACAGCGTAACGCACGAGGACGTCGCCTAGGCATCGCCAACGCAGATGATAGTATAGCGGCCGAGTTTGTGGCAGAAACTGAAAATAGCGTGCTCTACGGCGTTCAGGCGGGTGATGTGCGGGCGAAAGACATCAAGCTGCGCTCTGATGGGCTGAGCTACAAGGCCGTGGCAGAGGGTGTGACCTACGATATCTCTAGCCTTTTGCCAGGGAGTTTCAATGTGTATAACACCTTGGCCGCGGTATGTGTGGGCAGGGTGATGGGGCTGGATAAGAAGCAGATAGAGCATGGAATCGTGGCGCTGAAGGGCGTGGAGGGCCGGATGACCTCTATAGATGAGGGACAAAAGTATTCGGTGATTGTGGATTTTGCACATACCCCAGATAGTTTCGAAAAATTATTTAAGGATTTGCGACCAGTGGTGAAGGGCAAGTTGATAGTAATGTTTGGCTCGGCCGGACGACGTGACGAGGCCAAGCGCGCCATACAGGGTGAACTCGCTGGTAAGTATGCCGACGAAGTTGTTATAACAGAAGAAGATGATCGCGATATTGATGGTGATGAGATTATGCATCAAATAGCGAGCGGGGCAGAGCAGGTTGGCAAAACACAGGGGAAAGACCTGTTCTTGGTTCATGACCGTACAGAAGCGATTGCCTTTGCCGTAGGGCGAGCTAACTCTGCTGACGATACGGTATTACTTCTGGGCAAGGGTCACGAAAAGACTATCGAACGGGCAGACGGCGAACACCCGTGGGACGAAATTGGCACCACCAAAGACGCACTAAAAAACCGACTCTGAACGAGTCGGTTCTACTAGGTTTAGGGTTAATAATTAGCGACCTCGGACGGTCTCTGCTCCTCGGTCCGCACGGGCTGCCTCGCTATCTAGTAAGACTGTGCCCGTTGTCCCATCAACGATAACTTTTCTGCGTTCAGCTGCAAGCCTAACTCCAGATGTAATATCTGTTGCACTTACCATGATGGTTTCTGGGCCAGTACTTTTGTCTTGTACTTCGATAGTGCTGCCTTGAGCCTGCCTAGTTGCAACATTAGCCTCAAGGGCCGGATGCGCATCTGGGTTAGCATACCCCTGAGCCTCGAGCTCGTCGCGGGTAAATGTTATTGGGTTTTGGGTGTTTATGTTTTGTTCCATGTATAAACATTAGCATTAAATAGCAAATTAGTCAATAACCTATTGTAAAAACTCGCTGATTTTATTCGTTATCAGCCACTATTGCAGATATTTCGTGTGCAGTGCGTATCCCGTCGGATACGAGCAAACACCACTCGCCAATCTGTCTCTCGACTGCAATCTCATCTGGAGTTAGTTCTGGTAAACGAGCTAGCCGATCTACGGCTTCGCCAAAGCCACAATCTTCCGGTTTGCCCGAGCATGTTATTGCACACTTTGTTGCCGGCGTGAACTGTCCTGTCATTAGGGATATAATACCATAAAACGAGACTAGTTGTCTAGTGTAAGGGTGGTGCAGCGGATGTATCCGCCGCCCTTGGAGAGTTCGGCTATCTTGGGGGTAAAAACAGTGAAGCCGTGAGTTTTGAGCTCGGCTTTGAGGTCGGGCGCGTGTGCGCTCATGACAACACTGTTTCCGGTGCTCACAAGGTTGCAGGCAAAGGCCTGTTTGGCCTCGTGTAGAGAAACCTCTATCTTATCTACCATAGTAAAACCCTGTAACAGGGCACGACTTTCTTTAGTAAACGCCTCGGGACACCAGGCGATAAGGCCTTTCTGGCTGGTAGCAGGCTCGCGTAGGACGGAAAGGGCTAAGTCGATATCGTAGAAGTAACTATCCGGCCACCCGGAGGCTTTATTAACCGCAGGGCGGCCAAACCAGCTGCGCTTGGGCACGGTGTGCAGCTGAATACGATCATAGCCTAGAACATCTGCAACAAATGCCTGTGCGGCTTCGTCTGACCGATATCCACTCCCACAGAACAAATAGTTGCCGCAAGTAAGGGCATCACCCTGACCGCTGAAGCGCAACCCCTTAGGTACATGGATAATAGTTTTGCCCAGGTCGTGCAGGACTTGCTCGGCGTAGGGCTCCTCTGCTTTGCGGGCATTCGGTAGGCTGGCTATAACGGCCTTGTTGCCGCGCACGAGTGCCCAGTTCGCAACGTATACACCATCTTGGCAGTCTGCAGGTGGGCTAACTTGTACGATGTGTATGCCAGCGTCTCGCAGAGCCTCCTGGATGTGGGTGTGCTCGGCTACGGCAGCCGATTTGTCGATGGCCGTAGAGCTGTGCATAAAGGGATTAATGGCGGCAGTGTCATCAAAAAAATCAGCCCCGCTCATGAGGACTGACTTATTCATCTGTGCTTGCATCGAGAGAAATTATAACAGAGTGTTTAATAATGTGTAATAACGGACTAGTAGGTGAGTGGAAGTTGGGTTGGAGCAATATATTCTAGTTCGGTGAAATATGCTTAGCCACGGGCGGTTTTTAGCCGAATCTTGTGATTGTCTGCGAGGGGAGTATAATCTGGAATTATTCTGTAAAACAAACCATTTCGGATTTGTCGGCACGGATATGTAAGTGTGGTTGAGTCGTAAAGACTCCTGCAAGTACCTTGAGATTGTGAGAGCCGTTTGTGAGAACAGCCAGCTTCTGACCTAGTCATAGGCTCGCTGTTCTCACAATGAGGGCAAATCACGGATGCGGAGGTTTATCTCATATGACCGCCACGACTATCGAAGAGACGACCCCAACCTTCATCGACTTGGACTTGTTCGATGACGAGTTCTGGCTCGACCACGAGCAGTCCCGTGACGATTCGGCTGACGAAGAGCCTGAACAACGGCTTCGGCGTCTGGCCGGCGAGATCAACGCGTACAACCTGTACCTCTTGTGGTGGGCGTTCCTCGATCGTTCCCAGATCGATGGCAAGTTGCCCGAACCGGACAAGCTCAGCGAGCTGACCACACAAGTCGAAGCGGTCATCGACACCGTCCTCGGAGAGGACAGCGCCGACTAAGGATTTGGTGCAAGCAGTTCGCGTAAGAAGCAGCGCACTGTAGAGCCGGATCCCGCATGGGGCTCAGCAGGGATGCTCATCCAACCGGCACCAAGCTTGCTTGGGTGGCTGTGAGTACGCGGTGAGTACACGCGAGCCCGGGTGGGGTTTGGGACAAGAGTGGATTTCACTCAACTGGCTGCTTCGTCCCCTGACACAGCCAGTGTCCCAAACCCCACCCCCGTCGCCCAAAACCTCACTCTCACAATCTCATTCCAACAACCTTGAAGCATAAAAACCGCCAGATTCAGGCGGTTTTTTGATGGGGCTTGACCGGAAATTGGCAGTCGAGTATAGTGAGTGCTAATGTATCAGCACTCCATAACAAGAAGTGCTGATGCTTAGCTAACAAGGAGGATACACCAGAGTATGAGTACAACGAATGTACCTATAGAACCTATGGCTGATTACATCGTGGCCCAGACAGAAGAGGCCGCCACCAAAACCGCAAGTGGGCTATATATCCCGGGTGGTGCCCAGGAGAAGCCGACAGTAGCGAAAGTTGTCGCGGTGGGGCCGAGTGTGAAAGCCGTTAAGACTGGCCAGCGTATTATCTACAAGAGTTACAGTCAGACAGAAGTTAAGGTTAACACCGATAACTACCTGCTCGTTAAAGAAGAAGACGTCCTCGCGACGGTAAAATAACAGATAACCCTGTAAGTAGAAGGAGCTCTTTATGGCTAAAAAAGTTTTTTACGATGATGATGCACGTCGCCGAGTGCTGGCAGGTGCAGAAATTTTATACAACGCAGTCAAAACGACCATGGGGCCGAAGGGTCGCAATGTCGTCATAGGCAAAAGCTATGGTGCGCCAACGGTGACACATGATGGTGTAACGGTGGCTAAGGGCGTGGATATTGCCGATGTCGACGACGAGACACTCGGTTATAAAGTAGGCGCAGAGTTAATTAAACAGGCTGCAAACAAAATGAATGATGTGGCTGGCGACGGTACGACCACTGTAACGGTGCTGACCTATCACATTTTGAACGAGGCAAACAAGTTGATTGCCGCAGGCCACAACCCAATACTACTTCGCAAAGGCCTTGAGGCTGCTGCTGGCGAGGTTATTACACAACTCGAAGCTATGAGCGAAGACATCCAGGGTGATAAAAAACGTGTGGCCGAGGTAGCGACCATCTCTGCTGGCGATAGCGCTATCGGTGATTTGATTGCCGATGTTATGGACAAAGTTGGCCGTGACGGTGTGGTAACCGTAGAGGAAGGCCAAGGCCTGGCTCTCGAAAGCGAAGTGGTAGAAGGATTTACCTTTGACCGTGGTTTTGTGAGCCCATACATGGCAACAGACACTGCTCGTATGGAAGCGGTATATAACAAGCCGGCCGTAGTTATAACAGATAAGAAAATAAGTTCTGCACAAGAAATCTTCCCACTGCTCGAAAAGCTCGTGCAAGCTGGCAAGAAAGATATTGTGCTGATTGCCGAAGATGTAGAGGGTGAAGCACTTGGTTCTTTGATTTTGAACAAACTGAAGGGTGCGCTCAACACTGTTGCCGTAAAGGCGCCAAGTTTTGGCGACAAGCGCAAGGAAATCCTGGAGGACATCGCAATCCTTACTGGTGCGCAGGTGATTACCGACGACCGTGGCATGACGTTTGAAAATGTTGAGCTTGACGTGGTCGGCACTGCCCGAAAGGTTATAGTTGGGAAAGACGAAACGACTATCATAGAAGGGGCTGGCAGTGAAGCCGGTGTGACTGCTCGCTTGAAGCAAATCGCTGTTCAGGCAGATGCGGCTAGTAGCTCATACGATAAGGATAATTACGAAAAGCGTCGTGCCGCGCTGAGCGGAAAAGTGGCTGTCATCAAAGTTGGTGGCGCTACCGAAACAGAGATAGAAGAGAAGAAATATCGCGTCGACGACGCCGTAGCTGCCGTGAAGGCTGCGCTAGCCGAAGGTATTGTACCTGGTGGTGGCGTGACGCTCATCAATCTTTCGTCTGCTGTTTCCGTAGTCGATGAGCATGATGCCGCAGCCGCTGGCCGTGCATTGCTCGTTCGGGCGTTGGAGCAACCATTCCGAATCCTCCTATCTAACTCAGGGCTAAACCCGGACGAATGGCTACCTCAGGTCAAAAAGGCCAAGGTAGGGCAGGGCGTGGACGTAAACACCCCAACCAAACTAGTCGACCTCAAGGCTGCTGGTGTGATTGACCCGACTCGGGTGACAAAAGAGGCACTATTGAACGCCGTATCTATTGCCGGCACCGCTATGACCATGGGTGCTCTGGTAGTTGAAGTTCCTGAACCGAAATCCGCAGCTGGCCCAGATATGGGCGGCATGGGAATGTAAGAGCAGAACAGGGACAAACCTACGGTTTTTCCCGTCGCGCGGGCAAAAAAATGTGATTTTTCGTCCGGCTGCTCTTTTCCCTTCGGCCTGTCTTGGTTCAGCTCGGGCTGCTCTTTCCTGCGAGTTATCAAAATATTTCCGGAGTTAATCCGGAAATATTTTGGGTTTGACTATATTATATTTTGAGCCGTGCTGAAGAGAGCATACTTAAGGCCCACCCCTTTTCCAGAAAAGAAACAGGTAATCTTAGGCGCCGAAACGGGGGCGGGGACCAGTTGGATTCGATGGCGGGCGGTGGTAGGCTGGGCCAGCTGGCGGCTGGGCGCCCGGCATTGGTTTGTTATAGCGAATATCGGAAGTTCGCTGGTAGTTCATAAGCTGCTTCTGTGCGGCTGCCGGATCTGTGCGCTGTAGCATCTTGAAGTCCGTGCGTTGTCGTTCGGTCAGGCCACCCGGCAGTGCTGCACTTGGGTTTCTTAGGTGTTGATAATTTAGCTGATTGGCTTGGGTCATCTGCTGTCTGGCCTGGTCAAATAAAGCTGCCCGCTGGCTTTGAGGAGACATCTGACCGAAGGCATCTGTGCTTGTGCGAGTTGTACGCGAAAAGGTAGACGAGTTACCATTATTTTGCGCAGACGACTGCATGAAATCAGGCTTGATTTGAGGGGCAAAACTACTCTTGGCGCTGCCGCCAGTAGCAGGAGATTGGCCGGGCATGGGCCGAGATGGGGTACTTGGGGTGAATGCTCGACGCTGACCGAACTGATTAAACATATAGACATATTACCATAAACACTATAATAAGTCAATCTGTACGCTGTGTTTATTCAAGAGCGAACAACCCACGAGTAAACCGTGGAGTTGTACTTTTAGTCTTGTAGCCTAGCGTCCGTACGAGCTACTACCGTAGCCTGATGGCCGGCGGTTGCTAAGCAAGCTGTGTCCGGAGAGGAGCTTCACGATGCTGCTCGCGCCGAAGATAGACATAAGCGCAAGGCCACCCATGCCAAGAAATTCTTTGCGTGTGACTTCCTTGTGCATCAGCCCATTGAGTTGCTGTTTCATAGCGTTACCCTGTTTTTATTTTTATTGTTACGAGCATAAGTGTAATACTGCGGCGGCCATGCTGTCAAGAACTTCGCGAAGTTCTTGACTAGAGTTGTACTAGTTGACCACGTGGGGACGAGTAGTCTGGGCGCGGCGCAACGTAGCGGGGCGAGACAGGGCGAGGTGGATAAGACTCCGTGCGCGGCTGCGCTGTTGCATAGACTGGCTGCGATTTTGGTAATGAAAGCGGGTCTGGCGGGTCTGTGATATCTGCGACAGGATCAAGATCAGGGATTGGGAGCGGAATAGCCCCGCGTGCCTTGGCGAGACGTTCTTGACGAGCAGTAGCGTCTTGGTCAAAGAGTTTGCCATAGCGTCTTTGGTTTGTGCGGCGATTGATAAACCAGACAATGACGATGCCAAATTGGTAAGAGATAAGTACGGGTACGACGGTTAGGAGCTGATCGATGAGGTTTGGCGTGGGGTTCATAATAAATGCTGCCACGAAGGCAAAAAGAATAACGGCTCGCTCATACTTAAGCATTTTCTTTGGGCTCAACGGTTTGATACGGTTAATAATCACCAGTACAAGCGGTAATTGGAACATAAGCGCTGCGCCGAACATGTACGACACCACGAACGAAAAATATGCCTGGATGCTTATAAGAGCTTCGACCTGGCCGTTCTGGAACTGCTGTCTGAGGAGGAAATGCAACGCAGCAGGCAAGCCGGCAAAATAGCCGAACAGTATGCCGCAGATAGCGATAACTCCAGAAATCATGCTTAAGATTACAATAAACCGTTGCGTAGTATCGCGCATGATGGGCTGCAAGAATTTGAGCAAGTTGTAGATAATAACCGGAACACTCAAAGCAACACCGAAGTACAAGCAAACATTAAAGAGAAAATTAATACCACCCATGGGCGAGGTGTAGACAAAGTGTTGGCCATGGCTGGGACGCAGCAAAACATCGATAAGTACCCGCTCAAAGCCATATACAACAGCACTCGCTATTGCGATTGCAATAACCACATAAACAATGCGGCGTTTTAATTCCTTCAGATGCTCGACTAGCGGGGTGCGCTCTTTGGTGTAGCGACTAACCTTGGTTGCTGTTTTGCTTGTCTTCCGGTTGTTTGTTCTTTTTGTCCTCTTCACTACTCAAGCCTTTCCGTAGTTCACGGGCGGATTCACCAAGGCTCTTGGAGAGTTCGGGGAGCTTCTTGGCGCCGAACAAAAGTACAACGATTGCTAAAATAATCAGTAGACTCGGTGTCGACAGATCTAAGATAGCGAATTGCGTAAACATAAGTTTTCCTCTTCCTTTTTAGCGCTAATGCTATTATGATACCATAGTAATGTATCTGTAAACAATAATCATATGATAAAACAACTTTACACCCTACCAACTCTACATTTTGCGGACGTCTACGGGGCGGGTACGTATAACGAGTCAGAATATAGCGCAACTGGTACCACGACTACCACAACTACGGACGGTAACTCAACATTGGTGAACACAGGGGTATTCGTGCTTGGATTTGTTACCCTCGCGGCCGTAATCCTTCTGGTCGCACTCGTTATTCGTGTATGGCGCCGTCCCGCAAAGCAGCAGAAGCAATCCGAGCAATCGGAGTAGACACACCTACCGGAACAATATTGAGTTTGCCCTGCTGTTGAGTATCAGAAGCAAAGCGATGCTGATGATGAGCAACACAACTAATATCCAGAATTTGGTTCGTTCGCTCATGTATTCTCTTTCTCTGGCGTCGCTACCACCACCAGTCTATTCACGGGGTTCCATAGTGGTGTGCACGTGTACAGTGTGAGTCGCGTGTCTTCGGTTGGTTCCTGCACACTAATTTCTGTAGAGGCAGCAGTGCGTGAGCTCCGTACCGTGTAGTGGTACATTGTGCCGTTCCAACGAATGCCAATATCGTCGCCAGGTACGAGCTTATTGAGATAGTAGAATATTCCACGCGGCCCAGTATATGAGAAGCGGTGGCCGGCGATAACTGTATTACCCCCCTTATCTGGCGAACTCGAGATCGGTAGGAACCACGCACCTTTATCCAGTAATTTGAGACTATCCTTCATTGATCCCTCAACGATGGGTGTATCAATGAGCATTCTTGGAATGATAAGCGTGTTCGGCAGCGGAGCAGCTTCGGTATCTACGGGTTTTGGTGTTGCACTGATCATATCGGTGAGCTGCTGCACGCGGGTGTCGTTGCGAGTTTGCCACCAGTACCAAACACCAGGCAAAAACGGAGCAGAAATAACATAACCATTGACGAGAAAAATGGCGGCAAAAAGGATGTTATTGGCTCGTTTGTAAGTCACAAGACGCATGCTATTGATAGTGTAACCTATCTGGCCACCGTCTTACTTGTTCTGGGTGAAGTAGTTGATTTCGTTGATGATGTCGAGCAAGGCTTGGGCGCGAATTTTATCATCGGTGATGGTTTGAGCCGCAGCGTATGCTTCCTTGAGTAGAGCTTGGTTGTCGGTGCTTTGGATCATCATCATAGTCGTGCGGAACTTTTCTTCGGGAGATTGGTCGAGATGGTCAACAAGGGGGGTAAGTTCGCCGAGAGCCTGCTGCTTGAGTGCCAATAAATCATCACTGCTCCCCTGTACGGGCGGCTCCGACACTGGTGCCTCAAACGCAGTTGCATCTGTTCCGCTTAGCTCTTGGGGTTCTGGGACAATTAGCTCATCCTGGCCGACCTCCCCATTAAGTACCTGGTCGCTTGGCTGCGGTGTTATGGGTGCAGAAACAGTGTTATCTGTGGTTGCGTTGCTGTTGTCATCAGAAGTTGCGGGCAAGCCGATACCTGTAGCGGGGTCAGCTGCGAATGGATTTGGTGGCACAACGGCCACGGTCTCGTTGACGACGTTATCCGGAACTTGATTGGTTTGATTGGTCGTATCGTTTGTCTGGTGCCCAAAAAGCATTTCCACCCCCTGTTCCGCCGAAGGCGGATTCGATTAGCATTATCTGGTTAGTATAGTAGCAAAGTTTACGTCCAAGCACTAGCGTTTATAATCATCAGCAACTCGTACGATATCGGACTCTTCGGACGGGTGTGCGGGATTGGTATGCTGCCAAATCTCGGCTACAAGCGTGTAACCGTCTTTACTCGCAGCGAGTCGATGGCGCTCGGTAGTCTCAAACTGTACGATATCGTCCGGATTGGCTACGATTAACACTCCTTGCTCGTCTGAGGGGCTTCGGAAGTAACCACCGTGTGTTAAGAAGCGCCAACGCTCAGCACGATAATTATGATACTGCCAACTGAGTCTTTGCCCAGGGTAGACAACCAAGATTTTTGGGCTGAGTACAAGCTCTTTGTTTCCAAGCCGTGCCTCGATGGGGTCTAGCCCCGGGAAGAATTCTGCCAAAAATCGGTCGGCTTCTTCGTCGACTACTCTATAGAATGCGCCCCAGGGTCGGGCTTCGTCGACATCTGAGAAATGGTAGCCGAGGTCTTTCTCTAGGATAGTTCGAATGCGTTCTAGGGCAATCTCGTGAGGGGTGTTTGCATTGAGTTGTATTGACTGGAGTTTTTGGGTGCTTTCATTCATAACTGCGTATTATAGCACTGGAATGGGACAGTGCTTCGGCAATGTTATGCAGCGTTTCCTCTGTTATACTGGAGTCATGAAATATGAACTGGAGCAGTCGATTGCAGTAGCAATCAAGGAACTATTTGCCATTGACATGGGAATTGAGCTAACACGGCCCGAAGAGCGATTCGGAGATTTTGCCACCAATGTCGCATTGCAGCTCGCAAAGCAACTTGGTAAAAGTCCGCGTGAAATCGGCGAGGCACTGGCGGATAAATTGCGCGCTGATGAGCGGGTTGCGGAAGTGACCGTGGCTGGCCCTGGCTTTTTGAACCTGAGATTGTCTAACGAATCACTTGTGCGGCAACTTATAGACACGAGCCCTCGTAAAACACGGCAAAACCAAACGACTGTTATCGAGACTAACAATCCAAACCCGTTCAAGGCTATGCACATTGGCCACGCTTTTAACGCCATCTTGGGCGACACTATTGCAAATTTGCTCGAGGCTGACGGTGCAAAATTGTACCGCGTGAGCTATCACGGCGATGTGGGTCTACACGTGGGTAAGAGCATGTATAGTTTACTGCGGTTTGTCGATGGCGATGCGTCTAAACTCCAGACAGTTCCAGTCGAAGAGCGCAACAGCTTTATGAGCAAAATGTATGCCGAGGGCTCAAATGCCTACAAGGAAGATGAAACTGCTAAGGCCGAGATTGATGAGCTTACAAAGCAATCTTTTATGCCAACTTCGGCACTCTACGCCGAGGTATACGATACTTGTAAGAAGTGGAGCTTTGGGCAGATTGATGCAGTTGTGTCGCGACTTGGCAACAAGCCAACTGAGCGCAAATTTATGGAGAGCGACGCCGATGTGCGTGGTGTAAAAATTGTGCATGATAATACCCCGGGAGTATTCCAGGAGGTTGAGGGCGGTGCACTTATGTTCCCGGGCAGTGAATATGGGGCGTTCGACAACGTGTATGTTACAAGTCGTGGCTTGGGGCTGTATGGTGCGAGAGATCTTGGGCTTATGCAGCTCAAAAAAGAACAATACCACCCGCAGAAAAGCTATATCGTTACCGCCGAAGAGCAGCGCGATTACTTTAAGGGTGTTATTGCTGCCGCAGCACAAATCTGGCCCGACCAGGCTGCTACAACAGTAAACATCTCGACTGGTACGGTCAAACTATCGACCGGAAAAATGAGTTCACGCGACGGTGATGTTATAGAAATCGCGTGGCTATTTGATCAGTTCAAGGCGGCTATTACCGAAAGTGGTGGTCAAGCAACCGACGAAATGGCTGCTGCGGCCATGCGCTATCAATTTTTGAAGGTAAAGATTGGCTCGGATGTCGTATTTGATATAAATGAAGCAGTAAGCTTGCAAGGTAACACGGGCTCATACTTGCAATATGCACATGCTCGCGCTCGAAGCATATTGGCAAAGGCGGAGGGTGACCTGGAGAATCTTGGCGCGGTCGAGCTTGAGCCCGAAGAGCGTACGCTTGTACGGAAAATGACTGAATACGCAGACGTTACTAGCCGGGCAACCGCAGAACTGTTACCGCATCATATCTGTAATTATCTGTACGAACTTTCGCAGGAGTTTAACCGCTTTTACGAGAATAATCGTGTGATTGGTGATGCGCGTGAGTGTGTTCGGCTTAGCCTTGTCACCCACTACGCCGATACGCTTAAGGCAGGATTAACCCTGCTCGGCATTCACGCTCCCGAGAGGATGTAATAAATGTCGGTCAGTGGTGTCAAACGCGAACTTAGGCAACACATCAATCTGGAGCGGGCGATTGTGGCACCGCGCTTTTTCAAGGCCGGCCCTGGCGAATATGCCGAAGGCGATAAGTTTATCGGTACGACTGTGCCAGATACACGTAGGGTTGCAAAACTATATCGTGATTTGTCTCTCGTGGATGCCGAGAAGCTACTGCATAGTACCTGGCACGAGGAGCGTTTGGTGGCGCTATTTATTCTTATTGACCAGTTCTCGCGGGGCGATGAGGCGACTCGACGCAGTATATACGAGCTCTATCTAGCGAACACAGAGTATGTGAATAACTGGGACCTCGTGGATAGTAGCGCCAGCCGCATTGTCGGATCCTTTCTGGCAGATAAACCAGAACGTCTCGAAGTACTAGAAAAACTGGCATGCTCCAAACTACTCTGGGAGCGGCGCATTGCCATGATTAGCACGCTGTATTTTATTGCCGTTCTTGGTAGGGCAGACGAGGCACTGGTGATTGCAGACATGCTGCTACACGATGAACATGATTTAATTCAAAAAGCGGTTGGCTGGATGCTGCGTGAAATTGGCAAGCGGGTCGACCATAGTTTACTGGTTGACTACCTTGAACAGCATGCCGCGACTATGCCGCGTACGACTCTGCGCTATGCGTTGGAGCACTTTACCGAAGACCGGCGGCAGTATTATCTAAAGAAGAGGGTACAATAGAGGTCTAGCTATCGGGCATTAAGCCTGCGGCGGGGGGCAACTGTGGCAAATCAACGGAACCCAAATTTAAACGCGGAGCAAAAGCGTGTTTTGTTTGGTGGCGGCACAGAAGCACCGGGTACGGGTGCACTACTGAACGAAACGGCAGATGGAATGTATCGGTGTGCTAACTGTGGAGCAGAACTTTTTAAGAGTGATGCAAAGTATGAATCAACCGCACCCGGGCTGGTCGGCTGGCCGAGTTTTGCAGAAGCCACAACGAACGAAGCACTTGTTCTCACGCCAGATAATTTACTTAGTACGGCTCGCACAGAGGTAACTTGTGCCAGATGTGGTGTACATTTAGGTCACTTGTTTGAAGACGCAGACGACCATCCTTCAGGCAAGCACTATTGTATTAATTCGTGCGCGCTTGAGTTTCAAAAAAAATAGCACTGAGAGTTATGCAGAATCTGGAGTAAAGTATTTTTCGCCCCATTCGGCCATATTGCGAAGAATGGGCACAAGATCGCGACCTTTGCGCGTAAGGTGATACTCGCACCGATTTGGCGCACCTTCGCAGGCGTATTTACGGATAATCTCAAACTTCTCTAGCTCATCCAATCGTTGGCTAAGTGTGCGCGGGTTAATTCCTTCGACTGTGCGTTCTAGCTCGCAAAAGCCCTTCGGGGCAGCGTACAGATCACGAATAATGAGTGCAGTCCATTTTTGGCCGAGGACTTTAAGGGTAGCGGCAATGCAGCCTATTCTTGGTTCGATGCGAGTGCTTGGCTCTGATTTCATGCTTTACTTTGTATAGTACTCTACGTTAGTATTATCAATACTATACAAAGTATACCATAAATATAATTATTGAGAGAAGGTTGTATGAAGTTAGGAATTATCATCGGGAGTACACGTGAGGGTCGTAGCACTGACAGAGCAGCGAAATGGGCAGCAACTGTAGCCGGTACTCTCGACGGGGTGGAGGTTACAATGCTTGATTTACGTGAGTACGACCTACCAATGTTTAATGAGGCGGTATCTCCGCAGTACAATCCAGAACGCAAAACAGAGGGTGTAGTAAAGCGGTGGCTCGATGCGCTGGCCGCTCAAGATGCGTTTATAGTGGTAACGCCAGAATATAATCGGTCTATTCCGGCAGTGCTTAAGAACGCACTCGATTACGTCGCATACGAGATGGAAAAGAAACCAGTGGGCATTATTGCGCACGGTTCTGCGAACGGTGCACAGGCAGTCGCGCATTTACGCGGTATTATCCCGGGTGTACTTGCGGTGAGCGTGCCAAGGGCTGTGTTTGTTCCTATGGCGGGAATGTCGTTTGATGAAAACGGTGTCTTGAGCGCCGATCTTGCCGCTAACCCATATGGACCAGCAGGGGCATTAAGTGCGATGCTTGCAGACCTGGTTGATTACTCTAAGGCATTTGCGACCATTCGGAAGTAGCGCCTCTATGATAATCCTAACCCCCGAAGAGTGGTTGTAGTATCCTACTTTTGCTTGATCAAAAGTAGGCAAAACTCACCAGGGAACGTGCAAACGACCGGCTTACTTGGCCGGTCGCCCTTATTTCTCGGGCTTTGTTCGGAACTCCCCAGCCACCTTAGCAGGTAGCCGGGTCAAACATCCTCCTTCGCGCCGAGAAACTAAGTGCAGCCATCCAAATCAGTCGTTATGCATCCCTGGAGTTTCAGCGACCGGGCGCATACCTGCTTCTAGGGGGAGTATAATTAAGGGTATGAAAGTTGTGGTGTTTGGAGCGTCGGGGAGGGTAGGCTCAAGAGTTGTGGAGCTACTCCTTGCCGAAGGTCACGAGGTTTTTGCTGTAGTGCATAGCCGCGATATATTCCAGGGCACACCACATCTGTATGTGCGTAAGATGGATGTTCATGATGCCGCAGCGGTAGCTGAAGTGCTTGGTGGGGCGGGTGCTGTTATATCTACACTAAGCAGCTGGGGTAGCAAGCAGGGCGATGTTTTGTCTAGCGCCATGCGAGCCATAATACCCGCCATGGACTCTCAAAACGTAAAGCGCATAGTATCACTCACCGGTAATGCTGCATTTATACAAGAAGATAAACCATCTTTAGCGCAAAAGGCCGGCCGAGCCATGCTGCAGAAAATTGCGCCAGGTGTGGTAGCGGACGGAGAAAAACACATGGCCATTTTGCGTAAATCCGACCTAGATTGGACGGTACTACGTTCGCCCACCATGAACAATAGGGGCAAGGAAGATTATGTACTCTCCGCAAAACTGTCAAATCCAACGGATACCATCAACCGCCAAGCTGTAGCCAAAGCTATGGTTGCAGAGCTTCATGATAGTACATGGCTGCGTAAAGCACCGAATATCTGGCGCCCATAAGGTTTACTCAGGTATACTGATACTTAATATATGAGTGAAATAGATAAAAATGCCATGCCGACCAGATTGTTATGGGTTGATTTGGAAATGACAGGGCTCGATGCTCAAAACGATGCGATCCTTGAGGTAGGGGTGGAAATTACCGATTTTGAGTTTAATACACTGGCAACATACGAGGCGATTGTGCGCCAGCCTGCCGATATCGTGGCGAATCGCATGCAGAAAAATGTGTGGTGGCAGGATTACCCGCAGAACCGCGATGAGTTTATACGCAAAACCAGTGATGAGACACTTTCAAAACCAAGCGAACAGGTTGAAGGCGAGTTGATTGCTCTCGTGGAGCAGCACTTTGGCACAGAGCGAGCAGTTCTGGCGGGTAATAGTATCTACAATGACCGCAAATTTATAACACAATGGTGGCCCAAGCTCGACCTAAAGCTACACTACCGCATGCTCGATGTGAGTGCCTGGAAGGTGTATATGCAAGGGCGTTATGGCGTGAACTTCGAAAAAAAGGACGTGCACCGCGCTTACGACGACATACAGGCCTCGATAGCCGAGCTCCAGCACTACCTGGAGTGGTTTAAGGCTAACCAAGAGTAGAGTACATTTTCGTAGCCAGGCAGTTCCGCATGCTCATTCGGACAAGAAAAGACCCGCTCGTTTGGCGGGTCTTTTCTATTAGACTAAGTTCTTTTTATTTGTCGCTGCGCTCGTCGCGCTTGCCGAGTAGGAACCAGAAGAAACCAAGTAGTGCAGCCAAGACTGCGAGCCACCACCAGCCTAAGCCGAGGAAGTTGCTATTCTTGGTAGTGTCTGACTTGTTGTCTGTGCTAGTAAGCGTCCTCTGTGTCTCTGCAGCCTTCACCTCACCAGTAGACTCATCTGTCGTGGCGCCTTCATTGCTTGAAGCGGGGTTGCCGCTTGAGCTACCGAGGATACGGGCTGAGCTTGCTACCACTGAGGTACCGGAAGCCGCCTGCTGAGGTGTCGTAGTGCTTGCGCCCTCAACAACTCCACTGTTAATCGTGTATTCGGCAGTTAGTACGGCGCTAGGATTGCCCGCATTATCGTAAGCAATGGCCTTGATGGTCTTGCTGCTGCTGACTGTGAATGCGCCAATGTATAGTGTGCTCGTTGCACCAGGAGCAGAGCCATCGGTCGTGTAGTAGATACCTGCCAGCCCACTCCCCGTGCCGCCGTCATCGGAAGTTAGGCTAACGAGCTGAGTTGAGCCGTAAGTTCCAGCACCAGGTGTCGCAACAGGAGCACTGGGGCTGTTGTTGTCGATAGTTACCGAAATCGATGCAACAGAACCGCCAGGCGTTGATGCATTACCGTCCTTGTTGCCAGCAGCGTCTCGTGCAGATAGGAAAATTGTATATGTACCATCTGGCAACGCAGTCGTATCCCAATCATAGTTTGCAAAGGTCACTGAATTGACCGTTCCTGGTCCTGCTACAACGTGATTGCTAGAATCCTTCACCACTAGGTAGTAATGGTCGGGATTCGCATCAGTGATTGTTCCGACGACAGTAACGGCGCCACTTACGATATCACCATTACTCGGTGTCGTAAGGGCTACGACTGGAGCAATATTGTCTACAGTTACCTTCCATAAGTCACTCCAAGGGCTGTAGTTGCCATATGCATCCAAGGCACGAACTCGCCAATAAAATACTGTTCCATCTGCAACATTTGTAGCTGTTTTCGAAGTTGTATTGTACTCGTGGTCCCAGCGTAATCCTGTTAGGTTGCTGTGGTCGTAGCTCTGGTATTGGTACTTTGTTGCACCAGTTACCGTTGACCAGGAGTTGGTTAGCGAGGTGCCATTAACGACGTCACCGTTGCCTGGTGACAAAAGTGTTGGTGCTTGGCAAGCAACAGTATTGAATGGACCAGGGTTACCATAGAGCTCATTAGTCACACTTACGAAGGTATTGTTACAAGCAGTTACCGGAAAACCGCTAACGTTATTTTCAATTCCAGCAGGGCTATTGTCAAACGTATTGCTAGAAATTGAGGCGCTCACTGGTGCTGTTGAGGCATTTTGGCTGAACTTTACGCCGTTCGTAGAACAGTTCGTGAAGGTGTTTCCGGTAACTGACGTGTCACTAACGCTATCAAGCTTTACGCAGCTAGCGGCACCATCGACAGTGTTTCCGACAAGGTTTGCTGTAGTGCTTGGTGCGTAGTAGATTCCAATGCCCGTTCCTTGATTGACCTTAACCACGTTACTGCTGACTGAAACTGCACCAAGGCTAAATGAGTCGTCTGACCAAACGAGCAAGCGGCCTGTTTCGGCACTAACATTGTTACTCGTGTAGCTCACATTCTTCCAGCGATATGTCTCCAGGAAGTTTGAGGCAGTTGAGCGTCGAAGTTTGTTGTTGCTCGCGGAGAAATTATCACCAGAGGTACCCGACTGTGCTTCTGCAAATACTACGGAGTATACGGTACCGACAGAAGAGCCATCGTAATTCCTAAAGGTGTTTGACTCAAGTGTAAATCCATCAAACCCGCGATTGAGGAAGATTGCTCCGCGACCTGTTTGGCTTTGTCCGTCAAAAATATTGTTTTCGAACGATAGATTAGCATACGAGCCGGTGCTGCCTATTGTCACGGCAAAATTACCATAACCAGCTGAGTCGCCGACAAACGAAAAGTCTTTAAAAGTTAAGCCATTGAATATTGACCCCGTAAGATCAAGGCCATTGATTACTGGACGGCTGTAGCCTTTCACCGTGATGTTGTCTTGGTAGGCGCCTGTTGCCTGAACGTCACTGTATGTACCAGATTCAACCAATACCGTGCCGCCTGCTGATACTGCAGTAAGTGCATCCTCAATGGTTGCAAAAGCATTGATGCCGTAGTAGTAATATTTGCCATGGAAGTAGACTTCTGGATAGGTGTTGCTCGAAACCTCTGAATCTAATGGAGCCCAAACCCCATTAACGGCTACTACTGAAGTTGAGTTTGAGGCTTGGTGGCCATTATATGAGTCGTTGGCCATGGTTGTAGTTAATGCGCCCGGGTTTGATTCGTAGCGGAATGCAATCGAATCAATTCCACCTTTGTGGTCAGTCAAGAATTTTGCACTGTTATGTTGAACGACCGCTCCTGGAGTGTTAGATTCCAGGCCAACGGCATGAGCCCATAAACCGTCAAGATTCTTTATTGCGTTGTAGGTAACAACAAGGCCCGTAACCTTGTGGTTAACTAAGACGCCGTATGCACCGTGACCTATTGGCCATGCGGCTTGGTTTGCAACAACGTTGTCGACAGTATTTCGGTCGATCGTTACATTCGAGGTAGTGCCGGCAGTACTGTCGCCAACAAATATAGCTTTGTTGCTGCTGGTGTTGGCCGTTGTGCCGATATTCATGAAAGAATTATGGTCAACGGAAACGCCAGATGAGCTGCCCTCTACGTATACAGCCTGTACGGCGCTCGAGCCGCCAAAAGATGTTCCTACGTTATTGAAGGCGTTGCGTGTGACCGTGACGTTATTTGCATCGCTAATCAGGACCCCATTTGTACCGGTCGGGTTTGTAACGGTGAGGCCCTGTAGGGTTACGTCGTTGTGTGAAATGGTCACTTGACCATCAAGGGTGACGTTATTGCGGCCATGGTCAGATTTAATAGTGACAGATTTGTTTACTGTAAAGCTCTCTGCGTACGAACCGTTGGCTACGTGCACGGTGCCAGTGTCTGCTACGGCCGCGAGCGCATTAACGAAAGAATCGCAGGGTGCAGCATGAGTACAGTCGGTACCCAATCCACCGGTGCTTACGTATGTGTCACTAATTGGTGATAACGCGCTTGCTGTTTGGACGGCGAGGAGCGGGAAAGCGCCACTCATGCTGGTGAATGCCAGCACAAGGGCTGCGGTGAGACTTGTGAAACGCTTTTTGATGGTTTTTATTCTGCTTTCGTACAAGCGATACGTCATGACTGCCCCCTTAAATTAGTTCAACATCTCCCACACTTATGAACATAGTATAACCCCATCCGTCAAGTGATTGCCAGTCTCTACTCAGGTAACGGTGCTAAGAGTGGCGATGCTATACTACAAATACTATGTATCGGCTGAGGCGGCGAAACAAAAAAAACTTGCTTACGCTTGCTATCTTGGCCGCTGTAATTATTGCAATTGGTGGCATTGGTTGTGCGGCGGTGTACAAGTTTTGGCCAGTCGAAACGCCTAAGCCTGTGGCGGCAACGAAACCAGTAGTGAAGCCGCACGCCGTTTCGGCGCAGTCGAACACGCTGTTCGTGGGGGATATATATTTGGGTCGTTCTGTAAACGTATGGGCACAAGCAAGCCCACTTAAGTATGCGTACCCGTTCTCTAAATTGAGCGAATTCCATCGGGATACGTACAATGCGTGGGTTGCCAACCTGGAATGCCCAACGGTTGCTGGGTTGCACCTAACACCAGCGCAAGAGGAGGCAACGCTTAACTTTAACTGCGATCCTGGGTATTTGCCGGAGCTCGCCAAGTGGTTTAACGTGGTCACGCTGGCGAACAACCACACCGACAACCAAGGTGTTGCTGGGTTGGCAGAGACCAGGCAGCACCTAGAAGGAAATGGTGTGCAATACTTTGGGACACCAGACCCGCGTGACCTAGAAAACATCTGTGATGTTATTGCACTACCCACAAGTGTGACTATGAGCGATGGGCAGAAAATAGAAGGGGATTTGCCTGTGGCCATGTGTGGTTACCACGGATTTATTCGTTTACCGTCGGACGAAGCGATTGCGGTTATGAATGAGTATAGTAAATATATGCCCGTGATTGCTATGCCGCACGCTGGTACCGAATACAAAGCTGCCCCAGACACGCTCAAAACTAACCTGTATCGTTCCATGATAGATAACGGTGCCGATATGGTGTTGGGTGGTCACCCACACTGGGTACAAACAACAGAAAGCTACAAAGGCCATTTGATCGTGTACTCTATGGGTAACTTTATATTTGACCAGCAGGGCAACCAGGAGGTTACGCGTTCGGCGGCGGTAAACGTACAGTTTGACGTGCAAGGCACGGACACGAACCTACTTGCGAAGTGGTTAGCGTTGGGCAAAACGTGCAGCACATACCATGACGATTGTTTAGCACAGGCCAAGGCTCAAAACTTAGCAAGGTTACCCTATACTTTCAGGTTTGGCGTAGTCAGTACGGACGATTCAAATAAGATTACCAAGCCAGCCTCGGCTACAGTGCGAGACAACATTTTGCAGCGCATGAACTGGCCGCAAACAATGAACCAGTTACAAGTACCGTATACGGGAACTCTATAGTCATAGGTAGCCGTTCACTAAAGATAGAGCATGTCGATGTTCATTTATGTGGGTTACGCGCTACATAATTTCTGATAATAGCACTAGTGTTTTTGCGCAGTTTCAATTACACTAAACCCGTAATAGGTATTACTATAAGCTGAGGGATGTTCTTATGGCTAGGCTTCCAATACCGGGTGCGGATGATGGGCGTTGGGGGGACATTCTTAATGAGTTTCTTGCGCAAGCACACGATCCAGATGGATTGATTAAAAACGTGGGCGTTGTTTCTCAAAAGTATGTTAAGCCAACCGAGGGTATACCTCGTTCTCACCTAGCGCAAAGCGTACAGACATCTCTCGATAACGCGGATACTGCGGTAGCCGGTGTTCAGGGTTCTTCCGCCTATGAAGTTGCAGTCGCGCAGGGTTTTATTGGGACAGAATCTGCATGGCTGGCATCACTTGTAGGCCAGAAAGGGGATACTGGCGATTCGGGAGCGACTGGAGTAACGCCCCACCTTACTATAGGCACAGTTGATACACTCGCTGCTGGAGCGTCTGTGACGGCGACAATAACAGGCACACCGGCAGATCCCGTTCTGTCGCTTGGTATTCCTAGCGGTAATGACGGGCTTTCTGCAACCCCCATCACAACTTCAATTACCGATGCCTCTGGTAGCA
>Ga0172381_10002283_pt1 | contig 21344 bp, 25 predicted proteins | sample Leawel6488metaG_FD_119754 | JGI IMG/M metagenome (GOLD analysis project Ga0172381, IMG submission 119754) | Leachate microbial communities from a municipal landfill in Southern Ontario, Canada - Leachate well 64-88 metaG | ecosystem: Engineered > Solid waste > Landfill > Unclassified | place...
ATAGAGCTTGTGTGGTGCCGCTTGTCTGAGCAACCCAAGTAGTACCACCGTCAACAGTCTTAAGGATTGTGCCACTAGTACCAACTGCAAATGCTACCGTTGTGCTGGGTGCGGAAACTCCCAGGAGGGTGTATATGATACCGCTTGCTCGTACAACCCAAGGTTCGGGCGAAGAAGAATTTGTGATATACACGTCAGCGAGTGCGGGCAAATTCCCCTTCACATCGCCGCCCAGTGTCCGCAATCCCATAGCGCCGGTTGCCCGCAGGTCAGAGACGCGCTCCACTGACCCAAACCACAGATCATCTATCGTTATCTCTGATGCCACTGTAGCGTCATTTCGAATCACCCGCTTGATCTTAGTGGTTCCGCTGGGGAATCGCGGTGCTTGTCCAGAGGTCGAGGGATAGACCACGAGGCCGTTCATAACCTCGCGCCAGTTGCCGTCCGCTGGATTGTGTGCAGTGAGTATTCCCAGTGTGGCGAGTTCGGAGCCATCTGAATCGTAGCAGATAAGATCAACGTCCAGCGCGGGGGCGCCGGAAAGTTCACGGCCCCACACCCTGAACCCGTGAGTCTCCGTTTCTTCGACATCAACAAAGGGTGAGCGCACCCCTGCCACATCCGCTCCCCCATCGGTAGTGGTCAGTTTGCATCCGACAATTCCAGCATGATAGTTGTTCGTATCTGCGGTGACTGTGCCAGCGTTGGTCTGTATCTCTTCCCAGTCCTCGAAATCGTCGTCTGTGCGCCGCTCGAAGTCGTCATTTGTGCCGAGGCCGTGGATAAGCCATAGTTCCTCTTCGGATGTTTTGACCTCGGGATCAACAGGGATTTCGATTGTGATGTCGGGGATGAATCCGCAGGCAATGAGATACCTTTTGGGGATGGGAAATTTGGGGGTCACCGGGTAGGTATGGTAGTACACGGAGGTATCAGCACCCCACATGCGCACCTCAAGCGTGTTCTCATGGAGCAACCGACCAATGAGGACATTGAGTTTGTCATAAGCGTCCTGTTCGGAGGTGCCTTTGATACACAGCTTCAGGGTGATTTTGTTGCTGTCGAGCGTCCAGTGGGCAAGACGCTTTCCATGCCCGAGCGCATTTTGCACCCACTCATACAGTACGTCGGGCAACGGAAATTCCGAACCTTCGATGTAGGCATAGGCCGTCTCGTCATTCAGGTCGAGCAAGGTTTCGCCGTCTATATCCTCGACAAATCTACATATAACACTCATACGCTCATCCTTAGTTTTGCAAGTCGGAGTTCGGAGGTCAGTGAGGGGACATCCTGCACATCTGGCAGGACCAACTTGTCAAAGTAAAAATACGATACGGAGGTAGTGGACGTGGATGTGCTCGTAACATTTCCCTCGCTCATGGTTCGACCACTTCCCGCCGCAAGAGTGGCGCTAGCCGAAGCCCCACCCGTTCTGCCGCCGCCAACCGCGTCAGCTAATTCCTTGGCTTTGGCTATCATCTCGTCGTACCGGGCGCGGAAGTTGTTGGCCATCTCGTTAATCTTGGTCGAAAAATCGGTAACACTTTTGTAGACGCGGTCGTACGAACTTTTGAGGTCGTCCACCTTGGCGCGCTCCACATCAATCTGCCGCTGAATTTCCTTTATCTCTGCCTGGGTACTCTTTAACTGCTTTTCTTTGGCTGCAATTACGCTCTGCTCCGCTTTGATTGCAGACGCGATATCCTCATACGTTTTCTCCTGACCCTTCAGCGGGTCGAGCAACTTTTCAAGTTCGCGGTGCTTCTCGTCATAGTTGATAGAGTTTTCCGTATCGGTTATCTGATGCTCAAGTTCGAGTTCTTGTTTTTTTTGAGCGATGACGAACAGGCGGTTGTAGTCGGCATCCGTAGCGGTTCCCGCTCGGGCCTTCTGTTGTATCTTCAGCCGTTCCAGTTCAAGTATTTGCAGATCGCGGCTCTGGTCAAATGACTTGTCTTCTGCCGCCGTCTCGCCCGCAATTTTCATGGAAGAAAGTTCGGACAGAGTATCTTTGTGCGCCTGAATAGAGGCGTTCAATTCTGTTTCTTGCGCCTGAAGTTTTGTCTGCTTCGCGGTCAGAGCGCTTATGTGATCTTCGGCCTTTTCGATAGCAGCCGTGTAGCCTTCCATTTCCTTTTTGGCCTCGATCATCGCACCGTTCATCGCCCACCAAGAATTGAGATTTGCGGCAACGTTGCCGCCAAGGTTGGCGATAGCCTCGTTGATGTGATCCCAATCTTCGAGGGACATATCGCCGGTGGGAGCCAGTCGATCGGTTGACCAGCCGGGGAGGGCGGTTGCGTTCATTGCGGTCCACGCCGCGTTAAGGTCGTCAAGAGCGGCACCGATGGCGACACTAGGTTTCGCCGAACTTGCGCCAGCCCCCAACTGCTCCGCAATATAGACTCCGGCATCATAGGGGTGGTCAAACTCGGGGTTGACTTGAGTGGTAACCTGAACGAAAGCTTGGAGCCACCAAGGCTGAGTGAGACGCGCCTTGGCTTCTTTGACATTCGATTCGTCGACGGTGGGAGTTATCCAAGGCAGGGGCCAGCCAGTGCCAGCCTCTTTCTTGCCATCGTCCACGTTCTTGTTGTCCACGGTGGGAAATATCCCTGGTACGAGCCAGCCGGTGCTAGCATCCTTTTTACCCTTCTCGACAGCAGAGTTGTCCACGGTGGGTTTAATCTCAATCCCCACAGCCTTTAGTTGGGCTTTGATGTTGTCGTAAATCTTTTCTCCAACATCTTCACCGGTCCCATCCCAATCTGCTCCCGTGGCAATAAGATTAGCCATGTCTTGAGCCATTGCAGCAAGATCGCCAGTGGCTCCACTCTGCTGTAGCATTCCAGCAATCCACGAGGCGACAGCATCGGCACCAAACTGGCGCATCTCGGGACTCACGGACTTAAAAGCACTTAGTACATTCTCGGCTATAGGAGTATTGGCAAGACCGGCTTGCAGGGCAGCATTGGCGACGCTTGCCCTCATCTCAGAGGCAGCTTGAGTTACCGCCTGATATTTCTTTTGGAGATCGGTAAGTGATCCTCCGTGCTCGATATATGCCTGGCTAACTCCTGCCATCGCGCTGAGAATCCCGGCCTGCTGTGCTTCGCTCATCTGCCCAGTCTGCCTCTGCAGGTCCATCCAAGCCTGCACATCCTGTGCCCCCGCCTTGACGTTCACGGACAACTTGCTCATTATGTTGCTCTGTGTCTCGGCAGGGATGTTGGCATTGTCAAGAGCTGCCCCCACATCATCGAGTACAGCGCGCCAGTCCTCCATTGCACCGGTATATTGCTTTTGTTTGCCAATGAGGGCTTGGAGTTGACCAACCTCACCCTTGGTATCCACTTTGATTTTTGAGTAGGCCAGGAGACTTGCCACAGACTTGCGCAGCTCCGCATCAGTTTTCATGATCGCGTTGCCTTGCTCATCAAAGCCCTGCGCCATCAATGGATTGAGCGCGGCAATCTCGTTGCCGACTTTGGTCATCTCGTTTTGGATGGCGACCGAATCTGTTCCAGCAGCAGTAGCTTTTTGGAGCGCGGCCTCGAGTTCGGTGTATCTATCGACAAGAGGCTTAATTTTCAGGCCGAGTTCTCCGTAGCTCTTGTCGCTTTTTCTGATGGTATCCCAACCCTGATTCCCCGCCTTACTCATCGAGTACCACTTGTAGGTAAGTGCGGCTATACCAATTCCAACCATTGCGAAAGCGGTCGCGAGGCCCGAAGCGCTGGCTGCTATACATGACAGCGCGCCACCAAGTTTGCCGCCAGTCATTGCGGCTTGACCCGCAAAACCGGTAAAGTTTCTGATCGTTGTACCCGCCGAGGCAAGGGCAAGGCCAAAAGCGTTAGCCCCCTTGGTCCCGCCACCAAAAACCCCGGACAGGCCCGAAAGACCACCTAGAACGGCGGCGAAGTTGGCAACCTTTATCGTGGCAAAGGCCGCGCCCAGGCCTATGAGCAACGGCGTCAACTTGAGGGCCGCAGTAACAACATCCCAAATAACACCGGCCACCTGCTTAACGATTCCCGCAAAAGTATTCCAAGCATCATTTTCGCCATCCAGAATACGGCCCACGGCATCCAGTGCGGATTCCAGTTTCGGTATGATCTTCTCGCCGAGATCGATAAAGATAAGTTGGAATTTGCCCCACACCGTTTTCATGATGTTTTGGAGGGACCCCTTGTTCTTTTCGAACATGTTTGTGGTCGTGCCTGCCGCATTGCCAACCTCGTTTAGGTCTTTGGCAAATTCTTGGGAGGCAAGGCCAGAGAGGGGAAGGACGGCCTTGAGGGAACGGATGTTGGGGAACATCTGCGCGATTTCGGAGTTGTCGTCCTTCATTGCGCCGGCGAGATCCAGCATTGCCCCACCGAATCCTCGGGTTCTGAGCGTGTTGGCAGAGAGTTCTATGCCATAGTTCTGCGCAACTTGGGCAGCATCTTCTGTCGGCTTGAGGTAGGCCATCATCGTCTGGTTGATAGCCATAGCAGCGGTATCAGCGGGGACCGCGTTACGGGTCAGGGTGGCGAATGCAGCGGCGACTTCTTCGAACGGGATTTTGAATTGAGCGGCAGTGCCAATAAACTTGCCCTGATTGCTCACGAAATCTTGCAGGGTGAGAGAACCGCGCTCGACCGCTTTGTTCATGATGTCCATGTACTTCGCGGGGTCCATGTCCTTGTAAGCATTCTGGGCCCCGGTGAGAGCCTGCACGGTATCGGAGAGTTCAGCCACACCACCTACGGCACCGCGGGCCGCGATGTCCAGCGTTTTGAGTTGCTGCGAATCCGTGGCGTCCGGCATGTTAGATTTAATCCAATAGAACGCGTCGGCCATCTGCGTCGCGGATTGTGGCATGTCCCGAGATAACTCTTTAACGGAGGATTTCCACGAATTGAATGTGGCCTCGGATTCGCGAGTAAGTGACCAGACCTTACGCATGGACTCATCGAAGTCTGCCGCCATTTTAACCGAAGCACCAGCTATCACGGCACCAACAACCGCTCCACCGACCGCCAACGCCTTAAACGCTTTGCCGACGCTCGCGGTCCCGGACTCAAGCCCTTTCAGGCCCGCCGCCGCCCGGGTAACTCCCATATCAAGTTTTGTGGTGTCGAGGTCAACAAAGCCTACTATTGACCCGTAGCTTCCAAACATCTAGTTCGTCTCTCTTTTCCGGCAACGCCGTATTGCCGCCTCAGTGCATTTCCAGCTCAGTTCGTCTTTTTCTCGCTCCGATAACTCATGCAGATATGAGGGTTGCTTGCCGCCCTCCACGAGAGACAGCAGGTAACTAGCCGCATCGTCCAAGCAGTACGCCGTGTAGGGGTCTTTGATACGCATAAGCATCGAGGGTCTGGTTGACCATCGCCGACACGTCATGGCGAACGAAAAAAACTTCTGCGACTTGGCGAATTCGATAAACCTGTTGGCGGGTTCGGTTAGATACCGCCACAAAATATCGGCATGCTGTTTCGTCAACAAATCGGCGATGAGATCAAAGTAGGGTTCGACAATGACCGCCTCGCATACACGCAGGTTCATATCTGCGAGTTCCGAGAATTGGATTTTAGGAGGTCTGTCCTCGTGCTCGTGCATAATGCCCTCAATCACGGGGAGTAGGACATTTGGCATTATCCCGACAGCAAAAAGACCCGCCAGTGCGGGCCTCCGGAGTCTCACCGTCAGGGTTGTCCCTGCGGGTATCGGGGGTAACTCAAGCAGCGTTTCCTTCGGTGGATTGTCTCGCTTGAGCTTCGGCCACAAGTTGATCAGCAAAGTGCTGTCCCATGAGATCGCGGAGCTTACGAAAGGGCTCCATCATTCCCGGCCCGAAGATACCCCAATGCCAGATAGTAGCGAGTTGGAATGAGTCAATGACTTCCTCCACGTCAGCCCAAGTCGGTTCTTCCAGTGCCTTCTCTGCGTACCATGCGAAGATTTTGGCCTTGATTTCCATTGGAGAACTGTCGTCGCCCTGGACCAACTTGTCGATAACAGGCTGGTATTCTTCGGGTATCTGCCCGAGCTGCGCCATTCGTAAAAGGGAAGGACGCCGCAGTCTAACAACAAACGGCGTCCCATCCATAAATGCAGGGAGTTCGACGGCTGCTGCCGCCCTTGCTTTTTCCAAGTCCTCTTTGGTCGTGACCTTGAGTTCCTTGGTCGCCTCGGTCATTGTGCTTGCTCCCTTCTTAAGTTAGGTCGTCTACTTCGAGCTCGGCGTAACCAGTGACGCCGGAGTTCGGATTGGAACGTGCCTTGATCGAGAATTTATCGGCCATGAATTTCTTCTCGCCGATATCTCCGTCGGAGGCGCGGCCCTTGCAGAACGGACAGGTAACTTTGAGGTATCCTGCCGCCTTGCCTTCCGAACTTTCGTCTACTTCGTAGCGGGGAACCCACGCCTCAAGCTGGAACGGGTTGGATGCCGCAGTCGGCATATCCCAACCTATGTTGTCGTCGCCATCAGCAGTTACGACTCCACCGGCGATAGCCTCTTTGATGAGGTATTCCACCGTGGTCATCGTAAGATCGAGGTCCGCGCCCTTCGGCACGTCGGCCTCCGTAATGTTACAGAAGATCGAGCCGTCACCTGCGGTCGACTCGTTTTCCTCTCCCTCCTTATAAACGAATTTGACGCTCATCTCTTTTGGAGTCGTGGAAGTAACGGCGGTGCCGCTGGGGTCAACTGCGCCTGTTTCGAGCAGGGGAGTGATCCGCAACTGCTTGAATCGGAAAAACGCGCTTTGTACGTCTGCCATTTTATTTCACCTCCTTAACGCGGTTGTACTTTTTCAGCTCAGAGAGCTGTGCCTCGGTCACCTGCGGCGAAACTCCCACCGTCATAGAGATGATTGTCCCGTCGCGAAATCGGTATTTGCCGGTGAAGGTAGACACGTAGACACGTAGCACCCGCGGCTTCGGTTTAGGTTTTGGTTTTGAATACTGAAAATCGTCTTGATAACTCACGTCATCACCTCGCAGTTCCTACCTCGAATTCGGCCAGCCTAAAAATTGTTCCCTTGTCCTCGTCAGGGAAGTCGGATGTGGTCCCTACGTATTCGGGGACAAGCCATTTGTCGTCGTCGCAGTCCACGTCAATGCGGTCAAGCGCCCGCTCCACTTCGTGGCAGAGCGCGTCCAGTTCGCCGAGGTCATCCGTGTCGGGCGCCGAGATGTGTATGGCGATTTGCACTGTGGTAAGCCTCATCGGGCCGTCGGGGCGTTCGCCCGCTGGGATGACCACACCGAAAGGTCGGGTCGTAGAAGCATTGGCGATGCCCGGCTGATAGAACCCGTCGAAGGACGTACACGTTGCTATGAGATGGTCTGCTATCGCATCTCGGATATTCTTGATCGCCATTACGACCTCATAATTCGTTCATGGTTGCGCTTGATTTCGGGGACAAAATGCTCAATGGTGGGGTCGATGATTGCGTACCTTTTATCGTGTTCGAGTTCCAGAGATGGACCATAATCGACTTGGTGGCAAAGGTAGATACGAATCTTGTTGCCCGAGATAACGGTTCCGGCCTTCAATCCTTTTTTGGCATCACCCGAGATGTCGTGCCAGGGGCGATGGCTCTTGGCGTAGGCTTCCATTTGTGGTACAGCCATCATCTGTGCGTATGCCAGTAGACCCAGCTTCGTCCTGGAAATCTCTTTGCCGATATTGGCGATAGCTGAATTTATCCCGTACCACTTCATTGGCGCTCCTCAAGGGTGCATTGCTTGGATACAATCTCGCCGTTCCATGTGATTTCACGGACATCTTTGACAAGGTATTTGAGGCCACCTAAAACGAACGTGTCTTCGTTCGCAGGACCATGCGGCAGAACATTGGCGTTGTAAACGCAAAACATCCGTACTTCACGGCGGCGTCCAAACCGGATGTTGTCTCCCTCGCGCTGAATATCAGTCCGATTTTTGCCGTAGACGCGTACCGTTTGAGCGGCAAGATTCGCGGTCGTGCTTGTGCGCTTGGAACCGGATATCGCATAGGTGCGGCGGGTGATCGTTATCACCGATGGGTTATCGGCGATGATGTTCGTCGCATGCGCCCGCATGGTGGTTACCTGTGCCGTCGCCATTGCCCACTCCTCGATGTGCGATATCTGTGGTACTGGCTAATGCAGTGTTGTTTGTATGCAGACGAGTCAACCGATTCGTCGCCGAGAGAATAGTTGATACCAACATCAGCGGTGTCGGCCTTATACAGCCAACACATACTCACAATGTCCATGAGGTCATAGGCAAAACCGTAGACATAGACCGCTATCTGTTCGGCGGCAAAGGCCCAGCGTCCCTCTATGGGGTCCGCAGTGGTCGGAGTCAGTGCGCCCGCGCCTTCGTACTCGTCGGTTAGCCGCGTTACCTCAACGTAGTTGTAGCCCGCGTACCATACAAGGTCGTCCTTGGAGACAAGCAAATCGAAGTACAATTCCCTGCGGCGAGTTGCGCCAAGGTTTGCTATTTCCTGATCACTCACCGCATAAGGTGCGGTCTTATCGTCAATCAGAGTGCGGATATGGGCGAGGAGTGTAGCATCCATATCTCAGTTGCTCCTTGATGTCGTGTTCCTGCTCAGTCAAATGGCGGTAGTAGATCAACTTCTGTTTTGCGCGGAAGTCGGGGCGCATAGCGATGTCATGCCGTATCTTCAGGGGGTGTGCAGCGCGGGTATATTGGCCACCCGTCTGCTGTATGTCGGTAAACAGATTTCCGTCCGCGTCTACCAGTCGGTAGTGCAGGCCGTCATAGTGCAGGCCATCGACGTGCCGGAACAGGCGCGGGTAGCGGGCGAAGCGATTCGTCCAGTGCATTTGGACCCACCCGACATCAGCATCGGGGAGTTCCAGTAGCGTCTCGGGGTTCTCGACAACCTCGTCGGTATCCAGATGTAGGTACCAGTCGCCCGGGTCGCCGAGTAAGTACTTGTTGCGCTTCTCCACCTCGAGCAAGCCGGGATAGAGGATAAGACTTTTCTCGGCATTTGTTTCGAGGTCGAGGAAGTACTCTATCGTGCCGTCCGTACTCGTCGGTTGGTCGTCCGGCCTCATGGGGAAGTCGGCAAAGATGCCATCGACCAGAACGATATGATCGACGTAGTCTTTGACTGGCTCGAGACAACTTTTGATGAGGGGCCAGTCGTTGTAGCTGATGAGGACAAGAATTAGCATTTTTCAAAGAAGATTCGCGGCGCGGACTTCGGGAAGTCATGGCATAGGATGCGGGCAAAGTCTTTCGGAGCAATTCTTTTTTCCATGCCTGGGTGGTCCCGACCCTTTTCGTCGAGCAGGTGTATTACATGACGCGGTTCAAAGCCATGGTCAACAACATTTTGTAGAGCATCCTGGAACGTCCCGGTGGGGTCCTCGAAATGGATGGTGTGCCACTCGCCGAACATCCATGCGCCCGGCTTCATCCCCGCCAACGTCTTCTGTGCGCCCTCCACGAGTTCTATTTCGTACGATTCGATGTCATAGCGGAGGAAGTCTATCCGGCCTATGCCATGTTCCTCGACAAAACTATCAAGCGTCTGCTCGGGCACCTCAACGATATCCCCGCCCACTGGCCGGGCCTGTGTATATCTCATCCGACACAAGTTCGATTGTGGGCGGATCAGAAATTGATTCATGCGGTCTTTGTTACCGATAGCCTGTGTATGGATAGCGCAATTGGTATATCCATTCAGCAGCAAAGACTTGAGGAAAATATCACACGACTTTTTGACAGGCTCGATCGCGTGGACAAAACCGGATGGACCAATGGTCTTGCATTCCAACAGGGCGTACATTCCGAGGTTGCATCCGATGTCCAGACACGTCCAACCCTTTCGCAAAATGGATTTTGTTATTTCGGGGCAATTCCACTCACGCTTCCCATCTTTCCAGAGGTCAGCGGATAGGCCGGTGTCCTCCATATCGAGAAGCATCCGTGAGCCGTAGATGTAGCGTTCTACTAACATTTCGCCATCCCCCGGGGCCATTTCTTCAAGAATGTCTTTCTGTCGGATTCGCGTTGTGATATGAAGTCGGGCCGGTCATTGCAGGTAACATTTCCGTAGTGGTGGATGAGGACGTTCTGCGCCATGTAGGGCACATAACCCATGCCTTTCGTTCGCAGGTAGTAATCGTTATCGCCAAACCAGATAATCAGCGACTCGTCGAAAGGCCCTACTCGCTCCCATACCTCTCGGGTAATCAAAAAACAAAACCCGGCGAATCCATTGGGGTGGGTTCCCGGTCGATCTGCTTCCCGCAGGCTGGCCCTTAGACGGGAGTTGCGGTTTTCGAAATTGGCGCAACGTTTGGGCCCCTGCTCATAGCGAGGGCAAATAGCATGACGTTCATGCGCCACCAACTTCTCGGCCCACCCGTCGGGGAGTTCCAAGTCGTTGTTGAGGACCGCGATGTGCGTTCCCTTTGCCTTGGCACACCCCTGATTCCACGCTTTCGACAGAGGCGGGTTGGTCTTGTTGCGAATGACCCGTGCTCTGGCATTCTCAAGCACTTGCGCTGTGTCGTCGGTTGAGCCGTTGTCCACCACAATTACCTCATGGGGCATGTGGACCGTCTCGGCAATGTTTTGCAGGATCGCTTTCGTGTACCCGCATTGATTCATCACGGGAATTACGATGGACAGAAAAGGGTCTTTCTTTTTCTGTTTCGTCGTCCGGGGCTGCCACTGAGTAGGCTGGGAAGCGTCGCCCCTACCCTCGCTCGGGCCAGACTGTGTACCCGCCAAGACCTCATCCAGCCACACAATCCTGAGTTCTTCGGCGAGGTTGCTTGCCGCGAAAAAGTCTCCAGCATACTTGCTATGCCACAACCCCAAGTCTTTGTGTCGGGAATGATAGACGTAGCAAGAACTTGGCACGTCATTCATTATCAAACCGCGGCCGTGGGCCTTTGGCATGATGAACTGACGGCCCTTGTTGTCGCCCATGGCAAACTTGAATACCACCAAGGCATTCTCATCGACCAGATACGGAGCCAGAACAGCTACCGCGTCCCGTCGCAAAAATTCGTCATCGTCATCGAGAACGAAAATCCAACCATCCTCTACAGCCGCCAGCAGGTCGTTGACGAACAGGTTGTAAGGTGCGTTGCGGTGGCGCTGTTGATCGGCGGGAATGCGGGGGGCTATTTTGCCCCTTGCGGGAATCAGCACATCCCCCTGTGCATAGGTGCATGGCCCGTCGAGAGAAACCAGGTGGCGAATTGTTACATCTGTCTCTTGAGCTAAAATTGATTGTCGGCACCGCTCGAAGCGGTTCGGTCTGTTGGCGGTTCGGGTTAAGACGTTGAGGACTTGCACCACCGTTGGTGCAGGCGTAGCCCCGATAAGTTTTTCGCCTCGAACCCGCACTGAGGACAGATCGGCTTTGGCTTTTCGACTGGCTGCTCTAAAGGGACGGGAGCCACCTTGGGGCTAACCTCGCCAGCACTGGAACGCAACTGGAACACGCCGCTTTTGAGCAAGAATTTGATTCGCATGTCCGAGAACCCGAGCGCGACAGCATCCACTGTTATGCCATATGGAAACTCATGCCAGCATTTAGAATCGTCCTGTATCCGCTTGGCTGGTTTGGGGCCAATGTAGGCAAGATATCGAATCATAGGGGATCGGGGGGAACGGTTAAGTCCCCCCCTAGCACCTCCTTGTCGGGGATTAAGCGTTGGGGTCTACACAGGCCGTCATTACGGTCAGGACGGAGCGGTCAACGCTGTCGAACGTCAGCTTGTTCATGCCCTGCACGACCGCGATCCCAGTGCCGAGGGATTCCTTGTAGTCAAAGGATTCCACGATATATTCAGGAGCGCGCCCGTAGGCGTGGGCCATGAATTCTCCTCCGAAGAGAACCGAACTACCGATGTTCACGGCGGGGGATGCGGCATTAGCCGCTACGGGCACACGAGGATGGGTGAATAGGATCACACCGTCCCAATGACCTATCTTGCCCGTGAACAGCGGGTTGTCCAGGCCGGGGGGCATCGCATCGCGCTGAGCGGTCTGCCACACCGAATCCTGCTTGAGGTCGTACTCCTGGTAGGTGTGGATCACCATACCGTAGTACTCCACGCCGTTGAGGATCGTCATCGGGGGCATCAGCATGTCTTTCGCCATTACCTTCGCCCGCGAGATGACACCCGTGTCCATCACGTCAGTCGCGTCCAGATCGTCTTCGGATGCAGCCGTGGCGTCGGCATACAGGATGTTCGTGGGGCTGTCGGTCGCCTCGGTGAAGGTAGCCTCGTCGAGCTTGCGAGCAAGCCATTTGGCGAGTGCGGTCTTCTCCCGACCGGCGAGGTCTATGATCGTCTGCTCGTCAGCGGTGCGCTGGTGGCGCGTGGCATGACGGAGCAGGGCTATCGAGACATCGCAATAGTCGGTTTCGAGCTTCTCTTCGTAACCTTCCAAGACCTGCTCTCCGGTGCGCCCTGCGCCGACCAACTGCTTTGTGTAAGCAATCCTGATCTGGTCGCCGGGTTCACTTTCAAAGTCGGTCTTGACCACAATCGGCAGGCCGGAGCCTTCCGAGCCCTCGAACTGAGTCCAGAACGCGAGCGCCTGTGCTTCCTCGAATATTTTCGTACCGTATATCCTTGGAATGAGCGCCGCGAGTTCAGCTTTAGTTAGTGAAGCCATATTTGTTACACCTCCCTTCGAGAGTCGAAGGGACTTAGATCACGTCTACCTCGCCAGCCATGAGCTTCTTGTCGAAGTCAGGGTCTTCTTTGCGGCGGCGGGCGAGTTCGACAGGGTTTTGGAGGTCGGCTTTGCTCACCTGAATGAGCGTCTTGCCATCCTTCCCTCGATTGCCCATTGAAGCGGAGCCGGAGCCTGGATTTCTCGGGTGCGCCTTCACGTAGTCCTCGACGACCGAGGCTATGGTTTCTTCCGAGTCAACGTGGGGGGCTATCCATTTGAAATCCGCTACGTAGTCAGGAGCCTTCTCGGCAAGGTGAGCTTGGAGCTTCACTTGCAGGTTGAGCTTTCCAAACTCAGCTTCTTTCGTGGCGAGTTTGGTTTGCTCCTGCTGGTAGAGTTCCTGAAACTTTTTCTCGTCTTCGAGCTTCTTCGTCTGCGCTTCTTCTTGGGCTGCCTTGATTGAGTCAAACTCTGTTTTCAAGGACTTGTACTCTGCATCTCTCTTGTCCGCGATGGACTGGAAATGCTTTGCCTGCGCTTCCCAATCTGCGTCAGAAGGCAGCGCGGGAGGGGAAACTTTCTCCTCTTTCTCCTGCTCTTTCTCCTGGCCCTTATCGGTCTGCTCGTCAGCCATGTCAGTACCTCCTGGTACTAAAAAACCCCGCCGAATTTCGACGGGGTCATGTATGTCAACCGCTATATGCGGATTGTTGTCAGACTCTAACCGAACCCTTGAATTGGCCCTCGAACCATCGGGCGAGGGGACCGGTGTTGTACTGCACGAAATCGTCTACCGCTGTCATAAATTCGTCGATGCTGACCAAAACTTGTAGCTGGTCACACAGGCATGAAGGGTGCGGAGTGATCGGGGTGTTCTCTACCCTGAACACGCCCTCGCCCAGCCCTTCATCATGGGTTGCGTAGTCCTCGCAAGCACACCCTAAATCCGGGTGCTCAGTCGAGAGTAACCACTGTTCGCCGTAACAGGCGGGGTTCAGCAGGGCCGAGCGGTGCTGGGCTTCTCGGTAGGCGTTGCCGTACTCGCTTCTCAGCAGTCGGGCGGCGTCAAAAGACACCGGGCGCTGGCGAAACTCGAAATAGCCTTCCTTGCCGCCGCTGGATTTGTAGAGGTCTTTGTCGAGTATCCGCTTGACGGTTGGCGATACCTGCCTGCCCTTACGGACAGGTTGGAGAAAACGGTTCAACTGCTCGGCTATCCGCGGGTCGTCATAGTGCAGTCCGCGGGCGAGCCCCTGTGTCACGATCTTCGCAATACCATTCTGTGCGTTTGGGGTTATGCTCCATATCCGATTCGACAAGAACAACCCATCAGAATAAGTCCTCGCGTATATCGCCTGCACAGCATCGACGGGAATCTTGCGTATCTCTTTGCCGAACGGCCCAAGGTCAACGCCGCCTCGCTCCATCGCCTGGATGTAGGGCTTCATCCCGAGGTTCCAGTTTCGGGCCTGTATCTGTGCCGCCGAGTCGAGGCCGTCTTGCACTATCCCCTTGTAGTCGGACAGCATCTCGCGGGCGGTCGATCGGAGTTGGCGAATGACCACCCGTTCGTGTCCACGGTCGGCGGCAGCCCCCAGCTCTTTAACAATCTGATCGGACAGGTCGGAGAATAGTTTCGCTACTTCTCGATCGTGCTGATACAGGTCGCTGACCATCGCCGCCCGCGAGCGGAGCATGTACTGTTCAAATGTCATCGTGGATCGCCAGCACGGAAAGTGGTGCCACTCCCCAGACTCCATCTTCGTCAGGGACAAACGGCGCGGATTCTTTGACCAGTCGAGCGGACATGGTCTTATGCACTCCCCCGGCAAAGGTCACGCGGGCGGTAATGTCAGCCATGGCGGGCGAGATGTTATTCACCAAATCGACGATCCAACCGGTGGGTTTGACGGAGCCAAACATCTCGGCGAGCTTGTGCTCGTTAAACCCATAGTGGTTGGCGGTCAGTTGCATGTTTGCCCTGACTGTGCCCCACTTGGCATCGCGCCAGCCCTCCATGAAAGCATCAAAAACCGTCTTGCTGCTCCTGTGCGGCATCTTCCCTCCCGAGCGCAGCGCCAATAATATCGGGGTTGGATGAGTCGGCGATTAGCTTCTGTTCGGCGAGAATGCGGGCGAATTCTTTTTCGGGGTCTTTCACGCCATCCTTCTTCATGGCGGTTTCTATCGAGCGCCAGAGTTGCCCTACCTTGATCGCGGTGATCTGTGCTTCCTCCATCTCATTTTCAGGCAGCTTCGTTTGAGGCTCGATAGTGAGTTCATAATCCTCTACGTAGTTGTAATCCGAGTAGACAGATTCGGTTTTGAGAACCATGTCGTAAACATTCCCAAGGCGCGGCACCCAATACTTGAGCTTGCGGTTGCACTTGGAGATGATCGCCAGGTACATCAGCCGCATAGCCACACCTGACATCTCACCCATGGTATCCAGTTTGTCGCGGGTGATGTTCGGGACTCCTGACCACTGGTGCAACATGTCGGTAAACTGATTGATGAGCCAGTCCACAGAGGGCTTGGCAGACATCTGTGCTTCTAGTTTGTAGGCGTCGGCTTCCGGGGACCCCTCGCCCCCGGGGCCGTTGATGTTCAGGAACGCACCGGGTGCGGCCTTTATGGGAGCAGTCTGATCCCATTCCACATTCTTAAAAATTGTTATGGGGAACATCTCGAAAGCGACGGCGTCCGAGAAGTCGGAAATCTTGCGGCAGAGTTCGTTGATCGGCGTGTAGAGTGGGACCAGGTCGGACTTGCCCCAGATGTCGCCGAGGTTGGGTTCGTTCGGGATGGGGACCACGGGAATAAAATCTATCGGCTCCCCGTTGGCAAACAGGGGGATGGTCGTGAACCTGAACGGCTTCGGGTTTTTCTTTTTGAGTTCTTCGACCTTGAAATAGGCATCCGTGACACAACAGACACTGCCTTTTATGCCCTCGAAGCCCTCTTGGATCTCGAACGTCTGTCGCCAAATGGTTTTCTCGTCGTCCATGATCGCGCAGAAATGGACCTTCTCCAAAATGTCGATATCGTCCGGATCGAAGATCGGGAAGCACTCGCGTGAGGGACGGACGAGCACTCTTGTCTTGCCGAGCACTTCATTCCAGAGCACCTTCACCGCGACCCCGCCTGTCAAAGCGGACTCTCCCGCACCCTGCAGGTATTTCTCGTCGAGCATGTTCGCCTCGTGTACCTTCATCACCCGGTTACGAGGTTCGTCGTCGCCCTGGATAATAAGCGGCTTTTCGAACATCCAAGAAGCTACTTCGTCGATGAAATATTTCGGGTAGTTCAGTGTCAGGCGTGACGGGGCGTATTCTATTCCGGCGTCTTTAGCTTTGAGTCTGCCATAATCGGAGGGCTTGTGAGCGAGCCCAACTTCGGCGCACCACTCGCTCCTCTCGGCCTCGATGAAATGCCAGAAATCACCGTCATAGTACCGCTGTGCCTTGATAGCGGCTATCACCCGAGCTCGAGCCGTCTCATTGAGTATCTTCAATTCGAGCGGGTATGCCGCGTTTATCATGTTGAGTAGCACGTCTTCGAGCATTTATCTCATCCTCTGTTTCATGACCGTGACCGTCCCCACCCGACGATTGACAAGCTCGAACGCGAGCGACAGGGCGTCTATCTGGTCTTTGTGAGCGCCAACGGGGAACTGCTCGGCCTCATCCAGGAACGCCGTTATCCACGGACCCTCTACCAACTTGACATTACCCGCCTCGGCAGCGGAGGATACCGGGTTGGCGCGGGTCACCTTGGAGGTCAGGGGCCGGGGGGTCCACACGGGATATCCCTTGAGCACTCGCCTCTTGTAGTGGTCTGAGGCTATCTTGCCCGAGGCACCGCCCTCTTCCTCGATACCGATCCGCAGGTGCTTGCCGTCGGCCCTGGCGATACTGGATATGGCGTCCTCGTTTTTCTGCGGGGTCTTCTGCCAGCGCCGCATATCCAGGATGTAGTACACACCGTCACGCTCGCCCAATAAGCACCCGGCAGTCCAGTCGGGATTCTTGCCGGCCTTCGGTTCTGTTGCAGCGAGGTCCCATGCCCTGACGATACGTAGGCCCTCGGGCACCTCGTAAGCGCGAATAATCTCGAACCAGTGACGCCAGAACATGCCGCCGCCCGCCTCCACTTCCCAATCTCCCTTCCGCATGCGGGCTCGGGACACGGGGTCCAGTGAGGCCAGCGACCTCATGTACTGCTCGGGAGTGCGGGACTTGTTGTCCTCCGCATAGGCGGGGATAAATAGCCGACGGTGGGTTTCCTGATTCTCCTCGTCCACCCATTCCGTTTCGATCCATTTGTAACGATCGAATTTCCCGTCCGTCTCTCGGTTGGTCGGCGTGATTCGAAAGCGGTTTTTGACCCAACCGTGCCCCTTAGACCCAGGGTTGGTAGCCGCCCGCATGCGCCAAGGGACGTAGGCCAAGGGGTTGTCGGGCTCATGCTCGGGGTCCGGCCCCCTCAAGCGGGAGAACAGGTATGTATAGTCGGACTCTCGTTCAAAGTCTGTCAGTTCATCGAATGCAACGAACTGGAATTCAGCCGATTTGTATCGGTATTTGTCGTTCTCGTTGGCGAGATATCCAAATGACAGTTTCGCCCCACCGGGGAACGACCAAATCTTCTGCTGCTTATCCCACTTGGCGGGAGTACCGTCTAGCCACTCATGCGCCCTGTCTATGAGGGCACCAGGTTCACTGAGGTCCGAATAGGTCTTGCGGATAATTAAAGCTGCATATCGGGGCACCTCCACGTACTGAAGGGCCGACATGAGTACACCGTCAGACTTACCGGGGCCACCAGAGCCCCCGAATAGTATCTCCTCGTATGGCCTACCCGTCTGCGGGTCTATCGCCAGGAGGAATTCCACCTGCTTCGGGTGGGGCTTGTGGTCCGGGGGGATATAGGGATTCATCAGAATGGTCCTGGCGAACAAGGCTTTGAGTCTCGCTTGTGTCCCCCCCTCCACAGGGGGATGGGGGGGGGGCGGGTTGTCCGGCATGAGCCACCTTCTCAATCACGGTCGATAGCTGGTTGATCTCTGCAAAGATGTTGACACTGGACCCCCCGGGCAGCGGAGGCACGTTGTGAGCTGCTGCTTCTATCGCAACCAACTTGTCCATGAGTATCCCCAGCGTCACCGCGGGGGGATGCTTCGGGCTGTAGGAGCCGCGCTTGATGTCCTTCTCGACGCGGTCCAGGTTCATAAAAATAACTTTGTAGAGTTTGGCTATGACTTGCTTGCGAGCCTCATCCCGTGTAGCCCCTATGTCCAGTGCCCCGGGGAGGTCGAGGGCATCGGGCTTCATGAGCCAGCGAGAGATTGTAGCCTGGCTACGGCCCAATGCCTTGCCTATCGTCTTGAGTGACTTCCCCTCGTCCCGCATGATCCGGGCACGCTCTAGCATTTCGGGATCGATCTTGGTTGCCATATCGCGCACCTTGAGCATGTAGTTTGGTTACATAATGCTGTAGTATCGTGTTCTAGCCTACATCCACAGAGGCTCAGAACACAACAATAGTTAACAATAGTTATCCAAAGGATACATTGCCCAGCCGTGGAGTAACCTGTAGATATAATAGTTTCTTATGGAGGGTATTAGTTTTTTTTAGAGGAATCCATGGCAGAGATGAGGAAAGATATCCTAGCCTTGTCCATAATCAGACAACATTCCTGTCCAATTGTGGATAACCTAGAGAGTCAAAGCGTTCAGCAGTTGAGTTCGCCAAGCATCCTAATAACTTTTTTCCCCACAGCTTCTCTTACTGTTTCATCTAACCGCACAGATATTTCCCCCATATTCACGTGTTCTCAGTCCTCCCTTATGGGGACGATCTGGAATGGTTCTTCTTCGCCGGGCTCATACAGCCAGAGTCCGTTGGCACCGTCTCCCCATATGCTAACGACATCAGTGTCTGTCTCAGTGTCACGGATTACTACTGTGCAGTCGTCAATGTCTCTATTTAGTACCTTCTGACCATCCCTACTCACCTGAAGCCGTAGTCTGTTCATGAAGTCTCCGTGCCTTCTGCCAACGCTTCTCGAGACCATACTCTTCCGCGAATGTCTCGGTGCCTTTTGTGTGCACCTCGTCGTGATGCTTGAGACATAGGTTGATGAGGTTGTCTGGATTGTCGGTCCCTCCTGATCCACGAGTGACTATGTGATGTGGATAGCGCATGGCGAGGTGTCCACATATCTCGCAGCGGGATAGTTGAGCTGCCATCATATCTCGATCATCACTCTCTTGCCTGCCCACAGTGCCGCTTGAGCATCTAACACTTCTTCATTTGGCATAGTGAGCGTGAGTGACCCATAGATGATTCCGTTGGCGCTAGGCTTGTCACCCGCCTTGGACCAATGCTCATCGACCTTGAACACTCGCGCCTTCTCCCGTTCCTTCGGCTCTAGCCCTTTCGCACGAGTCGCTAGTTCCCGCACTCCCCAACCCTCGGCTTCGGCTTGGTCGAGCAGTGATGACTGCTCTACGGGATCGAGAGCTGCTACCGCTCGATGATGTGACCAGGATAAGCCAGGGTGCCTGTTGGCGGGTGGAACTTGGCTAGAGACCCACTGATAAGTTCGCAAGGTCGATGGATTCGTACCTTCGGGAATCACCTGGGCGTACTTCTCTCCGAACTGCATTTCACAATTTGCAAGGATATCGCCTATCCACCAAGGACTTGCCGTGGACAGACCAGCCACAATCTCAAGTACTTCCGTCCACTCCTCGAGATTGATTGCACGTGTAATAGATATGGTGAGTCCATCAGGCTTGATAGCATCGCCGAATATCATCTACATTCCCCTGCTGCCGCCAACATAGTCATACTCAACGCAGGCAATCCCGCTAGGATTTTTCATGTTGGTACAACCTGATTCCAGCGACAAGGAAAGATATGGAGCTGTCGTATTCATTCCTATGCTTCCCTGACCCTCCCCGCAACCACTGCGAATCCTATCCAGGGGGGAAGGATAACGGGGATACTTGTCGGCGAGCAGTAGCACATGCCCCCAACGTGAGCGACGAAAGTAAGCGTCTTTGAATATCATTACAGCCTCCAAGGGGCTTGGGATTGCGCGGGAGATACCACCAGACATAAAAAAGGCCGCCCGAGGGCGACCCATTCTTACACTTCTGCTACTATAGGAATTATCTGTCAAGTCTTTCATTTTGTCAAGCCTTCTTAACTTCCATAATGCACAGAATACACAATCCGGTATCACCATCGGGTAGGGGCTCATACGTCAGCCCGCAACTGGTACACTTACGTTCGCGTAGCCACAGGCCGTCACTTTCCCGCTCTAGGCGGCAGGCCAGCTCGTTAAATTCGGCGTCATGGCGCTGTAGTATCACCTGCGCCCTGCGAGTGGGTAGCGCGTTGGATTTGCCCTTGGCCTTCTCCCGCCGCATGACAACATAGGGATCTTTCGCCCAGGGGCTTGATAGCGCGGCCTGCTCAATCGCCCTGTAGATGCGGCTTAAATGCTGGAAGCCCGTCTCTTGCTGAGTGTCCTTCAAGTTGCTGCCCTCCCTTGTCGCTTCCTCCAGCGTTCCCGTCTCGCCGCCAGGTGCGCCTCTTTCTGGCACTTATCACATCTGTAGGCTGAGTTCCCCTTGGTCACAAGCCGCCCACACGTGCAACGCTTCTTACCCGCACCGTGGGGATTCTGCGCACGCTTCAGCGATAAGAAACGCAGGGCTATGGTATTGCACTCAGCACACCAGCGGCAGTTAGTCACTGCTGGGACAGCAACACCACACGCAGCGCAAAAGCCCCGACACCTCGTGTTATCAACCAACGCGAGTATCACCATATCCTCCCGGGACAACAGAGGTGGTGGGGTGCGCTTGTCTTCGAGGGCTGAGATGAAATCCATTACGTCGATCATGTACCCTTCCCCCAATTCCCCATAGCCCACATCGTCAGATAATCGAGGGCTTCTATGACTTCACTCTTGTTGCCGGGCAAGCCTCGAAGAAGGCAATTGCGATACCGCTTGAGTTTCCCACTAGCAAAAGAAAGAATTTCCATCTCGTCGTACGGTGTCTCACCACGTTCGGCATCACGAGACAAGAGACGTTGTTCCACGCCTTGGAACACTCGCTTCAAACTGTCATTTCTTTGCGGCACAGGATGCTTGACTACTCCTGCTCGCTCGGCTCTCATCTCAATCGGTGGTCGCTGTTCACAAGCATCGATGTCTTTCATATCTCCTCCCGCTCTCGTAGCATCACATCGGCCACCCTGGACGCTCGTTGAGAGCAATTCTTCGTGTGCTCTCATGTTCGCTCCCTTCTAGCGTCCTTCAAAACTCATTGACTCCTGCTCAATCGCATATTCAGCAAGGATGCCCTGTGGGTAAAAAATCACGATGAGTCTTCATTCCGCACCGCCTTCCACCAATATCCTCCTCAACATATCCACCTGTTTTGCATGTTCAGCCGCCCCAACCGCCTCTGCCGCCGCCCCAGCCGCCTTCACCGCCCAAGCCGCCGCCCTAGCCGCCTTCACCGCCCAAGCCGCCTCTGCCGCCGCCCCAGCCGCCTCAGCCGCCGCCTACGCCGCGCCTGCCGCCGCATCCCCCGCCGCGGCGCCGCGGGCGGTCTCGGCCCCCTCCCGGGCCGCTTCATCCGCCGACCCCG
>Ga0172381_10002284_pt1 | contig 21332 bp, 37 predicted proteins | sample Leawel6488metaG_FD_119754 | JGI IMG/M metagenome (GOLD analysis project Ga0172381, IMG submission 119754) | Leachate microbial communities from a municipal landfill in Southern Ontario, Canada - Leachate well 64-88 metaG | ecosystem: Engineered > Solid waste > Landfill > Unclassified | place...
ACCCAGATGGCCGAATGGTCACGCTGCTTGATATCCTTGTCACGGCAGATGCGGAAGACACGCCAGCACCTACCACGCCGGGAAGCTACACAACGCTTGCGCCACTGACCGTTACCGATGATTACCAGGTTTTGGTGGCAGATTTCCAACGGCCATCCATTCGGGTAAATGCAGCAACGCTCAAGACTTTGACAATGCCAATAATGTCAGAGGCGTATGACGGTGCCACATTATCCGTTATCATTTTGGGCGATGGTGATGTAAAATTATTGCATACCGGAACTGAAACAATGGTGAATGAAACTCATGTAAGTGTGATCGGAACGCAGAAATATAGCAGCATCAAATTAGAATATGTTCATGCCATAACGACTTGGGTAGTTCGTGAAACAGTTGGCAGTTGGGCCGGAGGAGCTTCATAATGAAAAAACTTTTTTTGGTTTTGGCGATGTTATTGTTTTCCGCAACTTGCTACGGGTGGAGCGATAACGATTACCCAGATGAACACAAAGCAGCAGTGGAAGATGTTATCGCCAATGACGCTGATGGAAACGGAATCCCTGACACAACAGACGCAGGCGGTGGGGGCCTTACAGATGCACCGTCTGACGGAACGGAATATTTGAGGAAAGACGGGGATTGGGTAAATCCGACGAGCACAGGCGGAACGACTGAGGTTGCCGACCAGGTGACAATAACGGGCACCGGAACGCTTGCAGACCCTTTTGTCGCAGTCGGGGGTGGAGCTGAGTCTGATCCTGTTTTTTCACAATGGCTTTTAAGTTTTACCCCTTACTCTGATGCTGATATTGATGGAAATGAGGATGCTTTTAGTGGATGGGATAAGGATTCCAGTGATGATTTTACTTGGGATTATGACTATACAGACCTGATCAATAAGCCGTCCATCCCATCCACGGCAAGCGAGATGTCTTACACCAACACCACCAGCGGGATGACGGCAACCGACACGCAGGCGGCGATTGATGAAATAGAGGGCCGCGTAGACACCAATGACGCCAAAGTTTCCAACGTACCCACCGCTCTCTCCATCGGCACAAAAACAGCCACAACCGTAGCAATTACTTCAGACGGCGGGGCGGATGATGTGGTTCTCCCGGAAGCCGACACTGACAACGCAGGACTGATCGGTGCGGATAAATGGGATGAGATTGTGGCTAACAGCGCGGCCCGCCACGCTTCCGGGTCAGACGCCGAAACCTCCGCATCAATCGAGGACATCATGACTGGCGCGGATGCCGTAACCACCGTAGGCGATACGGACACAGTAAGCATTGTGGTGGGTGGGGTGCTGAAAAAAATTACCGGGGCGAATGCGAAAAGCGAGTTTGGCGGGGGCGGTGGTATTACAAACACTACTGTTGCTACCAGCTCCACCCTCACCATCACAGGCAACACCATCGTTGACAACACAGGGCAATCGGCATCAATGATTACGACCATGCCAGCCTGCCCATCTGAACCTGCGTTTGTTCAGTTCTTTGTCACGCAGGCCGCGCAGATTTGGTACATCAAACCAGCAACCGGATCTAATTTTTGGCTATCTGGAACCGAATTGGCGGATAACCACGCAATTTTAAATAATGGCGCGGCGAGCATATTCCAGGATTCTATTCTTTTTGAGTCAAAAAAGGACGCTGCCGGGAACTGGTATTGGTGTGTTTATATCATACAAGGCACTTGGACGGATGGGGGGCTGTAGGTAATGAAAAAACTTATTTGTGCCGCCCTTCTTTTCTGGTCAACCTCTGCCTTTGCTGCCTTCCCCGATGGGTGGTCTTTGCTTGGATACGTTGATCTCCCTGCCCCATCCGCCACGCTAACCGATTTCCCGGTGCTGGTGAAATTGCCGTCCGATGTGTTGGGTATATCACGATCCGATCTGGGAGATTTCCGGCCAACCATTGATAGCGCAGGCACAACAGCTTTGCATTTTGATATACCGGAACCTGTAACGGGTATAGCGTGGGTTAAAATACCCTCATACTCTACATCTGGCAATGGGTATAACGGCACTAATACACGGGTGTTTTTTTGGGGCAACAACGCCACTGCCACCATGCCAGACGCGGATGATACCACTTGGGGAAGTGAGGGGGTTTGGGATAGTAATACCATTTTAATGTACCACATGAACGATTTGGCCACTTCAACAGTTGAAGATGCTACCAGCGGGGGGAATGACGGAACCAAATACGCAGCCAATAACCCTGCCGTGACCACATCCGGGAAAATCGGATCGGCGCAGGTTTTCCCAGGTACTTCCGGGTATATTTCAACACCCGTTACTTCAACCGCTAAAAGTTATACATATAACGAATGGGTAAAAGGCCCGTCTGGTGCGTCAACGTTGAAGTATGTTTTTGACTCCCTCACCGGAAGAATAACATGTGCATGGAACAGCAATACATCCGGCAAGTTGGGTGCATACTCGTCTTCTGGTTGGAAAAGTTTTGGAAATGCGCCAACAGATCAAGCATGGCATATGCTGACATGGGTGTTTGACAGTACCAATTCGACGGTTGATTGTTATGTGGATGGGGTGCAAAGCGGGACTCAACAGGCATATACTGGCACTAATATCGGCGGGCTCACAACCATCGGCAATGTCAGTGCCACAGGGGTCAAGAGCTATGGGCCAGCTCCGCACACCGGCGATGAAATCATACTCTCCGATACCGTGCGATCCGAGGATTGGATTACTACGATGTATGACAATCAATCTGATGTGGAAAATTATGGCACATATACTGATTTTATTCACACTATTACCATAACCCATTCATTAGATGGGTCTATTACAGGAAATTTAATTAGATATATTATTGATGGCGATGATTGTACCATCGTTGCGGTGCCGGATACCGGCTATACAACTGAATGGTCTGGAAGTTATGGCACCGATAATTCTTTAACTATTAGTAATGTTACGGCCGACATTGATCTCCATGCTGATTTTATTGCGTCCTGCACAGCATTATCTACCCAGGGGTACAGCCTTCTTGGATATATTGATTTGCCAGCACCATCAGTAGATTTAACCTATTTCCCGGCACTGATTTCATTGCCTGAATCTTTGACTTCTGCTTTTAATTATCAACTTAAAGACTTACGGTTAACGTTTGATCAGTCTGGTACACATCCATTAGCGTTTGAACTTCCTGATAAATCAACTATTGCTTCCTGTATGGCCGAAATTTGGGTGCGTATTCCTGATTATGCTATTGCTGGCAATGGCTACAGCGGAACCAATACCCGTATTTTTGTTTGGGGAGACAATCCAACCGCCACAGCGCCAGAATCAACTGATACCGTGTGGGGGAGTGAACGGGTATGGTTAGATGGGGCATCTGTGGCGGTCGCACACATGGGGGATGGTTCAACGTCTACGATCATAGATAGCACCACAAACGGCAATGATGGGACAAAAAACGGCACAACTTCTCCAGAAGGCGTGTCTGCTATAATTGGAGAGGGCCAAGCCTTTGATGGGAATGATTACATAACTTTTCCATCAAATATGATAACGTCTGGAGAATGCACAATTTCTACTTGGGTCCAATCAAGCAGTGGAGATTTTACAGATTACGGAGTAATTATTGCCGATAGGGATTATGATTTGACTGGCCCGTGGTGGTTTTTGCGGATTAACGCTGATAATAAGCCGTATTGCCAAATTACCACAAACACATCTACTGGTTATATCTATGCTTATGGTGATGTCGCAATTAATGATGATGATTGGCATTTGGTAACAGTAACGTTTGATGGCACAGATACTATTAAAATATATGTTGATGGCACTGATTCAACAGTTATAAGCAGTAGTGCTGGGACAGTCGCCGGGTATGCGTCAAATAGTTCTACCATTTGTGGCAAGAACTGTAACGACACATATTATTTTACCGGGGCATTAGACGAAATTAGATTGTTAACTGACGCTAAGTCACCAGGATGGATAGCCGCATCTTATAATAATCAAATTAGCCCTGAAACATATTGGGAGTTTACATCATTATATACCACAGCATTTACTACTTTTTATGTCGGCAATTCCGGTACAATTTACGGCAATAGTGACGGCACGACCGAAACAGATGCGTGGTCTGGATGGGATGATGTAGATTGGGATGTTGTTGGTTCAGGGGATACAATCATTGATTTTTCTAATGAACGATTTGTCTTAGATGAAAAAAGATTTGACGAAGAATGTCCCTTAATTATCGACGGGGCCGCCTCATATATTAACGGGTTGACTACTGTAAATTCTGCCAATTGGACAAACCTTTCAGGAAATATCTATTATGTGCAGGCGACAACGCCGGATATTGATTATTATCAGGCAACGGCCCCGGCATCCCCAACAGCAGGGGATAAATGGATGCTGACGGCAACCACATTCACCGGCTCCACGATGGGGCCATGCAGCGGAATCGCTTACGAATACCGAAACGGAGAATGGCAACCGTGTGATTTTTTTTATCGGGTGAATATGGCCTGGAAGGATGGTATTCGGAAATATCCTGTTACTACATTAGCCACCGCCGTATCACAATCAGGGTTTGACGGGGAGCATATATCATCAGCCGCTTATGGGGGTCACGCAGATAACTATTGGGTTGGCTGTCCAATCACTATCCAGACGGCAAATTACCGATGGGAAACATCTACCATTACTGCAAGTTCTGGCAATCAGGTAACATTTGGCAAAATGTCCTACACTATATTGATCGCTGCCCCAACAGGCGGATCGTATATTATTGGTCAACCTGGGCAGTTATCAGCAGACGGCGAATGGTGCTATGATCCGGCAACGGGCTATTTTTACGTGTACTCAACAGACAACCCGGCGCTGCATACATGGGAATACTCAGACAACGGGAAAGCTATTTTAATTAGAGAGTCATCGGGCATCACCGTAAAGAATTACACCATTAAACATACTAACGATAATTCAATCACGGCATATAAATCACCGCATGTTAGCATTATTAACAATACAATAAGCGATACTTACCCGGCAGGAAATTTATATGAAAATGGCGCTATCGGAATTTATGCAAGCCCTGCACCAGACGCAGCATGGTTTACGGAAACAATGGTAGACGGCGTTTTGATACAAAATAATAAAATTGCAAATACTTATAACGGTTCGGGAATGTGGCTCCAATCCTGCAATATTGAATGTACCGGGAACTCAATCGTTAGGACCGGCGACCCATACAGGTATAATTCCGTGCCGTGCGGCTTGCAGGGGCTTCGTGCTAACGGTACGTTTAGCAATAATTACATATATTACTCACTGTATAGTGGGATTCAGTTACTTTATACCTCTGGGTCGACCATATCTTATAATGTGATTAGCCATTCGATGGATATGTTTGAGGATGGCGGGTGCTTGTATCTCGTGGACAACGTAGACGGCAATCCCGGAGGCAACATTCTCGAATACAACCGAATAGAATATTGGGGGCCACAAGACAATGTTTCGGGGATATACTTAGATAATTATGCCAGCTATAACACAGTCCGTAATAATGTTTTTTATAACGGGCCTGCGGGGGCTGCGCCATCCCTCGCAGTTTTACAGCCCAATGTTCATTTTGGTGTAGAATATAATGCTTTTTCAGATAATACAGCATACACGCTTAGTGGGGCAATGGTTGACGCTTTTGGCTGGCCCGACGAAAATGTCGGGAATACAACCTCCAATAATGTATTTGCGAACCCAGCCGACTACCCGTATTTGTCATCTGGCAGTTCCGGGGCGGCAATGTTGTTGATGATGATGCGATAGAAGCGGCCCGCGCTGCCCCTTGACGACAACACGGACCTAAACCCCATAACCTGAGTTGACAGACAATGGAGCCTGGAATGGGAAGTATTGGAACTGAACCCCGAAAGCAAGTGGGATTTTGAAAGATGACAGGGAAAGAATGCTCAGATAGAGAATGCCAACAGCAATTAAAAGCAATCCACCAAGAAGTCTTTGGGTTGGAGGGGAGTGAGGGATTGAGCCACCGGGTCAAGGTCGTTGAAGAAAATCAGGAGCGGCGCACGCCGATTATTGATTCCAAGATGCCAAAGACATGGCTTTGGACAATCATTGTTTTGGTTGCACCGGTTACAAGCATTGCCCTCATGATTCTGATATCGCAGGCCACGGCGGATGCGAGGTTTGCCGATAAAGAAATTGTCACAAAGCATGAGGCCGAAATTTGCATGCTGAAAAATCTGGTTGAAGAAAGGCTCAAGGCGGAACTGGATCAGAATAAGATTCTGGATGAAATATTAAAGGCGGTTAAAGAATGAAACTTTCAGAACACTTTGACACGAACATTGACGTTCGCTTTTGTTGCCGATGCTGCGGTAAGTTCATTCACAATCAAAAGCTGATTGATGAATTAGAACGCATCCGGGCGATATGGAGCAAGCCTATTCATATCGTGAGCGGGACGCGCTGCCAGGCATATAACGCCAAAGTCGGAGGAGCGCAATACAGCAAGCATCTGAGCGGTGAGGCCGTTGATATGTGGATTGAAGATATCAGCCCCTATGATGTTTATCATGAGCTTTGCAAGCGATATCCTGACTGGGCAGGCATCGGGCAATATCACACATTCACACATTTTGATATCCGGGGGGGAAAGGCGAGATGGTAATTAAAACACACATCAAAGAACCCTTTAAAATTAACATCCCAAAAGGCATCGGCTTCCTTTTCGGCAGCGTGTTCGTGCTGGCAATCGCCGGGGGATGTTATGCACATCGAGTATGGAGGTGGATAACGCTATGAAAGCAATCTATTTATCAGTGATTAAAAACATCTTTGAAATGTTCATCGGCTGTTTCAAACAGGTTCAAAAATTAAGCAAGACCGACAAGCCCTGGCAGGAATGGCTAATTTTTGTTTTGTTCATGGCCCTTACTTTCGCCGTTGTCTGGTTCGGTTTTGCGGTGAGCATTGATATTATGACCAGCAGCAACGATATAATCCCGGAGGTGATTCGTTGATGAAAGATACTGGCCGACGACAATTTATTCAAGCATTTTTACTACTACTCTTGATCGTGACCGTGACCGGCACGGGGCTGCTTATTTATTTCAGTGAGCCGTTGCCGCCGGAAATGGTGCATGTTGAGGCGAGAAAATAATAATGTTTAATGGGAGAATTAATAAAATGAAAAAATTAACCATAATTTTTGCGCTCCTGGCTTTATCCTCAGTATGTTTTGCGCGTGAATCTCTTGTGTTGTCCACGAGTGATAAGCAGATGGTGCAGGACGCTCAAAATAAACTCATTGATGCGCAGGAAAATTTGTCAAACGTAATGATTAATATCATTCGGCGTGAGACAAAAATTCGTAACGACGTCCCAGATTATTCTTTGCGAATGGTGATAACTCCCGGCGTAATGAATGGGGTTCTTTTTTACGATTATAATCATTGTCTCTCAACCGAAGAAATTGAAAACATTATCTATGACAAAAAAGGAAGTGATCATAAATAGGCAGCGCAAAGGGGTAAAAATGAGCCTATGGAACACCATCAAAACCCTGTTCACGCCGCAGCCGGTGGAAGTCGTGGCGGAAGAACCGCTTGCGGATGATGAACAGCAATTTTTGGACATAATGAGGAGGCAAAATGAGCGAGCCGATAACGATTCTGATAGATGTAAAAGACAAAAACAAGGCAACTGAAAAAGCCAAAGAATTTTTCACAAAGCACAAAATCAAATACACCTCGGACAGCTTCGAAAATGACAAATGGGCTGGCCGGTATCGGTTTCTGGAAGAGTGGGTTTCCGGTAAGGGTTTTGCAAGGACACAACTGGAAATCACTTTTACTGACCGACCCTGGTGGGCAAAACAGCCGGTTATTGAACCGGAAATACAAGCGTTTTTTGCGGGGGATTTGATATGAAAAAGATAATTATCATCGCTGCTGCTATCTGCGTTCTCGGCTGCGGCTGGAACAAACCGCCAGGGCCAGAAGAAGCACAACCCCGCACGATAGAAGATACCTGGTGGGATGGAGTCAAAGGATGGTATCAGGAAAACTTCGGATGGTGCCCGTCATGATCGACAAGCTGAAGGGCGTGACCATCCCACCGTTTCAGTTCACAAAGAGCTGGACGTTTGATGAAATATCAGATTGGTGGCGCAAGCTGAAATTGCGCCGGGAAGCCAAAAAAATAATCAAAAATGTAAGGGAGAAAAACAAATGAGTTGGATTGCAATTGTGAAAGTTATTTTAGAATTATTACCGGCCATAATCGCAGCATTGAAAGCCATTGAAGCGGCGTTACCGGAAGCAAACAAAGGAGCAGAAAAGCTGTCTTTGGTACGTGAAATCGTTGAAGGTGTGAGCGATGATGCTAAAAAGAACTGGCCTTACATTGAGCTTGCTATTGCAAAAATAGTTGCTTTTTTCAACAAGGTCGGCATTTTTAAACCGTCTAAATAACAAAAAGCCGTGTATGTTGTAAAAAGCAACGTACACGGCAAAAATTACCCCAAAAAAGCATTATAAAAATGTATAGGATGATATAGATCCAAAAATTAGTTTTACCGAGGAGATAAAAAATGCACTTCATAATCTATTCCCACGCTCCACAAACCCCTACTGGCTTTGGAACGCAAACACACGCTCTCGCGAAACAGCTCCAAAGCGCAGGACACACCGTCTCAGTCGTTGCAATCAATTACCATCTTCCGCCAATCATGTTCGATGGTATTGAGGTTCTTCCAATAAGACCAAATCTAAGTGAATCTCCTGAAGACCTTTACTATTGGGCTAACGAGCAGAAACCTGATAAGATCATTCAATTCTTCGATGCTTGGGCAATAGGGCATAAGTGGATAAAACCGGAATATAATATCATTTGTTATAATCCAGTTGACTGTGAGGGATTGCCAAGAGGCTTCAGGGATGGTTGTGATGGAGCGCTAATGAATGTTGCTATGAGTAGACACGCAGAAAAAACATTCATGGAAGAAGGCATTGATCCTTATTGCTACATTCCTCATGCCTTTGATATAAAAGATTATAAAGGAAGCAAGAAAAAAGCAAGAAAAGCGTTACATCTGCCTGAACAACCTTTTATCTTCGGACTTTTTACAACAAATTTAACCCCAAGAAAAAACATTGCTGGACAACTTGAAGCTTTTGCAATGTTTCTTCAACAGACAAAAGCAAATGCTTTTCTTTACCTTCATACAAATGTTTATGAGCAATTTGCTACATCATACGACATAAAATATCTTATAAAGAAACTTAACTTAATAGGTAGAGTATTAGTTCCGGATCAGCATAAATATCTTCTTGGGCTTCACAATAAAGAATATATGAAAAATGTTTATAACATGATAGACTGTCTACTTTGCTGTTCCTACGGTGAAGGTTTCGGGATACCGATTATAGAAGCTCAAGCTTGTGGGAAGCCCACGATAGTAACAGATGGATCTGCTATGGTAGATGTTGCCAGTAAAGGTGCAATAAGCATAAGAACAACTACAACATATGTAGACCCTATTCATAATGGTACATGGGTAATACCAAATACTATAGTTATGAAAGATATAATGCTAAGAATCTACGAAGGTAAAACTCTTTACAAAAAACTTTCAGAAGGAGCCATAGAAAATGCAAACAAATACGACTGGTCTATTTGGCTTCCAGAATGGCTTAAAATTCTTGAAAACTAAAACTTGCGCTTGCGGACGCTCATTCAATGGCCCAGGAGAAAAATGTGATATCTGTTACAATAACAAAAATTACATTCAAACAAATAACTGCACAATCGAAAACTTCGAAGGGCGCTGTGAAGAATATTTAACATGCCCACACTATGATGACTGCTTGACAAAAGCAGCAGATAAAAATTGGATAGGATGGAGGAAAGTTCATGGCCGTTAAGCTAGATATAAATTGCTCAGCTCAAAAGCAATGCCGCTTTAGTGATAAGTGTATTTTGATAAATCCGATAAGAACGCTAGACCCAAATAACGCCGGAGGAGATTTTTGCCCCGTTCTCAAGACGAGGTTAATTAGGAATGACTTACAGCTTCGCTGTTTTTCATTCGCAGAAAAAGGAGATAGATAATGAAAGATGAGGAAAAGAAAGTTGCTGCGCAAGCACCAGTTGAAACACCAAAAGAAGATCAAACAGTGCAAAAAGAAATTATTATGAAAGATGCTCCACAAACGTATAAAGATAAGTTCCGTTGTAAAAAATGCTCATCGCTGAAGCCTGTTAAAGACGCAAGAGTCATGATTGTTCTACAAAGAAATAAACCACTAGAAATGCCCCACATTATGTTTCAAACAAAGGCGGAAGTTACTATCTGTAAACAATGCTATGAGCAGATGAAGAGGGACTAAATGCGCTACCGTCATTATAAAGGCGAAATTTATACTTATATATGTGATGCTTTTTTAGAATGGCATCCAGAAACTCATGTAATTGTGTATGAAGATAAGTATAAAAGACGTTGGGTAAGGCCTAGGGCAGAGTTTTTTGGCTACACACCTGATGGGCAACGAAGATTTGAAAAAATAATAGGAGCTTAGCATGAACATTCTAATTTACTCACATCCACCATTTGCTGGAACAGGCTTCGGCACAGTAGTAAATGCTCTTGCAAATCATCTAAAAAAAGATCATAATGTTTACATTGCCTGTGTTGCAGCACATTACGGACTACCTATTGAACATAACGGTTGTGTTATACTGACGTGCCCAGGACCTGTAGCCAAGACTTGGAAATGGGCAGCAAAATGGGCAAAAGACCTCTCTATCGACGTTATCATCCAACATTTTGATATCTGGATGCTTCCTGCTGGATGGATTGAAAATATGCCTTGCCCAGTCATTACCTACGCTCCTGTTGACTGCAATCCCCTGCCGGATAACTTCGAAGCAAGTTGCATCGGAGCAACGATGAATGTTGCAATGACGCGCTATGCACAAGAACTATTCGAAGAAGCTGGGATGCCCACGATGTATATTCCTCATGGCGTAGACATGAATATTTTTAAACGTGATGAAAATGCAAGAGAAAAGCTTGGCATTCCTGCGGAAACATTTGTTGTTGGCATAGTTGCCACAAACGGTTCCTTGCGTAAGAACCTCGGTGGCCAAATGCAAGCATTCGCAAGCTTTGCCAAAGACAAAAATGATGTTATGCTTTACATGCACACCCAAGCAAAAAAGACCCACCCGGAAGCGCTAGACCTTGGATATCTTGCCACTAAGCTTGGTATAGCAGAAAAAGTTTCTTTCACAGACCCGGAGTCAGTTGCTCTCGGAATACCACAGAAGTTTCTACCTACTGTTTATAGTGCTTTTGATGTTATGATGCAATGTTCGCTGGGCGAGGGATTCGGCTTGCCTATCATTGAAGCACAAGCCTGCGGAACACCAGTTATCGGGACGACTCATCCAGTCATAATGGAAGTTCTTGGTGCTGGAGGTTCTTATGTAGTTACGGATACAATATTTATGAATTACTACATGAGCAATATTTATGTTCCAAATGCAAGTGATATGGTAGATGAACTTGAACGCTTCTATGCGTATAGAAATATCTTTTGGGACGACGCATTAAAAAATGCCCAACAGTACGACTGGCAACGCATATTTCCTCTTTGGGATGATCTTTTATCTAAGTTGTTTTGAAAACAACGGCGATTATTTTTAAGGCAATAGGTAGATATGCCTATGACCGTGATCGTTCAACCTGCGGCATTTGGCGGCGTTAAAACCGCCATTATGCCATTCCTAAAAACCAAAAACCACCCCAAAAACCAATCAAAATCCACAAAACAAATTATAAACAAAACAACATAGAGGAGACGCATGGAACGAATAATAATTGAATACTGGTGCGATCAATGCAAGAAAAGTGAGAGGCTTCCATCGACACTGCTAGGCCAAGCTTTCTATGACTGGCGTTCATACAATGTTGACGGAAAAACAATAAACTTTTGTAGCGCTCGTTGCGAAAGGATATACCTTGAAAAACGTCTTGATACTATGTTGCGAGCAATATACTGAAGAATGGGAAGAAACGCTAGAGAGCATGGCTTCATGCGAGGACATTGACGAGATAGACTGCTATGCGATAGTAACGCTAGACGAGGACATATTGCTAGCAATTGAGCCTTACGAAGCCCTTTTTAACAATGTCTTCGTTAAGCAAAATGCCACGATGGAAGAGCATAAAAAGCTCGTAAAGATTTTCCACGAAGCTTATGAGAATATTTTTATTTACTTTGCAGGACAACATGTTCCTGCGAGCATAGAGGAGACAGAATGAAAACCATTATTGCTGGAAGTCGTAACATCATAAAATTACATATCGTAGAAAAAGCAATAGAATTATCTACTTTTAATATTACAGAAGTAGTTTGTGGTGGTGCTAGAGGTGTAGATGATCTTGGCAGAAAATGGGCTGGCAATGGTAATAAAATACCCGTGAAAATGTTTCCGGCTGCATGGGATACCTATGGAAGAAGTGCTGGATACAAACGCAATGTTGAAATGGGAGAATATGCAGAAGCTCTAATAGCAGTATGGGATGGTGAAAGTAAAGGCACAAAACACATGATAGACATTGCAGAAGAACTTGGGCTTAAAGTTTTTATTTATATTGTGAAGGAGCTCGAATGAAATTCATCGTAGGAATGCCACATAGCGGAGAGCTCCAACTGCATAACTGGTACAAAGCTAACAAGATGAAAGTAGACTTCAGGCGACAACCGATGCTAGAGCAAGAATGCGTAGCATGGTATAACAAGGAGATCTCCGATGAAGAACTTATGGGGAAGCTTATAAGAACGAGAAGCAACACTATAATCGAAATTAACCCATGCTTCATGCTTATTACTAAGTTGCTCGAAGAAACTTTCCCCCAGGCGCAGCTTTTCTATATTCATAAGCCCTGGACAGAGTATAAGACTCGGCAGTGCTTCGCAGGGATATTCGAAAAGCTCGACATGAACATTGATGAGCACTTCGCGATAACGCATAACGCATTATATGAGTTTATGCTCTCGCAAACACCAACTATAAGAATGATGGAAAACATAGAGGAAATAGAAGGAAAACTATAATGGATTTCGACGCATGGAAATGCTCAAAATGTGGCTATCTTATAACAGATACTCAAATGCAAAATTTTAAATATGATTATGGGTGTCCAAAATGCACAATGTCTTTTGGAGATTTTATCCCAATACCAGCGGAGGAAAAAGTTATAATGACAAACATCGGTGGAGAAGCCATAAAGTACATTGAAAATCCTAAAACGAAAGGCTCAGGTATTTTTTGTGCGATTCCGCAGAGTGAGCCTTGCCGAGTAGGCTGTAAAGACTGCTTTTTTATGAGTGGGAAAAGCTACCTAGAGCCCTTGGCGGAAAATCTCCCGAATCTACCAATCCCAGAAGATAACGTAGTCTACCGGATTAACGACGGTAACGACTCTTCCATGGACATCGACACGGTATTAAGATTTTCTTCTGTCTACGCAATGCGCTTCTATAACACATCACTAACATATAACATGGAACGGTTTGATGCACCTACAGTGTTGACGGTTAATCCGGGGGTTATGACGGACGTAGATTTTCATCAATGCGATAGTGAAAAAATTATGTACGTTAGGCTACGGTTAAACACTTGGAACTTCGGCGGACTTGGTAAAGAATGTATTATGTGGTATGCAGAGAGGAAGATTCCCATAGTTGTAACTTTTATGCGCTATAGCAACGAAGAAGATATTCCAAAGGATCATCGAGAGTTCTACGAGAGGAAAATCCACGTTGAGAATGAATATTGGAGCATTCGGCAAAGCAAAGAAAGACAAATAATGCGCTCCTGTGAAAATTCACCTTTTGCAAAGTACATTCATTTCTGCGGCACTCGCTGTCGCGACTGTGGAAACTGTCTGAAACTTTATTTTGCTTATGTTCATGGAGGGAGACAATAATGAAGAAAAAATCTGCTAAAAGATGGCTCACGAGAAACCAATGGAAAATAGCTAAGCAACTGATAATTGCTCAAAAGGAGAACTCATTGTTGCGTTATGCTAAGCGCTGTCAGGAGGCCATAGCATGAAAATCCTTTGGAAAGGTGCAACACACGACATAAGTGGATACAGCCAAGCAAACAGAGCCTACATAAAGGCCCTTCACGAAGCTGGCCAGGAAGTAATGCTTTTTCCAATGAACAATGAAGCACCGGATAAAGACATTCTTCCGACAGACATCACTCTCATGGATAGTTTAATCACGAGAGACCGAAAGAAACTTGCTACTGCCGACATTATCATCCATCACTACGTTCCTAATGAACCTAACATGATGTTCTGCGAAGGAAAGCCCTCGGTAGGGTATAATACTTGGGAAACGACGAAAATTCCTCAGCATTGGGTGAAAAACATAAACAATAGCTTCATGGGGAACTTCGTTCCATCGAACTTTAATAAAGATGTCTACGAAGATAGTGGAGTGACGATTCCCATTAGCGTTATTCCTCATATCATTGACTTCGCGTGGTTCGCCGGCGGATCGCCGCTGTTGCTTCCAGAAAAAATGGACGGCCTTTACAAGTTCTTGTCTGTATTCCAGTGGACACCACGGAAGAATCCCCTAGGCTTGCTAAAAGCTTACTTCTCGACTTTCTATAAGCGAAAAGATACAGTTTTAATATTAAAAACTTATCGCTCAAACACATCCTTGAGTGAGCAAAATGCAATAAGGCAGGCTATAGCTGCTTGCGCTAGAAGCATGAACTTTGCTTCGCAAGACCTCCCGGCAGTTTACGTTATTTACAATCAGCTTTCAGCTGAAGCTATGAGAGGACTTTACAAGGCTTGTGATTGCTTTGTGCTACCGCATCGCGGAGAAGGCTTCGGGTTGCCACTTGCTGAGGCTATTGCTTGTGGAAAACCAGTTATTACAACAGCCTTTGGGGGGCAACAGGATTTTTGCCTTACGCAAGATTCATTTCTTATAGACTACTTTCTTACTCCAGTATGTGATATGGAATGGATACCATTTTATGATGGAACGCAGAAATGGGCAGAGCCTAACTTAGAAAATTTGTCGATTCTTATGCAATATGTTTTAAATGAACCACTAGAACAAAGAATTATAAAAAATGGTCGAGCATTAACGTACTTAAAACAGCTTTGCTCCAAAGAAGTTGTCATCGCCAAAATGCTTAAAATAATGGAGGCCATCATATGAAACAATTTTGGGAAGGCCTAACGGCGGAAACAGCACCTGACGCAATCATTACAAACGCTAAGCACACAGTAGAAACACTACACGAGATAGAGCAGGAAGGATGGGAGTTTCTCCCCTTCGGGGAAAGTGTCCTAGATTTTGCTTGTGGTGTTGGAAGAAACTCTTACCGTTTGCAAGAAAAATTTAAAGTTGTATCTTGTTATGATTTGCCGAACATGATCGCCATCATGAGAAGCACAAAAAAGTATCGACAAGATGGAACATATATTTGCCTACACGATAAATGGAAACACGTCTCATGGATGACATTCGATGTGATCTTTTGCTGTATAGCACTTCAGCATATCTACGAGGAAGAACTTATGGGCTACCTTGCTGACTTCGCAAAAATGACAAAAAACCTTTACGTTTTCACACGAAGCTACAACGACGATAACAAAAAGAATATGTTGGAGCTTCTTGAGAGACATTTCCGCTTTGTTAAAGCCCTCGATAAAACATACGAAGAAGTGAAGGCTGCTATCGGCGAAGATCATTACTTCGTACATATGGAGGCAAAGTGAAAGCAATAGCACTTCCAGCATACAATAGACCAACATACCTGCGGCAAACGCTAGAAAGCATTGCTGACGCAGAAGACTGGCATATGTTCATTGTCTTCGACAAAAGTGATAAGACAAATAGCCTCATAGCAATGGCAAGAAGTTATGAGAGCAAGTTCGAACATCTCCACATAGAAGTAAACGATCCTCGAAAGGGAATGGTCCAAAACGCTTACGATAATATCCAGTGGACTTTCAGAATGGGAAGCGAGTTCACAGTGTGCATAGAAGATGATCTTTGGCTTTCTCCAGACTTTTTTCACCTAATGAACTACTACATAAGGACATACAGCAAAGCACCGCTTACCTATGGAGCATATGGCGCACAGGGCGGAAACGTAGATGGAGCGGAAATAGACCAGCTTCTCCTTGCTGACTATTTTACTGGCAACGGTTGGGGGGTTTTTCCAGAAAACTGGACTAAATGGTTTATACCTAACTGGTTTGAAATTAAACTAGGAATGAAACACTTCGGAAATACTGCCATCGGTAACGACTGGAACATAAGTGGCACATTCAGAGAATATGGCGTTAAGATGCCCTTTCCGGCGCTAGCGCGTAGCAAACACATCGGAGAAATCGGTGGCCATTTTCATCCAGCGGCTTACGCCGAGCTTTGCGGGCACTTAGTGAGCAACAAAACACACTGCATTAGGGAATTTAAGCTAAAGGAGACACAATGCGTGTAGCGATAATGCAACCGTACTTTCTTCCGTATCTTGGTTACTTCCAGCTAATGAACTATGTAGACAAGTTCGTTATATACGATAACATAGAATATACAAAAAAGGGATACATTAACAGAAATAAGATTATCGACGGTCATATAACACTGCCGCTCCGCAAAGCACCAGACAATAACCTCGTTTCTCAACGGGAGCTTGCTATAGAATGGCTTTGCACACGAGACAAAATAATGCGGAGAATGCAAGAAAATTATCACAAAATGCCTTGCTATTCTTTTATTGACACGCTAGCAAGAATACTTTATTGTAATGAAAGGAATTTGTTCTTTTTTATAGAAAATTCACTGCGCGAAATGAAAAATTACCTTGGCATAACAACACCCCTAGTGGTATCATCAACGCTAGACATTGATCACTCTTTGCGAAAACATCACAAGGTAAATGCTATTTGCGAAACACTCGGAGCAACGGAGTACATAAATCCCATCGGAGGAAAAGCACTTTACAACCAGGAAATGATCTCCTGTAAGCTTTCTTTCCTCCGCATGGCGCCGCTTAACCGTGAAGATATTCCAAATGATTACCTTTCTATCGCAGACATATGTTTTAGAACAAATGATAACCTTCTTGGTGAATTTACATTGGAGGACTAATGATTACAACAGCACAGTATAATTTTGGCATAGAAAAGATTGAAAAGCTAAACAGCAAGCTAAATGTTGGTATTACAGAAGAACAGTTGGCGAAAATTCTCTTAGAAATAAATAAACTAAGCAATTTCTGGCAATGGGTTAATGCAGAAGATTTTCTTTATGAGTTTATAGAAAACATGGAGGACTAACATGACAGCACAAGGATGCTATAGAGTTACAGAGATGTTTGAAGAGGCCCTATGCGAGTACACTGGCGCACCCTACGCTATTGCGCTGGATAGTGCTAGCAGCGGAATATTTCTTGCCCTTACATGGGAAAAAAAGCGTATCGGCGGGAGCTTCGTGCAGATGCCAAAAAGGACATTCCCCTCGGTGCCATGTGCAGCGTTACACGCAGGCTTGCAGCCGAGATTCACAGATGAAAGCGCTGCTGGCGCATATAGATTATTTCCTTTTAATGTCTATGACGCTGCGCTTCGCCTGACAGCGGGAATGTACATAAAAGGCTCGCATATGTGCATAAGCTTTACGGGACCAAAGAAACGCTTGAAGCTTGTTAAGGGCGGAGCAATCCTAACGGATAGCAAAGATGCTTATAACTGGTTCAAGCAAGCTCGTATGAGCGGACGGCACGAGCAAAGCTTCATGACGGATATTATCGAGTTCCCTGGATGGAACTTCTACATGATGCCGGAGTTAGCTGCTAGAGGTTTGATGCTCATAAGAGAGTTTTACACGGATGACGGGGAAGCGCGAGAAATGCCAGACGCAGAGATTGAATACCCGGACCTGTCGGTGATGCCGGCCTTCAACGGAGGAAAATAATGAGTGAAAAACAATTCTTAGAAGATCTTTTCGATAATTACATAACAAGTGACGACAGCCCTTACCTGCGGAATATGAGAGAGCTTGAGATAAAAGAATGTAAGAAGCACATGACCGAAGGTGGCTATGCACTTGAACTCGGTTGCGAGATCGGCTACATGACGAGCATGATCTCACCACTTGTAGAGAAGCTTGACGTTGTAGAGGGATCGACGAAGTTCATCAACGAGGCTAAAAAGCGCAATTTGCCAAACGCAACATTCTATAACTGCCTATTCGAAGACTTTCGCGGGCATGGCCAGTATGACTATGTTTTTATGAGCCACGTTTTGGAGCATCTCATTGATCCGCAGCAAGTTTTAAGGATTGTTCACGAAAGCATGAAGCCAACAGGAAAGCTATTCGTTGTTGTTCCAAACGGGAACGCTGCGAGCAGACGCTTAGCACAAGCAATGGGCCTTATAGAAAATCGCTTTGCGCTAACGCCGAATGATATCCGTGGAGGCCATAGGAGAGTTTATGAAAGTCAATCATTTGCAATGGAGTTAGTTAAAGCAAAATTTAACTTTTCTATCTCCGGCCTTCTTTTCAAACCTTTCGCAGACTTCCAGATGGACACGCTGCTTACGCAGGGCTTTCTTACGCAAGATCATATGGATGGGCTAGCAAAACTTGGAGAAAGTTATATGGATCTCTGCGGAGCGTTAATGGCAGTTTGCACAAAGGAGGAAAAATGAACAGCGACAGAGTAAATGTTAAGCAACAGAGGTTACAGGAAGCACAAAAAGCATTGCTAACACTTTGTGCAGCAATAACAAAAGCTAACATTGTGGATGAAGCTAGTGCAAAGGCACTCCACGGGCTTTCAGCACGATGGTACAGTGCAAAAGAAGACTTAGACTTAACTGTTGAAATGGCTAGAAAAAATGAAAGGAGCAAAAGATGAGAGCGGAAGTAGCTATTGCGAAAGTCGGAAAAGACAACAAGATCGACATGGCAGAAGAAATGGATTTTTTTAAATTTAGTAACGGGGAGAAAAGCGTACAGCTCGACGGATTCTACGGGATAAAAGACCTAAAGCTTTTCATTGAGGTTCTACAGTTTATGGAGGCAGAATAATGTATGATATTATCGTCGTAGACCCTCCGTGGGAAATGAAAAAGCTAGAACGCGACTGCCGGCCAGCGCAAAAAGGTTTCGACTACGCTACGCTAACAGTTCGCCAGATAGCAAGGATGAAAATATCTAGCATTGCAGCGGAAAATAGCTCACTTTTTCTGTGGACTACGCAAAAATATCTTCCAATAGCCTTCGGAATAATGGCCTCTTGGGGGTTTCGTTACCATCTTTGTCTTACTTGGGACAAAGGAAACGGAATGTGCATGGCGGGGTTTCATAGAAGAACGGAGTTTGTACTTTTTGGCTACAGGGGAAAGCTTGAAATGTTTCCACATAGAAAAGCTATTCCAGCGTGCTTTGCAGCAAAAAGTCCTTATCACTCAGCAAAGCCGGACGAGTTTTACGAGTTAGTTGCGCCAATGGGGGAGAAACGCATAGACATTTTTGCTCGTAAAGAGCGTCTCGGCTGGGATGTTTGGGGAAATGAAGTTAACGGGGCTACGCATTTAGACCTTTTGGAGGAAAAATGAATCTAAACATAGGCTGCGGAACAGCGCTTCGCGCTGACGCTATTAACATGGACATTCGGAGACTCCCTGATACCGTTTGCGGAGACATTCGGAACATTCCCTTTGGTGATGGTTATTTTGACGAAGTCTACGCAACAGACATCATAGAGCACATGACAGCAGCAGATGGTCTTACGGCGCTAAGCGAGGTAAGCAGAGTTTTGCGGCCATCAGGAAAAGCATTCTTCCAGCTTCCTTCCTTGCGGGGCATTATGGAGGCTTACGCTGCTGGCGCTACCGCCGAGAAAGTCTCTTGGTGGCTTTTCGGAGGACAAGACTACAAGGAAAACTACCACTTCGTAGTTTATGATGAAAAGAGCTTCCAAAGAGCGCTCCTGCGGAGTGGCCTTACGGCAGAGGAGTTTATTTTTGATGGGACTAATATGAAGGTAACTGCGAGGAAAAATGCTTAAAACATCAACAGAGGAGATCATTAGACTATATGAAGAGCATAAATCAAGCTACAAAGTAGCGGGGATTGTTGGTTGCCATCCAACAACAGCCAGGGATAGACTGAAAAAAGCTGGAAAAAAGCTACGCCATAGCGGTGGTATTCGTGGAGAGCTAAAATATCCGATGGACAAAGCAAAAGCCGCTGCACGAGAAGGTTTTTCCTCTTGGGATGAAGCGCTTGTGGCGCTTAATGATAATGGCTATTGTCCAGCTAAGATCGCAGCGAAACTTGGAGAAGCCACTGGGGCAAACATAAGACAAAGGTTGAGATATCTAAAGGAGATAAAAAATGTACGCGATTAAATGGAGACTACACGGCAGTGAAATAACGCACACAAGCGAGAAAAGCTACGATGAGAAGCGCGCAACGGAGCTTGTTGCACTTGCCAACAAAGATGTTCAAAGGGCTTTCCACTGGATGGAGGCACTATGAGATCTACTATAGATGAATTAATAAAAAATAATGAAAATCTATTAGCTGGTATATACATTCTTATTCAAGGTTTAAAAGAGTCAAATAATTCACAAGCACTGGCTACCTGGGATAAATATAGAGAAAAAGACGCAAACAAAGCAGGAGATGAAAAAGATGAAAAAACAGCCGAAGACCACTGGAACTACATTGAAGTGCTGACGCGAGCAACGATGCCTGCGGCAGGAAACACAGCAGCAGATTTTACCATTGACGAGCTTATCGCTCTTATTGGTTTTCACTACAAAAGCGCATTTATCCACGGGTGGAAACACGCAATAGAAGCACAAAAGCAGGAAAATACTGCGTATGAGTGCTGCCGTCCTGTCCCGCGTTCTGCCGAAGGCAACCTTGGCGCTGCCGTTTCTGCAGTTTCGGGCTCCGCGCGTCGTGCATGTGACGCAGACAACTCGGTGGAGGCTGGCGCCCCCATAAAAGAATCTGCCGAATACATTTTTGATAACTTTCTTAGGGAGGATAGATAAATGATAGAACCACTTTTAACGATGGAAGAAAATCTCACCATCGCAGTCATGCGAGATGCCATCGACAGCATCGTGGACAGGCAGCTTGCTGCGCTTTCGCTCGCCGAGGACAACATCATCGTTTTGCAGCTTCTTGCGGACATGCTGGACCTTTCAGTCGGAGAAGGATCGCTTCGCGATGTCGAAGAGATGATA
>Ga0172381_10002285_pt1 | contig 21331 bp, 33 predicted proteins | sample Leawel6488metaG_FD_119754 | JGI IMG/M metagenome (GOLD analysis project Ga0172381, IMG submission 119754) | Leachate microbial communities from a municipal landfill in Southern Ontario, Canada - Leachate well 64-88 metaG | ecosystem: Engineered > Solid waste > Landfill > Unclassified | place...
AACAACACGACTCGGTGGAAATTTAGATTTTTGTCGCATTGATCATTATTATCTATTAACTTATATTTCAAATAATGAAATAAAAAAATTATGTTTAAATGAACAAGAAAAATTTAAGTTACGAGTTTGGTGTGATAAATGAAATCAAAAATCGTAACACCAAAAGAACTATATTTTATTGTTCAAGCCGGCCAATTATTTTATTTAACCAAAGACGACGAAGGGACAATAAACAATCCATGTTTACATTTTGTATTATTTGTTGATCGAAAACAAGATACAATTAAAATTACATCATTGATAAGTGAATATTGTTTAGTTTTTAATGATCTATGGTCTGAAGATGAAGCGACATTTTTAGATGAAAATCGTTTAATACGTTTAATGTATGATTAAACAAAAATAATTCCACTATTCCACCATAGATAACTGTTTACACTTCCAGTATGTATATTGCTTCCTGCATATAACTGTAATGTGCTACCTGAAACGGTCGGCGTAGCATGAGTAATTCCACTTCCTGAAACAATTTTATTGTCCTCGGCCGGTGTACCTATTATATAAAGTAAATTTGACGAACTCATGAAAAGTTGAAATGAACAATCAAAAGAACCACATTTCGTAAAATCACTTTTATCATAAATAATGCTACGTAATCCAACAACAGTGAATTGATTTGATTCTAGGTAAGGATTTCTCGGTGTTGATCCACGAAAATCTATATTCCAATAGTTAATGCTTCCACTTCCAACCAAGTTTCCAAGCGAAGACGTATTCCAAAAATTGAATAAAGCACTACCTGATAAATTGGGACCTGGTTGAGCACCTGTAGGACCAGTAGGACCAGTAGGACCAGTTACAGTCGACGTAGCTCCAGTAGGGCCAGTAATTCCTTGTTGTCCAGTAGGACCAGTCCATCCTGTAGGCCCTGTCACAGTTGATGCAGCGCCTGTCGGACCCGTAGCACCACTTGGGCCAGTTGGTCCGATTGAATTTGACAAAATTAACGTTCCACTAATTATCGTTCCTGATTCTGTGTCTATTCTATTGAACGCTTGAGAACCTGAGATATTTGTTCCAATTGCAGACAATACAATTGTTTGTCTTACGTAAGCATATGTCAAATCTGTCGTGACCAACGTGTCTTGATCATCGTCTATTTGTCCTGTGTATGTTTCTCGAGCGAATGTTCCACCCAGACTGTCACCAATGGTATCTTTTCCAAGAGCGTAGACAATTTGTGATTTTAAACGAGCATTACGTACATCATCAAATGTATTTGCAACTTCAAGTTAACGTGATATAACGCGATCAGCCTCGACCACAAATTCAGAAATGTCAGACTCGATTTGTTTTGTTACAATGTCGCCATTGTTGCGTACTGTTGTGCGAAGCTTTGCCATTTAATCAATTAATAATTATATTTCAATAATGAAAATCTTTCAAATCATTCATTGAAATGATAGCCGTCCAAGGAGTTCGACTTTTGTCTATGATTTTATAATGAACGCTTTCTAGTATTTCATCATACCCATAACATTTATCTTCGACGTCATGAAGAACGAGTGCTTTTGATATGTTCAAATATTTTTTGATCATTCCTAATCGTTCATCAACTTTACCATCGATAAATACAACACCCCAAAATTGCTCTGGAATCTTGTTTTTATTTGAAACGAATATATGTTTTGGATTTTGAAGATGTAAAAATAATTTTTGCCAATCAAAATCAGAATCAAATGTTGTTAACTTTAGATTTAGTCCAGAACATAAACCGTGAAGCAACGGTGTGCTGTAGTGACCACATCCTGTTTCTAGAACAGGACCACCAAAATATGTGACTGCTGCACTTAATACTCTTTGATGTGTTGAGTATGGATCACATAAATTGTTTTGAATTTGTATAAAATTATTTTTTAATCTCTCGTCGTTTGGTAAACACTCGACAGCTTTTTGTGCGTTCCAATACGCTTGTTGTTTTGCACCGACGTACCAGGCACTCACAGAATTTAAGTCATAAGGTAATGAAGACCAGCATCTAGAGTCACTCAAATAATGAGTGGGTCTCTGTGATATATTAAGCGCCATTGATGAAGCAAACATCTTGCCCACATGAGTTTCGCCGTAAGCTTCTGCAAGTTCAACCCAACCTTCACGTTCATTTGGTGCTTCTGCAACTGCATGATGTAGGAGGTTGATTTTCTCTTGTTTGTCACTTGTCATTTGAGACATCAAACGATATGCATAACAACGTTCAACATTCCACGTATTTGGCATCAATAGAAATCGTTTGAACTCTTGTCGAGCTTCATCATAACGATTGACAAAGAATAATTCTCGAGCGTAATATAGACAAGCTCGAGGATTTTCTGGTTGTTCTTTGACGTCAAGAGACAATAAGTTAAGATATGAACTTCGTGGTTTAGAATTGTCTGCCCAATGATGAATCTCTACGTCAGAGCCAAAAACATTATCACCAACATATGCTGATAAAACTTCATGACACGCGTTTGTCCATCGATATCCATGTCGAGAATGAATCATGTCGTTATGATAAAATACTTTATCTTCTGTCCCGTCTTCATGATGATTCCATATGAAGCGAACGCTTAGTCTTTGTGGTGTTAAATCTTTTGTCCATACACGTTCAATAGCATTTCTCCAACCAGGCGATAATACTTCATCAAGGTCAAGTTTGATACAAACATCAACATCTTTTGCTACGTCACTCAATGCTATGTTACGTGCTTGATCAAATCGAAATCCGTTTTCAAACACATAACCTGTACGGATTACTACGCGATCATCGTATTGTTGGAAAAGTTCGATAGAATTATCTTCACTACCGGTGTCAAACACAATAATCGAATCTTGTTCTTGCAACTCAGGAAGTATTGCGTTCATCCAACGGTCGACATGCTTTGATTCATTTTTACATATTGCATATATAGCAATCTTTAATGGCATAGAATTATTATAACAAATTATTTTATAATGTTCAATTATTTAATAGCTGTCCCGGGCATTGCATCCCGAACATACGGATCCAACGATATATAAACGTCACATTCGCCATTATCGCTAACTGGTCCAAACGTTTCGCCATGTGGATCTACGTCATCAAAGTTTTGTAGATGATCAGCTAAATCGTCATCGTCTTGATCACGGTCTTTCTTATACATCGTCGGAACTTCGTCGCGTTCAGTCTTTTTGTTATGTGGACGAACAACAGGTCGAACTCGATCACTGTGATCAGGTGTATAGTCTTCGAGGATTGTCCTGATCAATTGACGAAGCGAGTTCATGATAATATTTATGGCTCAAGACCAGATATTTCTAAGTGGTCTTGAGAAGGGAAGAAAATTAAATCTTATAGTCGACTAATAATTCGACCTCGACTCATATCATAGGGAGAACATTCACAACGCACACGATCTGCTAAAAGCACGCGTATCTTATGCTGCCTTAATTTTCCGTTTATCGTGCATAACATTGTTGTGTTGCTACCATCAAGTCGTACTAAAAAATTTGTCCCAGGTAAAATTTTGTCAACTACACCGGTAAATTCTATTGCTTTCACAACTTCTACATCATCACATCCCTGGTTTTGCTTTTGCTTGTAATTCGCCATTTTCATTATTTCCTATTGTTTTTTGATCACCCGCTTCATCATTTATTTCACCATCATCTAGCGGATTAACTTCATTATAAACCCCTGATCCTACATTTGCACCACCCGTGAATCCAGCCGATCTTTGAACACAACGATCTACTTCTTCGTGGATTATCTTTCGTAGCTGTCGAATTGTCAATTGCATACTATTAACTATAGTTTCTTATAATCAATTCGTTACATGCTCCACGACCTGATTTCTTGCTTGATACACTTCGTTGTGATACGACGTTCTCTATGTTATATTGAGAATATAGTTGTCGAATGAAGTCACAATCGCTATTGGATAACATGAAATATCCCTTTGCATCATCGATTTTCTTACATAGATCTGCGAGATGTTCTTGAGAGACTTGATTAAATCCTGATTCATCGTACTGGTCATACGTCCCATGATAAGGTGGATCAAAATAATAAAATGCTCCTGGAATTATGCTTGTCTGTGTAAAGCTTTGATGAAGTACGCAGACATTTTTAAGCAATTGAGAATCTGCTCGTAGCACATGTTCGTTTACAATCTCAGGATGAAGATCCTTATTCCAGGGAACATTAAAATTTCCTGTTTTATTGACTCGATAAATTGCATTATAGCAAGTCTTGTTAAGATAAAGCATCAATGCTGCAATCAACACAGGATTTGTTTCTATGTTAAATTCTTTTCGACATTCATAGTAATATTCTTCACAATGTTTCGATTTGTGTTGTTTAAGAAGAGCGATCACGTCTTCAATATTATCTCGAACACTTTGATATGTTTGGATAAGTTTTAGATTTATGTCTGCAAGGATTACGTTCTTATTTTGTGGAGCTGTTGCGAAGAAAAGAGACCCGCCCCCACAAAATGGTTCCGAGTACGTATGATATTCTTGTGGAAGACGTTGTTGAAGTTGTGGAAGTATACTTACTTTTCCCCCACACCATCTTAAAAAGCTTTTTGTGTTTGACATATTTTTAATCTTCCTCATAAACACACGCATCTAGGCTTAAGAATGCAATCGCAATTGATGTTGAATGTTCAATGCTTGCTCGTTCTACTCGAACAGGATCAATGATCCCATTCTCTACAAGGTTACACACGACATCTTCTCGAGCATTATATCCAATATCACATATGTCGTTTGTTGGATTCTGTAGTTCGACTTTGTTACATACGACTTCAAAGTTCTTGTTTGCATTCGTACATATACATTTCATCGGTGCGACACAGCCAGCCAAAATAATCTTTTCTCCCCCGTTAAGATCACCAGCTTTCTCAATCTGTTTCGCTATGTAATAAAGAACACTCCCACCACCCGCGACGTAGCCTTCTGCGATTGCTGATCTAGTTGCGTTAAGTGCGTCTTCTATACGATATCGTTTCTCTCCGATTTCTGTCTCTGTCATTCCACCAACGTGTAACACGGCTACGCCTCCCGCAAGTCGAGCAATTCGTAGCCGTAGTACTGACGATTCTTCTTGAGACAACGTAGGATCAAGTAACTGTGTCCTGAGATCATTTAACCGTGCTTCGAGAATGTCATTAGTTTTTGTGGTGCCTATAAATGTAGTGTTATGGTTCCCAACAACGACCTTTTTCATGTGGCCAAAGTATTTCGAAGCCTGTGATAACTCGTTTCCAGTCTTTGAAGAGATTACTTTAGCTCCTGTCAAACAAGCAAGATCTTCAAGCATCTCTGCCTTTACTTGACCAATTCCCGGTGCATTGATTGCAACAACTTTTAAGTTAGCCTTGACTCGATTAAGAACAAGAGCCTGTAGAGCTTCACCTTCGATTGAGTCTGCAATGATTAAAAGAGCTTGACCGGCTTTTTGAACAGCTTCAAGCGCGCTTACGATTTCGCTTAATGTTGTAATTTTTTTGTCTGTTATGAGAATCTTACAATCATCGTAAATACATAACATTTTATCATTATGCGTCACGAAATAAGGAGACAAAAAAGATCTTTCTATTTGAGTTCCTTCAACGATTTCAAGTGTAGTCGCCATACCCTTAGCATCATCGACAGTTACAATACCGTCCTTTCCCACTCTAGCTATCGCTTTAGCAATAAGCTCACCGATGTTTTTATCACCATTTGCGCTTATAGTTGCAATGTTTGTAATGTCCTCGTTGGTGTTTACTTGTCGAGAAAAAGCTTGCAATAAATTTACAACAACGTCTCGACATCGCTCAGCTTCAGAAATAAGTTGACCTGCATCATAACCCGCTTCAAGAAGTTTATAGGCTTCAGCAAGCATACTATACGCTATAACAGTTGAAGTTGTTGTTCCGTCTCCCGCGACAGAATTAGTTCTTGATGCACAATCGCGTAAGAGATCGCCACCCATACGAAGAATTGGATCTTTGAGACGTACGTTTTCACTCACAGTAATTCCGTCTTTCGTAAGTATTGGACTATTATTACCTTTTTGAATGAGTACTGTTTTTCCAGAAGGACCAATTGTACAACCCACGGCTCTTGCAACAATTTCTGCACCTTCTAATAATTTTTTCTTCGCCTTAGAATGAAATAATATTTTTGTAAATTTATTTGATGCTTCTTCACTCATGTATTAATTCTAATACATTTTATGATAATGTTCAATGAATTGTCTTATATATAGAAAGCGCGTTGCTTGGAATTGCATCAAACGTATATAACGACGCCGGTATAACTAACCCATTTAGTTTTGTTGGAAAAAAATTTTCATTAGTAAATTCTTCATCTTTATAAAAAGGCATTGATTTTGGTAATAATGACGTATTTATTATTAATAACTTAAACCATGTACGATGTACAGCGTACATATGTTCACTATACCAATCAACAAAATCTATGTTTGTTGCAACGTATATTCTTGGTGTGTATACTCTTGAGCCAGTAACACTTTGTTGTTTTGAAGGTATTAAACCATTATCTAAAATTGTTTGCATCTTTTCAGGTGGGGTTAAATGAAATAAATTTTTTGGTAATTGTTCAACTTCAAAAGATTGTTTGTGAAAAGAATTTTCGTTAATAACAAATTGAAACATATGTAACAATCTGTCGTCTTTAGAAATCCATTCTGAGCGCCATTTATTTGGATTTTTTAATTTATCGTATTCGGACAATAATTCATAATTATGATTATTTGCAATATTGTTTAATATTGATCTAATCTTATTCAAATTTTGTATTTCATCTTTATTTTCCAAAGAAAGATTACACAATATTTCAAACGTAGGTCTAATTTGTAAATTTTGATATACAAAAATGACTTCAGGAAAATGTACATTAAGTTTTGTTATCATTTCATGAATAATATTTTGCTGTTCATTTTTTAATTCTTTGGTAACATTTTCTATTAAAAGTTTTATATACGTTTTTAACATTTATAAAATTAATTATTTATAAGCGTCACAAATGTTGTTCGGATCAACATAAGCGTACATCGGACAACCTTTAAGCCATTTGATTTTTACTTGACCGTTTCTATACTGGTTCAACATAGTCATCAATCGTGCTTTGTCATACTCGTTTTGTTTGTTTGCAAAAGCAATGATCTTACGTTCTGTCAAGTCTACGATATTTTTACAGTGTTTTAATTGATTGTCGAACTTCCAATAGATTTGGAATTGAGTTTGATTTTCGACGTTTGCTTGCACTGTTTGAATGGCTGACATGATATTAACTTTCTTATAGTTAATTATAATTTGTTTTTTCATAAGTTGAAATTAAATTGATATTTTCCATAAATCAACTGTCATTTCATATAATGAATGATATGCTGCGCAGCGTTTATCACTTGTATGAGCAAAAAATAATCCTTTAGAATTTATCCATATGTATATTTCGTTGTTTCGATAAAGAAGTGTTGAAACAACTCTTATTGGAACCCATTGTTTCATCAACGAAGACCATAATTCTTCATCTTGAACTACTTGCACATCATCGTCGTTGCTTTGATAATGCCATTCAATTAAATCACCAGGTTTCATAAATTAAAATCAACCTTCATCTTTTCTATTGCTTTATTCTTTAGTTTTGCTTCGCACATCAAGTCTATTTGATTGTTTCGTACACCATTCAATTGACACTCTGGAATTTGATGAATCAGGTGACTGTGTTGTCGCCGTTTAGTAAACGAAGAATTTTCTAGACCAATTGTCGTATTGCTAATATGTTGTTTTGGTTTAGTTTTACCCCACGTCTGTACGCATGCATCATAAGCTTCTTGATGTGTCAAACCATCGTCATTAAATGTATGATGATGAGAATCGAACACCACAGGAACATTTGTCTGTTTATAGACTTTCAACAAATCGCCGACTGAATAACACGATTCGTCGTTTTCAAGCGTAAGTCGAGCTCGAGTCGATTGAGGAAGATATTTTATCTCTTCAACAAGACAATATTCACGATCACGCATTCCACCATGAACATTGATCGCATAATATGGTGTTTGGTCAAGACCCATCATATCCATAATCCAAGCATGATGATTTATCTCACGAACAGAGTTACGACGTACGTTCATGTTCAATGAAGTAAGCGAACAAAATTGACCAGGATGAAATGTGACACGTACATTGTTTTGTTTTACGATGTTACCGAGACAAGATAATTTTTCTTTAATTTTATCGTTGTTCCAAAGATATTCGTCGACATAGTCGAAGAGAGGAAAAAAACCACTTGGCATACGAAACACTTTGTAAGTTTCAAATATCTTTGGTAGACGTTTGATCAATGTATCAACGTTGTTTTCGTATAGAGATGAAATTTGATGAATGGAATATTTTCTGTCTTTGTATCGACCAAGTTGCAGCACTCTTTGTGTAAGAATGTTTTTATATCCGGTATTTTGATAACCCGGTGTAGACGGTTCAAGAAAGTGACAACACAATCCAAGATTATTATATGACATAAGTTATTATATCAAATGTTTATGCTAGATTCACAACTCTTTTAAATTAATCTTTTAGCAACTTTTTTAATGAATCAAGTGATTTCTTACGTTTACGTGGTGACGTACATGCCCCCATAGGAGAAACTTGATTAAGTAATAACTTACTTACGTTTTCATTTGATTCTTTGTCGTCATAAGACGATAGATCGTTTACTCTCTTTGCTAATTCTTCAAGAGACATGATAGCTTCTTCGGGTGTCAACCATTGTAAACGCAGTTGCAATTCTCGAATAAATACGACTGGCCAGTTTTTCAATTTATCAAAAAATCGTTCAAAATGTTCTCCTAGAATGTTTCTAATGACGTTTTCGTCAATAGTATTAATCAGCTCCAACTCATCTACACGCCCGGGTCTCAGCACAGCATCGTCAATCGCTTGTTTGTTATTCGCTGTCAACACAAGTAATTTAACGTTTTTACGTATATAAGCAATTGTTTCTAACATCAAAGAAACGTGATCGTCTCTATCAAAATCGTCAAGAATTATACAGTCTGGCTGAAAAATATCGATGACGTCAAAAAGTATCTTTGAATCATTTCCTAAATCTTCTACACGAACTCGAAATGATCGTAAATTAAGTTCTTTTGCGATCTGTCGAGCCATTGTGCTCTTGCCCGTTCCGGGCGGTCCGTAAAGCAAAATACTACGATTTACACCGACATCGAATGCTTTACGAAACTTATTTGAAATCTCTGTGGCTTTTGCACTTGGTAATGCTTCAACAAGTGTATCTTCATCAAATTGAAGCTTGACTTTGTCGTTGTTTCTATTTGAATTATTCTGTCTTAATACGAGAGACGTTCCACCAAACTTGTGCCAAAGAAAATCTTGAAGAATCTTTTTGACAACATCAAATTTTCCTGTTTCAAAGTACATGTAACCAAAAATTGACGTGTATTTTACAACCCAACCGATTTTTATTCCATGTGTCGTAACAATTTTGATCAAACTTCTGTCATCATCATAAGGAACAGTTATTTCAAAAGGATCGTCTTTGATAGCTTCTTCAAGAAACGAATTTAACGCTTCGAACCGAAGTTCTTCCCACGCGCCACCGTATTCGAATAGGGTGTCCGAATATACTCTGTTATCGTCCGATAATACGCTAATCGTACCAACAATTGCCGTCACACATGAAATTAGTCCTGGTTTTTGGAAAAAAGGCGTAACCTTGTCAAGTAATTCAGATGTTTGTGATATTACTTTTTGTGTTTTAGCATCACAAACAAAATTATTTAATTTTCCAAGTAAAGTTGTTTTGTTTTTTTGATCTTTATTTACAAGTTTTACAAAATCTTCGTTTGTTCGTCTATATTTTTTAATCATAATATAAATCTTTCTTTATGACTCATTTCATTAACACAGGGGAATATACACTCCCTACCGAGAAATTCGATATTTCTCGAAGCGTTCAAATCAGCATCCAACTCAAATCCACACTTCGTACATTTAAATTGTTTGCCCCGTCTCGAACATTTATCAATTTCACCACACTTTGAACATTTCCGAGAAGTGTTTCTCGGATTGACCTTCGTCACTTGGACACCAAATAGCTCGGCTTTCATGTTCAAACGGTTAAAAATTTGTGTGTAAGTCCAGTGAGAAAGAAATCGACTAGACTTTTTACCACGTCTCATATCATGAATGTTTTCAATCGAAATTGTTCCAATTTCACTAAAATTGATTTGGTTTATTGACCAACCAATGAAATTATTTCGTAACTCTTGAGTTTGTTTAAAATTTTTCGAACCTTTTTTCTGTCGAGAAAGTTTTTGTAAGATTTTTGAAAGAGTCCACCCATGCAAATGGGCGGGTTGTTTCTGACTGTTTGAAAGTGAAACAACATCGACAATCCCAATATCAATTCCAACGTTATTTTGTGATATTGCTTTCTCAACTTCAATATCAAACATTAAATGAATGCCTTTTTTCGTTAATCGAACGCAATTTCTAATTTGTCCCTTTATGTTTAACTTGTTAAAGTGTTTTGATTTTTTTAAAGGAAAAACAATTTTTAATTTATTACCAAGACATTTTAGTGAAATCCACCCATCAAAACTTGTTCGATTTTGTTCGAAATTCATTAACCTAATAAACCGAGCATCAAGCTCGGGATTAATTTCTTGAATATTTGGTTTTGTTGGAATTTTATTTAATGCTTGTCCAGATTTTCTAGTTCCTTTAATAATACCAACAACTTGTTTTGAAACACATTGAAGAGATGTTGCACTTAACCACGTTTGAACGTTTAATGTCTTTATGTCAATAAATTTAGGAAACTGTTTAATATTAATACTCCATAACTGATCACAAATTAATTGACCAACTCGACGATATTCATCGATAAAAAGATGAAGTTGTTCCCTTTTTTGTTTGTTTAGAAACTTCAAAGACAATTTTGTTGAACGAACAATTTTCATCCTATTTTAATCATATCAAATAAAATACAAATGTTCAAACATTTTCTTCGTCTTCACAAGAATTGTCATCTTCTATTTCGACTACAATGTTTTCTATGCCTTCGACAGATTCGTCAATATGTTTAATTTCTTTCACAATTTCTTTGATTTCGTCTCGTGTAATATAATCGTTCTTTTCACGTTTTTGTGGTCTACGTATCTTTTCAGATTTAATAACTCGTAAACAATAAGGCAAATTCTCACCCAATAAATCAATGTAATATAATTGATCTCGAACTTCATCCCACACTCGTATTTGATTATCAAACTTGTCAAGATCAGTACATTCGTCCTTAAATTGTCCGATTCCAAAGACAACACATGAGTGAAATTCTTTCTGATTTTCTGCCGTCGGATCAAAACGTTCGACAAGCACTCGTTCACCTATCTTACCAGTGAATCGACGTACACCCTCATCGTCTAAATCATAACATAATTGATAAACGTCGTTACGAGTTAGATCAACATATGTTGGCTTTAGACCATGAGCTTCGTATTTTCTTTTCTCTTTTTTTGGTGCTTTTAGCATACTTTGATAATATCATATCTTTGTTTTAAGTGCACAAGAGAGTCATTTCATCACCAAATAATATGCTAAACGTAGGTGACTGTGTTAAATAAACAACGTTATATTGATATACGAAATCTATTCTTAGACTTTCTATAAGCGCAATAGATTTAACACCAGGATAATTTTCATTTGTGATTACAAAATCGCCAGGTTTAAATCTTTTCATAATAAATCACACCACCGTCGTATTAAATAGTAAATTGTTTTATGCATAACAAACGTATGCTTGTTTTTCATGTTTAATTTGAAATAAAATTGTACAAAAATACGAAGGTAAGGGAATTATATTTGTAGTTTCCATACTTCCTATTAAATCTATTCCTGTCGTAATTTTCGATGGCCATTCACAAACTGTTGTCGGCCCAATAATATAATAGTCAATTCTTTTTGGTTTGATTTTGATAAAATCACCGCAATTATACTCACCCATACTTATGCTTTACCCGTTCTTCACGTTCACGTTTTTCTTTCAACCGATCAGGATGATTTTTGTATTCTCTTTCTCTTTGATTAAACAAATCATTGATATACTGTTCAAGAATTTCTTTTTCATCAGACGACAACACTCTGTTTAGATTATACGGAATCAAAAACCCTACTGAATAAGTTTTAATATATCGTTTAAACAATTCATTCGTCGGAAGATACAACATACCACCCTTATATGAATACTCCCAGTTTTTATCGTCAAATAATTTTGGATATTTTTGTTTAATGTCTTGTTCAATTTCGCAAGAACGTTTAATACAATAGACAACACACAACACAAAAATTGTTAAAATAAGGAAAAATGTAATCATATTTCAATTATAACACAAAGTTTATTTATCTACACATATTCAAACATGAGAGAATTTGCGTATAAAATTTTGTTATCAACGAAAAACATTATCTCTTTGTGGTTACCATCACATTCTTTGATATCTAAAATCAAACATAAACTACAACTATCATATGAAGCCACTTGACCAAACTTATTTTTATTATTTATTACACTTCTTATATACCCATACGCATAACCTGTGTAATTGTCTTGCAACGGTTTTATAAGATCACCAATCTTAAACATTTACTGTCCCAATGCGTCTTTAAGTCCTTGATTATATTCACCAAAAGGTCCACTTAAAAGTTGTTCCCAAGTCACCCAAGCGACTCGACCCTCTTCTGAGGTCTTGATTGTTGAGGCATCTTCTATGTCACACATGTACGTGATCACTTGATACTCGTCGTCATCAATTTCTTCAAAGATAGGTTTTAACGCCACGGCAATTACGCCAGTTTCTTCATATAATTCACGTTTCGCAGCATCTTCAAAGTTTTCCCCGTCTTCTACTTTCCCACCCGGTAAACCCATGGCACGAGAATCATATTTACGTGAAACAGCAAGAATCTTACCATCTTCTCTTTGCACAAAACAACATGCTGCTCGAGGGGGTGATAAGTCAAGATGCGGAATCGTATTGTTCATTTGATCAATTGGGATATTCGACATGCTCCCTTTACAGCTTTGATTCTTCGTAAACGATTGTCCCCAACGTTCTGACTCTTCGATCAAGATTTGTTGAACGTAATTTCTTAATGTTTTGATTGATTTCATCATAACACATCCGGACCAGACGAACGTTTTTCACGTATTGCACATTGTTCAATTTCATCGCAATCAGGAGGTGTCAAATTCTTAAGCAATACAATACAGTCTGTGTCAAGCCAAATGTTATTTTCAATTGTCTCTTTACAAAACTGTTCACATGTCGTACATGTTGGATTTGATTCGCTGACACAACGTTTATTCTCACGCGTAAAGCTAAATCCCAGCTCACATTGATTGTCTCGTAAAAACTTGCAAGTTGAAGCACATTCGTCTGTTGACATAACAACTGGTGCTGGGCCCGGCACTATGTAAACGTCTTGTGGGTTGATTAATGTCGATTTACAGCTCGAAAAAAGCGCAATGCTTCCGCATACAATTGATAATAGTATTTTATTCATTTAGTTTATCCCCGTGCATACCCAAAAATCGTTTGCATTACATAGATCAAGATAGTCATATTTAAGTGCTGCGTAACCATCACTTCCCCATATACGTCCCCATGAATTTCGAATGATAAATGTTCTTGTCGATGCGTTGAACCCAACGATCACCATCGCATGACTTCCTTTAGACACAAATGAATCGCCAAATTCGATAACGCCCGTTGTGTTCTCTACAAAAGCTTGATCGACAAGCATTCCAAAGACGACAGGATGACCTGAACGAATTGCATTTTCAATTAAGGTATTTCTACCTGAACCTTCATCAAGAATTCGAGAGAAGCTCTTGATTTTATAGCAATAGGCTTCTCGAAGAGCTTTCCATGAAGGCCGAACTAAAACTTTGTTGACATCGTAGGGCCAATTCTCTTCTTTACAAACACCTAACGTTTGAAGCGTTTTAAAACACATTCGAATATATGTGCCGTCGTCTCTTAGTTCTGCACCGTGTTGTGCTCGACTATTGTAGTAAACAAACAAACGACTTAGATCTTCATGTTGTAAACCCGCTCGGATTCGTAACAATTCAAATGCGCCAACAACGGCGTTTCCCACGCATGAAGACAATACTTGTTGATTTTCTATGGGTGAACACCATTTACGTAAATCACATTCGTTTGATGATCCTTCTAAAATCAATCCAGAAAGTTGTTCTCCAAAGTTTTCATGAAGACTCGAATCTTCTTCGTCTCGTAACCATGAGCCAAGTTTTGGCGTTAAAATAGTCATAACTATATTTATGGTCAATGAACGACGTTTTTAATCGCATCACATGTACATAAAGCATATGCAAGTCTAGTTTCCCCTTGTTCGTCAACAAACAAAAAGTTTGTCGCCCCTGTGTCGAAACAACGAGTACACTTACAAGTTTTCATTTGTTCGATTGTAACATTATTTTGTAATTGTTTTAAACGTTCACTTTCAGGTACATTAGGATCATTTGTAACAGTGTTTAAATCGATAATATAACTTTCATTATAATTTTGAATTTCTTTTTTCATTCCGTTACCCAAAGTTTATCAAATGTTGGTGTAAATTTTGTCCAAAACGTCTTAAGAATCGAATTAAATTTCCAAGAATCAAACATCGATGAAACATGTTGCCAGTTATGTTCTGACGATGAACTTGTAACTTGCATAAGTTCTTCATCGTTAAATTTAGCGAATTCAATTAATTTATGATTACGATTAAATATCACTGCTTTTTCTGGATCGCTTCTAAATAATTCTTCAAGTTTGTCTACATTTTCTATTAGTGCTTGTGCTCGTTTATCTCCGATGCCTGGAATACCTGGAACGTTGTCGCTTCCATCACCACGAAGCGCTTTCCAACTTACGTAGTCATATGTAGGTCCTGATGTGATCAATGTTTTTGTCATCGGATTATATAATTTAACATTCTCAAATTTCTGTAATAGTTGAATAAAATCACTATCATTTGATGCAACAATAAAATTTGTAGATTTTGCTGCATTATCAATGATATTGAATATCACATCGTCACATTCAAAATTAGGATGTCGCATCACAGAGATTGGGAAATATTGTAACAAGTCAATCACCATCTTTGTTTGTCGATGAAAATCGATCATTGCATTGTTTTTATCACTTCCAACTTCTGATTTACGATTTGCTTTATACGAATCAAGAAGATCATAACGAAACTTGGGATGACCTTCAAGAACAAAGATGACTCGATTGATCTGATCAGATTTTTGAAACTGTTCGACAAGACAACGCAAGTTACGAAAGAAATTAAAAATAACAGAATATTCACCCAGGTTCATGCCACATCTTGCACGATGAAGAAAATTTTGCCCATCAATTATTAGTGTTGACATTATTTTATGAACTCTTCAATCTTTTTCTTATCATCGTCGCCAATCATAACACCATGTTTTGGTAAATCTTCTTTAGGAATTTGTTCACCATAATAGTTTGTAGCTATTTGTTTTTCTTCATCGACAATGAAACAACAAGTTGCATGGGAAGTATGTAGTTTATTTTCTTCATCAATAAATGATATGACAGCATCATTGTCAACTAACGCTTTATTACAAATTTCACACACAATATGATGAATTTTGATTTTTTGTAAACGGTAATCAAGTCGTTTATTTTGTGTTTTTCTTTGTTTCTTGTCATACAGTTCTATGGCACCCAAAATACAAATTGTAACAAGAATAATAATTAAAACACCGATTAATTTTATCATTTTTATGAATTCCTAAAAGATTTTATCGGCAAAAATCACAATAACTATTCCCGTTAAAACAATCATTACCATGATAATGCAAGTTAATATCCACATATTACATTCTTACCATTTCAAAAGAACCGTCTGGCATATGTACTTTTACAAGTTGTGTACCATCATCATCAACTTTAGGTTCAATTATATTCTTTTCTTCCAACATTGACACAGCTGGCGTATTACAATCATCTTCATCTTCGTTCATAACAACGTCTTGTTGAAAACATAGCGATTGCTTTTCTGCGTCCTCAACCATCGATTGAATCGCACGAACGGCGTTGGCTGTCAGATAATCACGAAGTTTTCTAGAAGACTCAAACACATTTGCAACATTAGAATCATTTATATTCCAGGGAGCATCATTCATCCTCGTAGATAATTGAGCATCATAAGATATAATTGTACCTTTTAATGTCTTTTGTTTATTCTCTGTAATTATTTGAGCCGACGTTATCGACTGTGTATCATTGTTGAGAACATAGACGATTTGACCTACACGAAATTTAGTCATCTTCTTCTTTCTTTCCTTCAAAGAGCGACGATGTGCTCGATTGATCATTGACATCTTCACCCATTGATGTATCACCTTGAACTTCAAAGACACTCATCGGTGCCGGGCCAGAAATACCTATAACATAGTCTGGGGCTTCATCACCAAGAGCGATATTTGCCTGTTCACAAGCGCCACCAAGCTTCTCCCAAAGCGTTACTTCAGTGACAGTTCGTTGTGTACGTTCAGCAAGTATCTCAGATAACGTTTGTTCATACGTTGGAGGAAGACGAACACTCAACGCATCTCGAAGATGAATCAATTGAAGACGTGTCAAGCGAAGAGTAAACAATTCTTTGCTATCACGTTCGGCTTCGACCTTTTCTTCTAGAGCAAGCGCTTCGTTGATCACTTTTTGTTCAGCTTTTGTGGGCTTCTTGATCTTTGATTTTGTTGGTGTCTTTTTTGTAGGCATTTTACATTATTCCTCTTCTTGTAGATTCTTGAATAACTTTTTCATACAACGTTCGATAATTTATTAAAATATCATGTTTTGTTGATAAATACGTTGGTAATGCACACAATGCATCAAATGAAATACTTAATACGTTGTATTCTAGATCATCAATAAATTGATTCATTTCTTTACGAATTTTACGTGACCAACTCATATTATAACGTTACGTCTTGAAGAGTTTCAACGAAAAGATCAAAAGTGTCTTTATGCATGATTTTTGCCTGAAGCTTAAAGTGCGCCTCAACTAATGACATTGTCTTTGTGTCTAGTTTTTCGCTAAATTCCTCTGTGAGAGTCTTTAAATCTTCTTTAAGCGTATCAATTTCATTAAGCACATTTTGTCGACGATCAACATATTCTTTGATTGTTGCACGTAGTTGATGCAATTCATCAGGTTGAAGTGTCGTGTAATCGATTTCAACTTTTTGTTTCTTGCTTTTTCCTCGCGGCATATGATATAACATTCCTTTCAAGATTTAAATCAAATCTTATATGATGATTATATCAAACGTTTTTTAAGTGTTCAAGTGAATTTACAAAGTTTCAATTGCTCGAATTGCTTTTTCATATGCTTGCGCGAGTGGTGCATCATTTGAAGTTACTTTAATAATATGATTCTTTTCTACTGTGAGTGCTTCAACATACATTTTCTTGACATTTTGCTTAATGGCTTCAAGCAATTTATTTTGTTCTTCTGTTGGAAGTTCTTCTTGTTTTACTTCAAAATGTTTACCAACAATTCGAGAGTAGTCGTTTAAATTATGAACTTGAGAAACTTGTTGTACGACTTTTACGATTTTATCGAGAGTTTCTTGAGTGACTTGTTGAGTTTGACGAGATAATTTTTTTAACTCATCAGAGTTAAGAACTTGACGTATGATTTGAGGATTCATTAAGATCTTCATCGCCATCGCTTGATTGTTCGCTTGTTCTTCTTCATTAAGTGGAAACCCGACAAGTTGTTTTAGTTCTCTTGCAGAAAAATCACTTGGTACGCCCATACCTGTTCCAAAAAGCATTCCGTATGTGTCTTTCGAAAGAGTTTTCTGTAACACTTTTTTGACCTTGGGAAGCTTGTCACCAGCGTATTGGCTCTCGATGGCTTTCCCTAGCATCCCTCCACCAGTTAGCGTATCAAACATTTTTGCTATTGCGTCAGGAGCCTTTGCTATACCTACACCTGTTACAAATGCACTTGGGTTCTGTATCGAAGTGGCAAAAAATTTATCGGGAGAAAAAAGCGCGGCGGAAACAAGAAAGTCGTCATTCTCTCCCAACGCATTCTTTATACTATTATAAACTGGTGCATGTTCTTTACGAATTTTATCTTGTGTATCGTGAAGTTGTTTAAAAATATTTGAATATTGCGCTTTATAAAACGGGAAAATCGCGTCAGTTACAGTCGCTAACGCTGTCTTCATAGTACCAATTGCACTTGCCGATAGACTTTTTGTTGCCGCAGTTGCCGTTTTAAACAAATCTTTCCATCCAGAAATAAACGTTTTAGTAATTAAATCGTCAGAAACTATGTTAATTCCGACGCCAGTATACCCTGCCAACCCGCCACCGATTGCGCCTCCGGCTCCGGCGTCTCCACCACCGAAGTCGTCTTCTATGAGTATTTGCTTTACGTATTCACGGATTAAAAGTGTATTCGTCATCTTCTATATAATAAGTAAGTGGTTTCTCACTTAATTCTACCCAAAGTTTCATAAGTTCTCGTTCAAACAAATTAGGATGTTGCGTCTTCATCTTGTGTTGTCGTTTGCTAAACAATCCTCTGTACTCGTGATGAATCGAGCGTGTCAATTGCCATTTTATTTGTGTCCAGTCTTTCATCGTCGGAGCTATTTCAAATAGTTCTATGAGAGCGTCTTTTATTTCTTCATCAAGAACAGGTGGAGTTACTACAAAATCAGATTTTAACATATCTTCACGCAAAAGATTCCAAATAGTTTCATCTGTTTGATAATCCCATTGTTTCGGCAATCCCATACAAAAACGATTGTAATCGTCTTCTGCGATCCACTGCCTCATCATTGTTCCACTTATGTTTTCTGTCTCTTCTCGTGGAACACCACATGTTTTAACAAGTTTATCTTGTAATAAATCTGGAACATACTTGTTTAAGACGTTCTCAGAAAATCGTGTTTGAATATCTTCAACGTCTCCATATATTGTATGCTCATCACCATTCTCTTCCTTCGAGGATTCATCGAGATATTCCCAAACTGCCTTGATAGGATTATTACAATGAATAATCTCAAGATTTTCTGGTAACAGTGGTGATATTAACGTATCCCAAATGTGTCGCATAGTGCTAGCGTAAACAGGAACTTCACCTTTACGAATACGATTGACATTGCTAACATAACATTTTATATGCCTATTTTCTTTGAACGCTTTGAGAATCAAGTTATAGTGTCCCTTATGAAAAGGTCGACACGCCATTGGAATCAAAGCTGTTTTATAGTGGGCAATATCTTTATTTTGTTTCCATTGAACCATGATTTATCTACCGGTGTTGTTTCCCAAGGAGTAAAATTAAATAATTCTTCATCTGTCTTTGTAACGCATCCACCAATCGCATCAAAAGAGCCTGAAATTTGTTGAGGCGTAACAAATAATCCCAACGTGTCATTAAAATGTGAATGTCCGAAGAAACTTATCTGTTTTAATTCTTGCGGAATAGTGATATTTTTGATCTTAAAGTTCGGTCTTCTACCTTGTGCCATTCTATAGTAATCAAACACGGCGTCTGTGCACGGTGTTGGAATCTTCATAAATCCAAGCTTGTGTACAAGAAATACGCCTGACACATTGCTAAACGCTTTTGAAGGTAGCAACTTTGAAATCCAGTTTGATAAAAACTCACCATACGTTTGTGTACCCTGTAACACAGGATGTTTTAGAATGGAAACTATTGCGATGAGTTTTTCTTCAAATGTCAATATTTCGGGGACAAGCAATAAAAATTTTGCGTATTGATCTGCCGATAACTTGATTTTTCTTCTACAAAAATCGATCTGTGATTGTGTATAGTTACAATGTTCATTGATTTTGTTAAATGCGTTCACTGCACCTGCAATTGGAGTTGTAAGTTCTTTTAGATCGACATTTGAAATATCGCCTTTTATCACAAGTTTGTTGTAATTAACATTGATATAATTTCTTAACGAATGTGTGTACCGTGTCAACCATGCTTCAATATTATCACCATCAATCGGTGATTTGTCTAAACACAACGCATCATATGCATCGATAAAGCTTTTTAGTTGAGTAACGACATCCGCGATCTCTTGCGACATATCAATCGCTGCATCGGTTCCGTGTGAACCCAAACGAATGATTTGTGTCTTGGGATCAAATTCTTTTACTTCCCAATACTCATGTGCGCTTGTTTGTTTATTGAAAATTGCCAAGTCAAACGTTGAATTTTGTCCTTGTACTTCTCCACCGAACACAAACGAAAGCCAATGTTCACCTGCACCGATTCCTGAATCTTTAGGTTTGAATTTTTGTCCCGTATATTGTTCGATATCGTTTGGCCAAGAATACCATTTATTGTCTTCAATGTAATTTATGTCTACACACCAGCGGTTTGGTGATGGAAGTTTAAGTGAAGGTAATGAATCACAGTTTATTACTTCAAATGAACCATTTTTAGCTGTCAAGTTGTTAAATTGATGATTAATTTGTTCTAACTTATCTTTGTGTAGATTTATTTCATTACTTAATTGTGCATATTCTTCATACCACGATTTTAACAATAAATCAAGTTTATCAAATTTTACTTTTGTTGCTTTTTTTGTAACAACATAAAATTTATCTAGATCAACTTTAAAAAGCTTTGTTTTTGATTTAGACAAACTTGATTCTTTTGTTGGCCAATTATCAAATAGAAATTGTAAATTTTCATCAAAGTAAGACGAATTTCCCAACAAATTTTCAAAACAACTTTTGCTATCACTTGCATTTTCAAGTACTGCTAAAACGTGTGAAAAATGTTGTTGTAAATTACACAAATCACTTAATTTTTGTTCAATTTTTAAACTTTCATGAAGTAATTCTTCACGCTCAAGTTCGGGATTAAAAATGGTTGTATTGTTAATTTCCATGTTAATAATCTTACTATATCAATTGTTAATGATATTTTTCAATTGTTCCAATACTTTGTATGCTTCTTCTTGTGAAGATGCAATGCGTAATGGTTTTTCCTTTATGTTGATCTCAATATCACGTAAGAATGAATCAATGATCTGTTGATAACTTTTTTCCATTTGGTCTTTGCACATAACATAACTATATTTTCTCATTTCTTGTAATAAAGAAAATAATTCTTCAAAAGTATATACGTCATTGTAAGAAATTTGAAAATTTGAAAAATCTTTAAAAATAAAATCACATATC
>Ga0172381_10002286_pt1 | contig 21325 bp, 25 predicted proteins | sample Leawel6488metaG_FD_119754 | JGI IMG/M metagenome (GOLD analysis project Ga0172381, IMG submission 119754) | Leachate microbial communities from a municipal landfill in Southern Ontario, Canada - Leachate well 64-88 metaG | ecosystem: Engineered > Solid waste > Landfill > Unclassified | place...
CTCATGATCTCCTCAGTCCATGTCCTGGGAGACCATTCTGCACCTCTGAAAAATCCGGAATACAACGCCGCTCAGTTACCGCTTACAGCCGGTTGGGAGATAACCGGGGCGCCTTCTGTACACTGTCCGATAAAGCCACTACATGCTGGCGCCAGTCCGCCAGCGCCGTATGTGCCAATGCCCGCTCTGCCTGTTGTCGATAAATCTCCAGATCTTCCAACAGGCTCTTGGGCAACAGGTATTGCATCTCTTCTAATCCCAAAAGAATCGCCAACGCCGCTGCCGGTTCCAGATAGGGTGCCTGAATCCCCGGTGCGTGGACTGCCCAGAACCAACCATGGGGATTGCCAGAATCACAATTGATGGGGAAGTGTCGCGCAAGCCAGAGCAGATCTCTTTGAATGGTTCTCGCGGTCGTCTGCTGGTTCATTTCTGACAGCCGTTTCTGCAGTTGCGCTACCGTGCGCTTTCCATGCCCGGCCTTGGGTAGGTGTTGGAGGATGGCAAGTCTGCGAAAAAACTGCATTTCATCGCGCATAAAAGTCTCTATCCGGAAATTTTGCATGCGACGATTATGGTCGCAGCGCGAAGAGAACGCCCAATGATGCCCCGAGCCAAGGTCTCCGTCTGGGCGTCTGGCATGGGGACGCTGTTCCATCGCGTCCATCTTTTCATCTCGCACCTCGGTCGATTCGCGATGGTCTTCGCCGGCGCGTGGGGCTCGGTGTGGGACTTGTCGCTCGCCGTGTTCGATCCGCGCGCGGCGGATTATCTCTGGGGCGTGGCGGCGGGATCGTTCTTCTCGTTCCTTCTCGACGCCGGGGCGCCGATGACCATCGAGGTCCACGGGCGTGACGTGACCGCGCCCGCCTGGCAGGTGCGCGACTACGCGGCGGCGCATTTCCCCTGGTTCGGTTTTCTGTTCTGGGGGCTCGCGTCCCTCGCGCTGTGCTTGGGACTCGGCGTGATCGCCACGCGGCTTCTCGTGCGCCGGGGCGTCGTGGACCTCGCGGACCGGTTCGTGCGCGGTCAGCGCGTAGTCGCCCCGGAGGACGTGACCGCGTTGATTCCACCCGACGATCGCAGTCCCTTCACCATCGGCGGCGTGCCCATCCCATCGTCCAAGCTCGCGCGCAACGTGCTCTGCGTCGGCTCCATGGGCTCCGGCAAATCTCAGGAGATTCTCCACCTGATGGACGCGGTGCGGGCGAGCGGAAAGAAGGCGGTGATCTACGACTTGTCCGGCGAGTTCGTCGAGCGGTATTTTCGGGAAGGGGACGTGTTGCTCAATCCCCTCGACGCCCGCTGCGCCCCGTGGACCATCTTCAACGACATCCGCAAGCGCATGGACCCGGCGGCCCTGGCGGAGTTCTTCGTCCCTCAGCAGAGCAACAAGCAGGCGTCGAGCGATCCCATGTGGGAGAACGCCGCGCGGATGCTTCTGGAGGACATCATCCGCATCGTCGGCGGGAGGCCGCAGGGCGAGCGGTCCATGGCGGAAATTCTCAGAATCCTGTCCATGCCGCTGGAGGACCTCTTCGGTCTCCTGGAACGTAAAAAAGCGGTCAGCGCCGGACTGATCAACGACAAGAATCCCAAGGGCGCCGAGTCGGTGAGGATGACCTTGTTGGCCCAGCCCGCGATCCGGTTTTTCTCGCTTTTCGACAGCTCCGGGTCATTCAGCATCCGCGACTGGGTGAAAAACCGGGACGACGAGGGATGGCTGTTCATCTCCTCCCGCACCGACCAGCATGCGACCATCAAGCCCTTCGTCTCGGCCTGGTTGGAGATCGCGATGATGGCGATCATGGAGCAGAGGCCGACGCCGGATCTGCGGATGATGCTGGTCCTCGACGAGCTGGCGTCGCTGCAAAAGATGCGGGCCCTGGAGACGGCTTTGACCTTCGGGCGCAAGTACGGCCTGTTCACCGTCGCCGGCATCCAGAACGCCGCGCAGGTGGACGAGATCTACGGCGAGGACGTGAGCAAGGTGCTCATCGCCAATCTACAGACCAAGCTGGTCCTGCGGACGGAGGAGGAGACCAGCGCCCGCCGCCTGGCGGACATCCTCGGCAAGGAGGACGTCGAGGAGGTGCAGGAGAACATCAACCTGGGCGGCGAGGACGAGCAGCACACCAGCGCCCTGGTGCGCAACCGCAAGGAGCGGTACTGCGTCCTGCCGTCGGAGATCCAGATCCTCCCCGACCTGGAGGGTTTCCTGAAGATCGCCGGGGCCCTGCCGGTCTGCAAGGTCCGCATCGAGTACAGGGCCCGGCCCGTCATCGCCCCGGAATACGTCGAGCGGGAGGGGCTGGACTTCCTGGCCGGCGGCGACGCGGAAGAGGGCCCCGACCTGGATCCGTTCGGGGTGGATGAAACGGTGGACGAGCCGTGGCCGGAGGAGGAATCGCCGCACGAGGACGACGCCGGCCATGGAGAAGGCAACGAAAGCGGAGGGGCGTGGCTATGATCAGCGTGGGACAGATATCGAACGCGGGCGGGGCCGCGAGTTACTACACGGAAGAACAGGATCGGCTGGAATACTACCAGGGGGAAAAATCACCCTCGGAGTGGAAGGGCGCGGGCGCCAAAATCTCCGGCATCGAGGGCGAGGAGGTCACGCGGGAGGGCATGGAGGCCATCCTCTCGGGCAAGGTCCGGGAAATCGGGGAAAGCGGTTTCATCGAGGAGCGGCAACTGGGCCGGATCCGCGCGGACCAGGAGACCGGCGAGAAGAAACTGGAGCACCGGGCGGGTTGGGATTTCACGTTCAGCGCCCCCAAGAGCGTCAGCATCGAAGCGGAGGTGTTCGGGCGGAGCGACGTGCTGGACGCCCACCGGGAGGCGGTTGACAAGGCCATGGGCTACCTGGAGCGGCACGCCCAGGCGCGGATCGACGGCAAGACCGAAAACACCGGCAACCTGACCTACGCCCAATTCGAGCACGCCACCACCCGCGCCGGCGATCCCCAGGCCCACACCCACGTCGTCGTCACCAACCTCACTTACGACGGAAACGGCAAGGCCTATTCCCTGGAAAGCAAGGGCATGTACGAGGCCCGGCACGCGGCGGACTGTCTACAAGAACGAGATGGCCCGGATCCTCCAGGAGAAGGGCTATCAGGTCGAATGGAACAACAAGGGCGACTTCGAGATCAAGGGGTACGCGCGGGAGCAGATCGAGGCCTTCAGCAAGCGCAGCGAGGAGATCAAGGAGGAGCTGGCCGAGCGGGGCGTCACCAAGGCGGAGGCCTCGGCGCGGGAGCGCCAGATCGCGGCCCTGGATTCCCGGCAGGCCAAGAACCACCACGAAAGCCGGGAGGCGCACCAGGAGCGGTGGTTGAAGGAGGCTGATGAAATCGGCATCAAGCCGGCGGAACGCGCTCAGGAGGGAGGGGGAAAGGCGAACGGCAAGGAGGCCGCCCGCGAGGCCGTGGGCAAAGCCATGTCCCATATCACCGAGCGCGAGGCGGCGTTCAAGGAATCCGAACTGTACAAGGAGGCCGCCCGCTTCTCCCAGGGCGGGGCGAGTCTGGAGGAGCTCGACCGCGCCGTCCGGGACGCGAAGGCGTCCGGTGGATTGGTGGATCGTGGGGACGGCAAGTTCACCACCAGGGAGATGATCACCCTGGAGGATGGCGTCGGCAAGCGCGTCGAGGAGGGCAAGGGCGCCCACCAGCGGGTCATGGACAAGACGGAGTTCGAGCGGGCCATCAAGGACTTCGAGGCGCGGAAAAGCAAGGAGACCGGCCAGAGCTTCAAGCTCTCGGAGGAGCAGCGCGGCGCTGCGGGGATGATCCTGACCGGCAACGATCGCTTCCAGGGCGTGCAGGGCCTCGCCGGCACCGGCAAGACCACCATGCTGGAGTTCGTCCGGGAGGCGGCGGAGAAGAAGGGTTGGGAGGTCAAAGGATTCTCCAACGGGGCGGCCCAGGCGCAGAAGCTGCAAGAGGAGAGCGGCATCGGGAGCCAAACCACCCGATCCTTCCTGAACGAGCGGCGGAGCGGGGCGCAGGCGGCGCGAAAGGACGCGGAATTGGCGCGGGGGGCGTTGGCGACCTACGAGGGGCGCACGGTCTCGGCCCGCAAGCTGGAGAAGATCGCGGCGGATCCGGCCACAAAAAAAGAGTGGGACTCCAAGGGGCGGATGTACCTGCGGGCCAAGGACGGGCGCGTCTACCAGCCCGCCCTGCATTCCGGCAAGCGATCCATCGAAAGCCGCAACCTCAATCACGCAGGCCTCACCAAAACCCGCTACGTCATCGGCGAGAAAGGCGTGTTCAAGCAGGGCGGCACCCTCAAGTCGGAGCTGGCGGGCAAGATAAACGACCGCATCCAGGCCGGGATCCGGCGCGATTACCACAAGGGCATGGATCGTGTGCGAAGGGACGTCGCCAAATCCGGCGGAAGGGCGGGGGTCGGGGCGCGGTTGCGGGCCATCGGTCACGGCTTCCAGCGGGCGTTGCGGTCGGACCTGACCCGGTCCTCCCTGCGCAAGCACGAGAACTGGCGCAAGGCGGGCGCCATCGAGTCCGTGGCCGTGCGGGCGACGGCCTGGGTCCAGCAGACGCGGGAGCGGGTGGAGCTGGTCAAGGAACTGAAGGACCAGGCGGGGTCCCTGGACAAGGCGGATGGGGCGCGCAAGGTGCTCCACATCCATGACGAGGCGAGCCAGTCGGGCTTGAAGGAATTCACGGACGTCATGTCGAGAACGGAGCGGGAAGGCGCCCGCACCGTGTTTCTGGGCGATCGCAACCAGCATCAGTCTGTCGAGGCGGGCAAGGCTTTCGAGCAGGCCCAGAAGCATCTGCCCATGAACGAACTGACCGACATCCGCCGCCAGAAGACGGAAGAGGCCAAGGGAATCGTCAAGGACGTGCTGGAGGGGCGGCACGGCGAGGCCTTGGCCCGCCCGGCGGTGGAGATTCGCGGCGAGCAGGACAAGGCGCGCGAGAAGTGGGAGGGCAGGGAGCTTTCGGAAAAGGACCGGCAGGCGATGCGGGCGGAGATGCGCGGCGCCGCGCGGGCCGACAATCAGCGCGTCATGGAGCGGATCGCCAAGGACTACGCGGCGCTGTCCCAAGGAGAGCGAGGCAAGACCGCCATACTCACCTCCACCAACGCCGACCGGCGGAGCATCAACGACGCCGTTCGAGAGCAGTTGAAGGCCAAAGGCGAACTGGGGCGGGGCAAGGAGTTCGCCGTCCTGGAGAAGAAGGACATGGGCGAAGCGGAACGGCGGGCGTCGGCCTATGAGCGGGGCGACGTGGTGAAATTCACCTCCGCGCACAGGGCGCTGAACGTGGAGAAGGGAGCGGAGGGGCGCATCGTCGGCAAGGACGACCGCGCCAACCGGGTGAGCGTCGAGCTGGACGGCCGGCGCGTGGTGCAGATGCGCGGGGACCTTAAAGGTGTGGAGGCCAGCAGGGAGGTCAAGCGGGAGTTCGCGGAGGGCGACAAGATCACGTTCTCCAAAAACGACCGGGAGACCGGGTTCAAAAACGGCGACCAGGGCAAGGTGCTGGAGATCCGGGACAAAAGCCTCGTCGTGGAGATGAACGGAGAGCGGCGCACGGTGGATCTGGAGAAGTACCGGAACATCGATCACGGTTACGCCATGACCAGCATAAAGGCCCAAGGCCAGACGGTGGATCGGGCGATGATCCACCACAACACCGAGTCGGGCCGGCACGGCGACCGGGAGACTTACGTCAACGTCACCCGCGCCCGGATGGGGGTCAAGGTCTACACCCAGGATGTCGAGAAGGCCAAGAGGCAGGCCGGTTTCAAGATGGACAAGGAGACCGCCAGACCGGAGCGCGAGGATCCCCGCCAGGAGCGCAAGGAGGAGCGTCGGAGCGTCGAGCGCGAGGCGCCCGAGCGGAAACAGGCGGAGAAGGAAGCCACGGGATCCGGCAAGAGCAAGGCCGGCAAGGAGAAGGAGGACGAACTGGAGTTCGGGGCCGGACGCTGAGTTCTCCACAAAAACCGGGGATGGTTCTGTGGATGGCTGTTCCATCCCGTTGAACCACCGTGGCCATGCGCGGCGGCGCCAAAACGCGCGATGCGACGGTTCTGACGGGTGTATGGGGGTGGAAATGGAATGAAAGCCGGAGACGGCTGACGGATGGGTTTCGCCCCGCTTCGCAAGGAGGGGGCGGAAAAGGAGGCGGTCTGTTTGGGCCGCCAAGAGGCGGGCTTCGGCCCGCCTTTTTTTATGGGCCGAGTCGGCGCCGTCCGAAAATTTCGCCTCGCGGGGGAATAGGGGTGGATACCCGATGTTTCACCGGAAAGGAGACGAAGTGATGGATGAATACACCCCCAGACGCCTGGCGGTTTTGCTGTTGCCCTTCAATCCCAAAGCCCTCCCGGATCTCTACCTGTGCGGCGAGGACACGGAATCGATGGGCACGTTGCATGACATTTTGGAGGACCTGATCCGCATGGTGGCCGATGAGAACGACGGCGTGGTTTCCACGGGCGTGTTGAAGCGCCTCCTCAAGAACAAAGGGCTGGATCGGGACTTCCAGGATCGGATGAGGAAATACGGGGCCGCGCGTTCCTCCTTCTTCCGGCGCATGGACACGGAGACGTTCCTGTGGGGGGAGCTTCTGGGCCAGGTGCTTCAGGGACTCAAGGACTACCAGGGCGAACCAAGGGTGTTCCGGGTGTCCCGGTAACGCGCGGAAATTTCGCCAGCCGGGGGAATAGGGCGTGGAGAGCGGAAAGGGAGCGGTCATGGAGTTCGACGAAGAGGTCCGGGTGGTCAATGAAACCCTGGCGCGGCTGTTCCCCCACCCGGTCGAGACCGCCTCCCTATGGATTCTCCCGAGCCCAGGCGAGGGTTTCTGGTTGAGGGGTTGGCAAGAATGCGCGTGTTCGCGCGCGTCCGCGAGGATCGGCGTCCACTTGCGGCAGTTTCACAGTTTGGACGCCGTTCACCGATGGCTGAATCAATGGGAGGACTTGGCGAAATGAAGAAGTGGGTCGCCGTGACGTTGTACCTGAACGGATGCACTCCGCTTTTTTTGAACGATGACAGTAGCAAATGAGGGCGGCAATACCGTCGCCCTCACAAACCCAATAAGGAGAGTGCAATGGACGGTTTTTGGAAAGTATCAGCAGAGAACTACCTCAACAACGTGTTTTATCGTCGCGAAATCGACGCTAAAGCCGCCAGCGGCGACGCTTTTGCGGCGGCTGTAATAGCAACCGCAGCGTCGATTGCCAAGGTAATACCACCACACCCGTTTGAGACCGCCTCCCTATAAATTCTCCCGAGGCCCGGCGAGGGTTTCTGGTTGAGGGGTTGGCGAGAATGCGCGTGTTCGCGCGCGCCCGCGAGGATCGGCGTCCACTTGCGGCAGTTTCACAGTTTGGACGCCGTTCACCGATGGCTGAATCAATGGGAGGACTTGGCGGAATGAAGAAGTGGGTCGCCGTGACGTTGGCCCTGGCCACGTTGTACCTGAACGGATGCGCCCCGTTTTCCATGCGGGGGTACGAAGAAGGGCAGAAATTGGGATCGATTTTACCATACGAGCAGATGAGGTAGCGAAAATGAAAAAGTGGATAGTTCTCGCTTTGATGGCGGCCACCCTGGGCTTGAACGGGTGCGCGTATTTCAGCGTGTTGCACCATAACCTGGAGCGCAGTTTCGGGACTCCGGCGGTGAGCCAGTGAGGGCGCCCGCCATGAGAAAGTGGATCGTGCTGGCGTTGACGGCGGCCACCCTCGGTTTGAACGGGTGCGCGTATTTCCATGTGGTGACCACCCTGTCCTGCGGGCGCGTCTGTTTACCGGAGGCGCACCCTCACGGGGAGGGGAAGGGGGATCAATCGTCCCCTTATGGCGTGAATCATCAAGGAGGTGAGTAATGAAGAAACGTATCGTGGTGGCGTTGATGTTGAGTCTCGGCCTGGCGGGATCGGCACTGGCCGACGGCCTGGGCTCGGCCCTTTCGGGCGTGGCGCAGGGTCAGGGGATACAGGCCGGCGGAGCGCCGGTCCTGCGGGGGAGCGAGCTGGGAGACATCCTCGGCAAATGGGGGCTGCACCCCGAGAACGGTGGCGAGCTCCGGCGGATGTTCCAAAACGGCATCAATCCAGACTCCTGCGACGTCGGCCTGATCAATGGCTGGCTCATGGGATCGGACATGCTGTCCATCGACACCGGGCCCCGGCGGGGATTGTGGGGCCTGATCATCCCCATCCACCAGGACGGGCGGGTCATGGACGGGTGGAGGGAACAGGGCACCCTGTTCCCCAACCCCGGCATGGCCGAACTGGGCATCCCGCATTCCTTCGGGATGGCGGTGCGCGTGGCGCCGATGCCTGGGCGGCTCCCCATGTGGGGTGACATCCAACAAAGCGCCGCGTCCTATGTCCCCGACGAAAAATGGGGAGGCGGGGTCGGGTGCTACGGATACCAGACCATCGAGCATGTCAGCTACGCCTGCCACGCGGTCGGCGTGGACGCGATGAGGAAGCTCAATGAGGCGATGGCGACGGAGGCGGGCCAAGTGATGACCACGCCGATGACCGGCGAATGGAGTCTGGGACTCGGCATGGGCAAAGCCCATGTGGAGGCCGTCGAATCCGGTTACAAGGCGTTGATGACCAACATCGACGACACCTGGGGCGAATCCGCGCCGCGCTACGTCTTCCTCTGCGAGTCGGGGGCGTCGTCCACGGGGGTCGGGCATGTCCCGCTCAAGCGGTGGCGGGCCTGGGGGAAAAAGGTCTGGGAGCCGTTCCAGAGCCAGTTCCATCCCTACCTCTTCCATGACGTTCACGCCGTCTTCGTCAAGGAGAACCTGCGCCAAAACCTCATGACTCGCGACAACGACAATCCCATCGACGCTCTTTCCCGGTCGGTCTCCGGGATGGAGAAGGTCCGGGTGGTGGCCGTGCCCTTCGGCAAGGTCCAGAACACCCTGTTCGGATTCTCCTCGGGACCCGCCATGCCGGAGGATTACTGGCTGGCGGCCATTCCCGAGAGCGTCAAGGAGAAGTGATCATGAAGCGCGCATGGTTGGTCCCCCTGGTCCTTCTCTGCGCGATTCCGGCGGCGCGAGCCGCCGGGGTCGTCGGGAAGATCGAACATTCGCGGAAGTCCGCCCATGGCTGGGAAAGCAGGCAAGGGGCGGAGGCGCGGCGGTCCTTGAGGCGTTCCGCCTCCTTGAGCGGCGAGATGAACGCGGCGGCCATCCTGATTCCGCTCATGCGGCGGGTCGAGGACGGCGGCCTGGCCTTGTCCTCTTCCACCGTGACGCAACTGGTCCAGTCCTGCAAGGTGTTCTCGGCGGCGCCACTGGTCGGCAGCGCCTGGGCGTATTGTCATGGGACGGGAGCGCACGTCATTTCCTATCTCCCGAACAGCGGCATGGCCCAGCAAATTCTGTTCGGGACGGGCGTCGCCGGAGGGCAAACGGGTCTGTGCAGCGGGAATCGGATGTTCTACGGACAGGTCGGCACGGCCCAGGGCATCGAGAAGGCGGGGATGATCCCCGACTCCATGCTGGCTCCCCAATGGCCGGGGGAACTGAAGACCCGCTGGTTTCGGGAGGCGATCCCCATGTACGGGGCGCGGATCGCGCCGCCCCTGTTCGCCACCCTCTGCTACTCCACGGAGGCCAAGGTGGTTGCCGACGCGGAGCGGATTCTGGCGGACTCCGCGCCCCCGGTGGTCCATGACGGGCGCAAGGTCTACGAGATCACCCAGGGGGAGGCGGAGCGGGCCTTGGTGGAGGCGGGCTCCAGAGGCGCCCTGGCGGCCTCGATGCGCCTGCTGGATCCGGCCTTTTCGCCGGGCAACGGGTGCGTGGTGCCGGTCAAGGGAGACGCGGCCTATAATCCCTCGGAGAACACTTGGAGCTGCGCCGGCGTGCAGGTCAACGCGGGCCAGCGCAGCGCCCAGGCGGGCGGTTTGACCATCCTGGGGGACGGCGCGTTCTGGGGGCGGTCCCTCAAGGTCGCCCTGACGAGCGAATCCAGCGCCGAGCGGTCCCACAGCCGGTCCTCCTCCACGTTCAGCAACGGCGAGGCCTCGACGAGCGGCAGCGCGACGCTCAACCAGCTCCCTTGAAGGAGGCGGAATGTTATTGCTCATGGCCGCGATTCTGATCACTCTCGCCCTGTTCGTGGGTAGCATCCTCGCTCATGAGCTGGGCCACGCGGCGGCGGTGGCCTGGCTGGCGGGTAGAGGGGCTGTCCGAAAAATCTCCGCCGGATCCGTCATCGTCTTCCGGCGGGGCGTCTTCGAGATCGGCCTTTTGCCGACCTGGGGGCATGTGGAGTACGACCCGGATCGCCTGGGATCCATCGACAGGCGCCTGGTGGCGGCGGCGGGGCCCGTGGCCTCCGCCGTCACCGCCTTGGGCTTTCTGGCGCTGGGGCGTTCCGGCTGGTTCGATCCTCACCATGGGGAAAGCCAACGTCGCCCTGGCGTGGGTCAACCTCCTGCCCATTCCGCCCCTGGACGGCTGGACCATCATCGAGACGTGGTTGCCGGCCTGGGGCGTCCGCTGGTCCGCCGGGACGCTGGAGGCGGTCCGCAGATACGGCGCGGCCTTCGTGTTCGTCGCCTCGGTCTGGCTGGTCCTGCTGATCGGTCCCTATCGCTGACCGGCGGGGCGGCGTTTCTCCTTCGCGATCCTCTCGTTCTCCGCCGACTTGACGGCGGCCCAAGCCATGAAACCGGCGGACGAAACTCCGAACAAAAAAGCGCCCGCCATCGACGATAGGCTGAGAATCCAGTGCCCTTTCACCAAGAAGATGAAGGTGAGGAGCATCAGGGAAAGGAACAGGGCCGCCCCCAGGGTGAAAAGGACGTTGATCAGGAGGATTTGCTTCCTGGTCTCCCCGTCCATTGATTCCTTCGCTTCGCTTTTCCTCATGACGCCTTTCCCAGGCGCCCGGACGGGCTCCCCACTCGCAACTCGACAGGCAAGCCCGCCTTGTCCGCCATGTTCACCAGGGCGTCCAGGCTGAACCGCTCGATCCTCCCCCTCGCCAGATCCGACACGCGCGGCTGGGCGACGCCGAATATCCTGGCGGCGCCCGATTGGCTCAAGCCGGCATGGGCGATATGTTCCTTGATGGCCGACATGAGCACGCGCCTCATTTTCGCGTTTCGGACGCCGGGGTCGATCATGGCGGTGGTCATCGCGCAGGGAAACCGTTCGTCGTTCATCGTGGAATCGCTCCTCCATGAAAGGCCATGGGCCAATGATTGCAGGATTCGCCGTGGACGCCAAGGGCTCGGGCCTGGTCAATTCACGGACGAGGCGGCCTGGCCGAAGCCCTCCATGGCCTGGGAAACGGCGCTGGTCTGCGCCACGCGATAGACCTTGTAGGCCGCCGAACTGTTCACGCCTCCGTTGAAGGTGAATTTGGACTTGCTGATGTTTTTGGTGAGATGCACGGGCACGCGGTCGTGCCATACGGCTTTCCCGTCGTGATAGATGGTGATGGCGTCCACCACGTTCAGGTCCATTTGGTAGTAGCGCGGCGTGAAGAGTCCGACGACCGGAATCAGTGCCATGCCCATGCTCTTGCCTAGATCGTAATGCACGATGGCCTCATGCTTGTGCGGCGGCAGGGGGGCCATGTCCGTCTCGATGACCCATCCCGACGCCGGCGGCGCGGTTTCCGTTTGGGGCATGGCGCCCGCCTGTTTCAGGGCGCTGGCCAGCAGGCGGTCATAGTTGGTGGTGAGCGCCTTGACCGAGAAGGTGTGCTCCCGGCACTTGTGAGTGGCCTCCAGGAGGCAATCGCTTTTGACGAAAGACCCGCTCGTCACCTTGGTCACCAGCGCGACGTTTTTATGGGCGACGTTCGCCTGCGGCATGGCGCCGGAGTAGTGCATGTTGGGCGTCGTGGCGCAGCCGGTCAGGGCCGCGATCGTAAGCGCGCCGACAAATAAGCGGGTGTTCCTTCGTTCCATTGGCTTCTTCCTTCTTTTTGACGATGGGTTGATCCGTTTATAGCAATTTTTATATGGATGGGAAAGATCGCGTCCGATGGCGGGGCTGGAAAAGGAAACGCGCCGATAAATTTCGCCTCCGGGGGGAATAGGTCGTGGGCAAGTGCCCATCTCTATTTCTCATGGGAGATCGGAATGAACGCGAAGTGGAAAGGTATTGTGACGGCCATGGTGTCCTGCGGGATGCTGGCGGCCCCATTGACGGGACACGCGGCCACCGGGGGCACGGCGACGGGCACGTCCGTTACAAGCAGCGACGTGACACAGCAGGATTCCAGCGGGAACATCGCCGGCGGCGGCGGGGCCACGGCGGCGGGGGGCCATTCCACGGCGCTGGGAACCAACGCCCAGGCGGACGCCTCCGGGGCCACGTCCGGCATTGGTCACGACGGGACGGCGGATGGCGGCGCCACGTCCCTGGGGTACAACGCGGACAGCGGGAGCGGCGGCACATCCCTGGGCTATTCCGCGCAAAGCGACGCGGGGAGCGTGGCCGTGGGCAGCGACGCGAACGCGGTCCCCTCCAGCGGCACCACCGCCACGGAAAGCCGCAACGTGGCGGTCGGACAGGCGTCCGGGGCGACCGGCACGGATTCTGTCGCCATCGGCGGCGGGGCGACTTCTTCCGGGAATGGCAGCGTGGCCGTGGGCAACGGCGCGTCGGATGGCGGCCAGGCCGACGTGTTCTCGGTCGGCAGCGGCGCCGCGACCAGCTCCACCACGGATCCATCGACGCGAACCATCATCAACGTGGCTCCGGGATCCGTCACGGCCAATAGCACGGACGCCGTGAACGGCTCCCAGCTCTACGGTGTGCAACAGACGGCCAACACGGCGGCCAGTGCAGCCAGCACGGCGGAAACCGACGCCAGCAACGCCAGCGCCGCCGCGTCGAGCGCGCAGACGGCGGCGACCAACGCCCAAACGGAGGCCTCGGACGCCATCACGAGCCTGGGCGGAGGGGCGGGCTATTCCACATCCAATGGCTACGCCGCTCCGACATACACCGTCGGGTCATCCACCTACGACAACGTGGGTGGAGCCGTTTCTGCGCTGAACGGCGCCCAGTCCACGACGGCGGACACCGTGTCCACCCTGCAAGGCAATCAGACGACGGACCAATCCGCCATCTCCAGCCTGAAAAGCCAGCAGCAAACGGACGTGAGCAACATCCAGACGGCGGAGACGGACGCCTCCAACGCCCAGAGCGCGGCCAGCGCCGCGCAAACCGACGCCAGCGGCGCCCAATCCACGGCCACGGCGGCCCAGAGCGCGGTGAGCGCCCTCGCCAACCAGGCGGCAGCGGCCCTCGGCGGGGGATCCACGGCGAGCGGCGGGTCAATCACCGCCCCGGCCTATAGCGTCGGATCTTCCACCTACGACAACGTGGGCGGGGCCATTTCAGCATTGAACAGCGCGCTTTCTTCGGCTTCGGGAAGCAATGCCGCCGTATCCAGCCTGCAAAGCCAGCAGCAGACAGACGTGAGCAATATTTCCTCTCTCCAGACCCAGCAGCAGACGGACGTTTCCAATATCCAGAATGCCCAGAGCGCGGCGACCCAGGCGGCCACCACGGCGAGCAACGCCGCGACGGCGGCGGGGCAGGCGCAGACTACGGCCAACACGGCGGAAACCGCCGCACAGTCCAACGCCCAAGCCATCACGACCATCCAGGGACAGCAACAGACGGACGTTTCCAACATCCAAAGCGCCCAGAGCGCGGCGACCCAGGCGGCCACCACGGCCAGCAACGCCGCGACGGCTGCGGGACAGGCGCAGACGACCGCCCAAGCCGCGCAGGCCACGGCCAACACGGCGGAAACTGCCGCCCAGTCCAACGCCCAAGCCATCACGACCGTCCAGGGACAGCAACAGACGGACGTGAGCAACATCTCCTCGCTCCAGAACCAGCAGCAGACGGACGTTTCCAATATCCAGAATGCCCAGAGCGCGGCGACCCAGGCGCAGACGACCGCCCAAGCCGCACAGACCACGGCCAACACGGCGGAAACCGCCGCCCAGTCCAACACCAAGGCCATCACCACAGTCCAGGGGCAGCAGCAGGCCGACGTGGCGGCCATCTCCACCATCGGCCAGCGGGTCCAAACCCAGGGCGGTTACATCCAGCAACTGCAAAGCGCCGTCGGGAACATCAACGGCAAATTGCTCCAGAACACGGCCCAAGGGAATGGTTCGCTGGCGACTGGGGGAGGAAGCACTGGCGGCTATGCGGGGGCGGTCGCCATCGGACAGGGGGCGGCGATCACCCAATCCACGGGACAAGATCCGAACACCACGGGCGCGGTCGCCATCGGCGCGGGCGCGCAGGCCAACGCGGATCCCGGCACGGCGGTGGGCGACGGGGCGGACGCGGCGGGGGCCAACTCGGCGGCCTTCGGATATGACGCCCAGGCCAACGGGCAAAACAGCGTCGCCCTGGGCGCCGGATCCGTCGCCAACCGTCCGGACAGCGTGAGCGTCGGAGACGCGGCCACCGGCTTGAATCGGCAGATCACCAACGTCGCGCCCGGCACGGCCTGGAACGACGCTGCCACCGTCGGCCAGGTGGAGGGGGCCATTGGTCAAGCGAATCAACACGCGGACCAGCTCGGAGCCATCTCCCAGGCCTCCATCAACGCGGCGGCTGCGGCTGCGGCGGGCGGGGGCTCGCAGAGCTTGGCGATGGGCGTGGGATACATGCCCAACGGCGGCGAGGGTCTGGCGATCTCCTACCGCGTCCGCCTCACGCGCCGGATCAACGCTGTGGGCACGTTTTCGGGCAACCCGGAAGGGGGAGAGCTCCAGGGCGGCGCCGGCGTGGCTTGGAATTGGTGAGCGGCATGAATGCGCGGCGGTTCGTCATGTTGTCATGGGTGTTGATCGCATGTTTCGGCCTCGGCGGGTGCGCCCTGGTGATCCTCCCCGCTCAGATCGCCCTGTGCGCCGCAGCCCCCGCCGGGGCGGGGTGCCAGGGCATGGCCGACTTGTCGGCGGCGGAAGCCGGCGGAAGGGGCGGGCGATGAGCGCGAAGGCTTTTCTGAGCGACGCGGCGGCCCTCTGGTTGAGCGTTCACAGCCGGTTTCTGTCCTGGGCGAAAAGGCGGCATGGACACCGCAGGATGCGGGCCAGGTGGACGGTCGCGCGGATTTTATCGATTAAAGGCGCGGATGATCGGGAGACGGTCGCAAGGCGCATTGCCTATCTGCGCAAGATCGATCCCTGGGTGTTCGAGGAACTGGTTCTGGACGCCTTTCAGCGGCGGGGATGGACGGTCGTGAGGAATCACCGCTACACCGGGGACGGAGGCCTCGATGGGCGGGTCTACGCGGATGGCGTTTGGTGCGGCGTCCAGTGCAAGAGGTACAAGGGCGACGTGCCATTGTCGATGATCACGCGCTTCGCCAGGGACTTGAGGAGGGAGGGCTTGACGCGGGGGTTCTTTATCCACACCGGGAGGGTGACGAGCGCGGCCTTGGACAACGCGCCACAGGGGATCGTGATCTTGTCGCCGGTCGATTTGGTGAGGTGGATCGGCAAGTAACATGGGGTTGGAGCACTGAAGCGTTTCGGTAAACTAGGCTGTAACCTATTGATTCAAAATGATGCGTTTTGCAGCTTTTGCCCTTGCCGAAATATACGACAAATATTATAAAACATGGTGTTGCATAGTGTTTGCCCGCAAATATGGGGTTCAGGTGGTCGGAGGTTCAAATCCTCTCGCCCCGACCAATAACACCAACCCCCTCTTCAAGTTTTTCCTTCGTTTGTTGCTGACATTGCAAACATAAAGCCCCCTGTGAAAGGAGGCTGGCACGGATTCGCTTCAAAATATCCGCGTTTACAACTCAATTCCATCGCGATCCATCGCCGAGAAATAGTCGGTAACCTGCCCGTCCGGTACGGTAACCTTCAGTGCCCAGATCATGCGGATGATAGCGAGAATGGCCACTAACAGCATGGACAAGTAGAAAGGAATGTCTCCCGCACCCCCCCCCAATACTTTGGGTCCGAACCAGGATAGCACCCAGTGTCCGATGAAATAAGGGAATATCCAGGCCTTCGTCAAAGTCTTCCGCAACCCGTTGATTTTCTGAAGCCCCATGCACTCAGGCAACACCGCAACCGAATGAATGTATTGATAAATCACAGACAGCGTCTGCATAGGGCGTTGGAAAATGACTATGTGTCATTGCAATCAGTATGTTAGCTTCAACCGTGACGCAGCCCTGGCAAAGGCTATGTTGGCATCGCTCCGACCATATGAGAACGGCAGTGTGGGTTTTTTCGAGCTTACCCAAGAATTACTCCGAGCCCAACCACTCTATTCGTTTGCCCGACTCTAATCAATCAGCGGGTGCAATTCAGGACTGATCGGTACCTGCAGCACACTGACACCCTGATAGCGCACCGCCTCCTTGAAGGCAGCCTCTAATTCTATCGCAGTGATAGCGACAGTGGCATGCGCACCATAAGCCGATCCAATATCCGCAATGGCGATTCCCGGCAGTTCCAGGCCAGGGATGTTTTTCAACTTTTCTTCAATGGCAAATTCTTTAAGAATAGCGTACTCGTGATTTTGCAGTACCACGAATATCACATGTGTATGATGACGTACCCCGGTGTAAATACACTGCGGTGCATAGTTAAAAGCCCCATCACCGACAAAAACAATTACGGGGCGATGCCGTCCACTGATCTGTTCGTGCAATGCCAGACCGATAGCTGCCGGCATGTTCCAGCCCAATTGACCAGAAGCAAAGGTATAAAAGCTATCCGGTTGATCAATGGTGAATATCTGCCGAAGTGCGGGAGCGTTAGAAGGAGACTCTTCGAGCAGGATAAATTCATCAGGACAGAGCGGTTTCAGAATCTTAAACACCGATTCAGAAGAAAGAAATGGTGCAGAAGCGGGCAGTTTTACCCCCTGATCAGAATGGTGTGGACGCGCACGGTGACTGCGAGGCGCAATCATAGGCACTATTTGTTCCAAAAATAGTAAGCTATCGGCTATCAGGCTATCCCCGACAGGTGCCCTGGCAGCCGCATCGGGATCATCCGTTATTTGCAGGAGCGATGTGTCTTCTGGCAGATAATGGCCTGCGACATAAGGGTAGTAACGGAATACCGGTGCACCGACCACAAGGGCCAAATCATAGCCCCGTAGGCAGTCCGCCAAAGGTGCAATGGCCGCAGGCAAAATCCCCGCATACAGGCTATGACTGGAAGGGAATATCGCTCTTTCGTTGAAAGGTGTGGACCAGACCGGAGCCTGCAACTGTTCCGCCAAGCGCACACCCGCATCCCAGGCATCAGAGCGAGCAATATCAGCACCATATATCAGTACGGGATTTGTACTCTGGTCAATGCGTCGGGCAAAGTCGGCCAGACGCACTGGATCTGGTGCCACCCGATGCGATACCGTCCTCCAGTAATTCCGGTCAGTAATCATTTTGTCCCAGTCATCCATAGGCAAAGACAAATAGACAGGGCCCGCTGGAGGCTGAACAGCCATGGCGTAGGCACGCATGAACGCGCCCGGCACATCCTCAGGACGGACAGGCTCGTAACTCCATTTTACCCATGGAATGGGCATGGTTATCGCATTCACATTAGTCAGAACAGGTTCTAACAACAACATGTCCCGTGTTTGCTGGCCGCTGGTAATAATCAGCGGCGTTTTATTCTGATATGCCGTGAGGATTGCGCCCATGGAGTTACCCAGGCCAACGCCCGTATGTACATTGACTAATACCGGTTGACGCAAGCCTTGGCCAAGCCCGTCAGCGATGGCGACAACACTGCCCTCGTGCAAGGCTTGTACATAAGTAAAATCTTCTGGTAGATCTTGCAGAAAGGTTTCTTCGGTGGAACCAGGATTACCCACAATCCAGGTCACCCCAAGCTGACGTAACAGTTTGAAAGTTGCCGTTTTAACGCTTACATGCATTGCCAGTCCCCCAAAGTAACAAATACGTGGTGTTCAACCAAAATATTCATAATAATTGGCAGCTTTATGTATGGAAGGCGAGCCCTCTATTTGACCTTTTGATTTTCGCCAAGGCTGATACACCCGTTATCAGTAGAAATCAGCCAATTCACAAACACCTGAACCTGGTACAACCAATTTTTATAGTTTCTCCTGACTTACTAGATTATCGCTATAAGTGATGCGCTAAAAAATCCCGGATAACGGCTCGCACCTCTGGTCCTAACTGTGGGTTATCCAGGAGTTTATGCGCATGCAAATCGCCGGACCACATCCTGACGTAGATTGGAAAAGGTGGATGAGCCGCAATTTCTCGCGCCGGGGCAACATAGGCTTCGTTTTCGCTAAACAACAACAGCCCGCGCGATGCTTTGCCGGACAGATGCGGTAGGTATTCGATTCCTCCAGCAGGGGATAGTAATACTACCCCATCCACGATTACATCATTCCCAGCGAGTGCCGCAAGGACGGCTACTCCCCCCATAGAAGCGCCCAAAAGAACCAACGGCTCGGCATGCTTCGATCGCGCAAAAGCAATACTCGCCAGGATATCTTGGTCATAGCGCGAACTGTTCCCCTGTTCGGAGTGTCCATAACCTCTAAAATTAGGGGCCAACACAGTCCATCCCCATTGTTGCATGCCTGCTGCCAGATGGTTCCAAGCACTTTTATCATAGGCCTTACCGTGAGCCAGTATACACCAAGGGCGGTATGTGGGATAAACATCTGCCTCCAGTTTCAGACTGTCGGAAGTGGTGAGGGTCATCACTAGCGAAGGAAGAGTTGTTGACATGGAATATGCCTCCTGAGCGATAGGTATGAGGCGCGGCTCGGGTCATGCCGACCGCAGGTCAAGCCGCCTGCCGCGGAGTCACCTCGCGGGAGATGGACTCGCTGGTGACGACCTCCGCCCTGCGCAGGTCGTAAACACTCTGCAATTCCATCCAGAATTCCAGGGTCGTCCCGAAATAGCGGGCCAACCGCAAGGCGGTATCCGGCGTAATCGCCCGTCGTTCCCGCGTTATTTCATGGATACCGGTGACGGCACACGCAACGCGACCGCCAACGCATGGGGCGTCATACCCAGCGGGGCCAAAAACTCCTCGCGCAATACTTCGCCCGGGTGAATCGGGCGCATCCTGTTTCTGGTCATGGCAGTGCCTCCGTTCTCAATCAATGGTAATCCACGATTTCAACGCCATACCCATCGCCATCTCGCCAATCGAAGCATATCTGCCTGCTCGACGTCAACTATCTTGGCCTGCGTGTTGCCTCACAGGGTAATGTTACCATGGGCTAATTATCGTTACACTCTATTTATGTAACCATAGCTGTAACGACCTGCATTTAAAAACGGTCCGACCTGCATTCAGCGGGTTTTTCGACCAGAGATAGTTGCGACCAACGGTGGCCTTAAACCAGAATTAACTGCGAATGAACCTGCATTCATCCCTATCGACCAGCTTCCATTTCCACGAACCAGAATTAATTGCGAGTGACCAGATGCCTGGATACTCTTCTACCGGTCCAAAAAACGGGGGATTTTTGCACTCCCCCAGACCGGGCTCAGGACCTCGTTGAAATCTGCCGTTCGGCATCTCAAAAACCCTCCTGATTAGCACGATGCTTCCGCTGAGCGCAGCCAGCGCTCAGGTCGTGGGCCAACACTCACGGCGGCGCGAAGCAAACTCATGGGGAGCGCTTCCAAACGGAAGCGGCGATTGAAGCGATGGGTCATAGTGGAGAGGTATCGTTGCGCATACTTACGAAATTTGAAGGTGTGATAGGCACCAGAGAACCCAGTTTTGAGGTTGCCGAGCACCGTGTTGACCCACACCCGGTTTTCATCGAAGAAGGGCACGGCTTCCGCTTTGATCTGCCAGCGGTTGCTTGTACCGGTCCCGGCAGCGGCAAAACGAAGACGTTGGTGCTCAAGCTTGCCCGCAATATCCATATGCGGCGTCATCGGCATGATCAGGCGATCTTTCAGACGCCGTTGCGCTATCACGACCGGCTTCACTCTCAGGTCGAGAATCTGCCCCAAGGGCATCCGCGCTGTTGCTACATCGGATGATCCGCAAAAATGAATATTTTTCAGGTAGTTCAAATGATCTGAAAATGGCAATACGTAAAGGCTTGCTTTTTCCCTGCCGGGGTACGGTGTATCACGTGATTATGGGAAATAAGCGTAAATAATGTCCCAAACTCAGAACGCAATTGTTCAGGGCTATAACGGCACACTGGAAGTTCACTGCATTGGGTAGGCCCGTCTTCTGCGAAGGTGGATATGATGACATGGCCACCTGGCTTTAAGGCTTCGCTCAATACCTGAACGTAGCGTTGGCGCTGTTTTTTGTCCGTCAGGAAATGAAAAACTGCGCGGTCATGCCATAAAGAGAAGGTTGCCTGCGGCAGGGGCGTTTCCAGCACATCCCCGACGATCCACTTCACGGTGCCCGGATACTTCCCAAGACGTTGTTGGGTCACCGCCAGTGCGGCAGCGGAGAGATCAAGTATGGAGATTCTGGAAAATCCGCGCCCAATCAAGTCATCGACCCATGTGGATGCGCCACCACCGACATCGATAATCGCGTCTTGTGGCTTCAAATCCATTTCATCCAGCAGTTGTAACGATGTCTCATCATGATCACAGTACCAGCTTACCGTGGTCGATGCTCTCTCGGTGTAAATCTTATCCCAATGTAAATTATTCATTATTAGCTTTCATCAATCATGACTCGTTATGTGGGTCCGTCTAGTAATCTCAATAACATGCTGCCTGCCAATGATTAATATATGCAACAACCTGGCATTTTTGATTGGTGATTCAGCTATTCGTGATTGGCCAGACATTTTTGCGTCGAAAAGTCTGCTGCCTCCTGATTGGGCCCAGCCTGATATCTGAATTTCCCTAAGTTTTCGTTTGCCCGATGGGCGCCATTACAGGTTCTGCCTCATTTCTAGCCCTTGCCCAAGTGTCAGCAAACATTTCAGAAATGGAGCGACTCAAGCTTGGCGCGTCCTTGAATAACCGATTAAGTTATAACGTTGATTGTCCATGGTCGTCAACCATTCGCCTCCCGCGTGCTTTGACTGTCGTTGTCACCATTCATGGCGCTGGCGGATACCCCTGCTTTCGACTTCCTCCGGGGCTACAAAAAAAGCTCCCGGAAGATCAGGGAGCTACAAGCTGGGCGAGTAGAACGCTTTAAAAAAGGAATGGTTGAGGTGGGGCCTCAGTGTTTGAGTCGGCAGGATCGGAAGTGTTTGCCGAGGAGCATGAGGAACTGGATGGTTTGCTGGGTTTCCGGTTGTTTTATCAGTTCCCAGAGTCCGGTGAGGCCGCCTTTGGGA
>Ga0172381_10002287_pt1 | contig 21319 bp, 28 predicted proteins | sample Leawel6488metaG_FD_119754 | JGI IMG/M metagenome (GOLD analysis project Ga0172381, IMG submission 119754) | Leachate microbial communities from a municipal landfill in Southern Ontario, Canada - Leachate well 64-88 metaG | ecosystem: Engineered > Solid waste > Landfill > Unclassified | place...
ACCTACGTTAGAAGAGTTAATGAATAAAAAAAGCCACCGAGACAATCGGTGGTTTTTAATTTCCTAACCCTACTTCATTAATTCTTGATAAATACTCTTCTCTATTTATCCCTCCATTAAGAAATAAATTATTCAATCCATTAAAGTACTGTTCTTTTATTTGGGAAATGGGAATAACTGCATTATAAATACGAACATTATCAATAAAACCTTTAAAATATCTCCAAGTGCTATCCCCGCTATTCAATCCTCTTCCAATATAAAGATTTTGTGTATTTCCTACCGTTTCAGCAACCATTGTAATATTATCAATTATTTTTTGTCCATCTTTATAAACACTAAAATTATAACCATTGGCTGTCATCGCCCAATGATGCAATCCTTGTGGATTTCCAATAATAATCAATGAACCAGTATAGGCATTAACAAAATCCATTCTTGTTGAAGAAACGAGATAAATTTTCCATTCATTAGCTGCATTTGAATCTTTAGCAATAATACCACTACTAGTAAAACTTTGCGTAGCATCTGGATTCATCCACCATTCTAAAGTAAAAGTGCCAGTAGTTAGATTAGTTGAACTTGCTATGCTCACATAGTCATCTATTCCATCAAAATAAAGACACGATCCAAAAACACAATCACTACCATTTTTTAATGTTGGCCCGCCATATGCTCTTCCCTCATTATCAGACCATGAATCAGGAATATTTCCTGCCACATTATTAATTATTTTGTTGGAATCATAGTTAGCACTATCAATATCATCAAAAGTAAATTGAGCAATGATATTCAACATTAAATTGTTTCTTAAGGAATTAGAAAATATCTGCGACTTAGCAATAGTAGCTTTATCAGTTACTCCGTTCATACTAACAACAATCAAACCAGATAAAATACCGATAATCGCTATTACGACTAATAGTTCAATTAGGGTGAAAGCTTGTTTGATTATTTTATTCATAGCCTACTTTACAAACAAATTGCAGAAGCAATGACCATCTTTAGCAATCTCTTCTTCGTGGTAGATACAAGGACAAATTATCTTCTTATCTTCATCTTTATTTCCAGCCATCTTTCGACAAGGACAATATAATTCTCCGAAGTTTTCCTTGCGTACTAATAATCCCTTAGTTATACCTAAAACTATCGCTTCATTAGGATTAAGCTTATGCCCCTTACTTTCAGCATATTCCCCATTTTTCTTTATTAAGTTTTGAATATCTTTTTCTTCCATATTAAATATTTAAATTAATCCAATTTCTAATTTCTTCTTCTTGTTTTAAACCAACAAATTTATCCTTCACCTCTCCATTGATAAATAAAACAACGGTTGGAATTCTATCAACTCCAAACATATCTCCAGTTACTGGATTTTTATCCAAATCCATTTTATAAAAATCAACTTTGCCAGTATATTCTTCGGCTAATTTCTCAACAATTGGTCCTAACATTTTACAAGGAGGACACCATTCGGTAAAAATATCTACCAAAACTGGTTTGTCATTTGTCTTTACGGCTGATTCAAAAGTATCATCTGTTAAAATATTCATTTCTTTGTGTATTAATTATTACAAATATATTATACATAAAAAAGAAAAAGGAGACAATGCTCCAATTTAAGTTTTTACTTCCACCTCCTGAACGACTGGCTGTTCATTAGCAATACAATCAACGAGGGATCCGCCATCGGCAAGTACGGAAAGTTCTTCAAAGGTAAAATTTCTCTTACCTTGAATACATAAACTGACTATTTCAGCAAGTTGTTTTTTGTAACGAATTAACAAAACTGCTGTAAAAAGCCTGTATACTCTTTCTATTACTTTTCGATGACATCGAGGACAAACATCGATAGTTTCTTGAGCCTCTGGAATAAAAATTCCAAAAACCGTTAAGGTTCGAGAAATCCATCGAGAAATAATGTGATGACGTTCCTTTTTTAGGAATTGTCCACAAACTGAACAAGTGCCCATTGGAAAATACTCATTACCACAATCATCTCGAAGCTGATCGTTGTCCCTTCCTTTTTGTTTTCCTCCATTACCATTTTTTTCATGTTTGTCTTGGCGGAAAAACTTTGCAAATGCGTGTTGCTGTTTACCATTATTGCCCAAACAATCACCTTTTGTAATGAATGAATAAATGTAAAGGTTCTACTAAAGCTAAGAACCACCTACATTTTATTCCTGTTTCAATAATCCGTCAAATTACTCCTTTTCGATGTCTTTTTTAATCTCCTCAAATTCATTCTCAATCTCTTTGAATTGCTTTTTGGCTGATTTGATTATTTCGGCTGCTTCTTTCACCTTTTCTAGCCCTTCTTCAACATCAACTTCTTCCTGGTTCTCAAACCACTCGGCAATTAAAGATAACTTTTTAAGACTTTGGTTAAGATTTTTTTCTTTCATTTTTTTGTATTTTTTTAACTTGCGTATTAATTATTCCATTAGATACTTTTAAATCAACTATATCATCAATATTAATCTCATTAATATTTTTGATTACTCCTTTCTTGTTCGTCGCAATACAATATCCTAATTTTAAATTCCTTTCTGGATTATTCTGATTAATTATTTTCTCAATATTATCTAATTTATTTCCCAGTTTCTTAATTTCATTCTCCAGTATTTTAGGAATAACTGATTTAACTCTAAATTCAATCATTTTAAATAAAGAAATAACTTTCTCTAATTTGTCTTTAATTTTTAAGAATAAATTATTGGTTCGGTATTCTAGATTCCTTAAAGCGGTAGAAAATGAATTAAAAATTTCCCTTTCCATACTCTTCAATTCTAATTCTGCCTCTTGCCAAGACTGATTTAGTAAGTTAGCAGCCGCGGTTGGAGTTGAAACCATTTGATCAGCAACAAGCGATAATAAAGGAACATCTTTGTCATGACCGATAGCCGCAATCACTGGAAAAGGCAGGTTAGCTATTTCCCTAATTAAGACTTCATTATTAAAGGCCAAAAACGATTCTAAAGAGCCACCTCCTCGCATAATGACAAGAACATCAATATCAGTCTTCCTCATCGTTTTAACGCTATTTAAAAGGTCTTTAACCGCCTCTACCCCCTCAACCCTAGAATCGATAAACTTGATTTGAAAACCAAATCTATCTAAATTATTTAAAAAATCAGAAATAACGTCCCCTTGTCTAGAAGTAATAATCCCTACCTTTTTAACAAAAGAAGGAATTTCTTTCTTTTTACCTACATCAAATAAACCCTCTTCTTCTAATTTCTTTTTCAATTTCTCATATTCTTTTTTTAATTCCCCCTCACCCATCAATTGGACTGTTTTTGCTTTAAATTTTAATGACCCCTTAGGAGCATAAATATCAGGAATTCCTTTCGCCATAATTTCTAACCCCTCTTTTAATTCAATTCCACATAATCTATAATCGTAGTTCCAAACAACGCACGGCAAAACACTTCCATCTTTTTTATCTTTCAAAGAAAAATATACGTGTCCAGATGGACCGATTTTAAATTCCGAAACTTCTCCCACTATTTTAGCTTCAAAAGAATTAAGAATTCCATTTAATAATTTTAAGTAAGCCGAAATAGAAAGAATGTTATTCTCTAAAAGTTCCTTTACCGCTGATTTGCCTTTTTGTTCCATAATAAATTATTTCTTCTCGTGTTTAATCTTTGCCATCACCGCATTCTTTCTGTAATTACAAAAATCACACTCTGAATTCATTTCGGGAATCTTGTCACTCATTAAACAATCCTTAATATTATTTAAAGCACCATCAATCCAGGAGGTATCACCGGTATATGGAATAACTTTAATATCAAATTCTAATTTCTTGTCAAAATATGGTTTGCCTGAATCTCCATTACAATAAACAAAGTAACCAGTTGGAGAAACATTAAATCCATTCTTTTTAAACAACCACTGATATATTTCCATCTGTCGCTTGTATCCTCTTTGCCAGTCAGCATCTAAATTAACCTCACTAGTTTTTGAGGTTGCTTTGTAATCAACGATAATCAATTCTCCTTTAGAATTAATCCAAACATCATCAATTGCTCCAGTAATTAAAAGATTAGTCGGAGCATGCAAATATTCAATTCCTTTAAAAGTATTCCTCCAGGTATCAATCTCTTTGTGCTGATATGGAATAGCATCAATGCCAAATTCCTCAATAAAGGGATGAGCAGTTTGATCTTTCCTGTGTAAATCAAATTCTTTCTTCAATAATGAATCAACAGCACTATTCAAGGTAAAAGGAAACCCAGGCGGCCTACCAATCCCCAATCTTCTATCTAAATAGAAACATTGAGGGCATTCCATAAACAAGTCAATCTTGGAACGACTTAATTTAAAAGGCGCCTTTGATTGAGGATCGAAAATATTGTTAGATTTTTTATAGTATTGTGACATATAGGTTGATAATATAGAATATATATACTAATATATAAGCATAATCACGACGAAAAGGGTTCTCTAAGGGTTTTGTCCCGACGAGAGCTTTTTTCTTTATTATACTCTATTTTCCTTTTTAATAAATACGAAATTTTCTCATATCAATTTTCCATCCTTTATAAAGAAGATCTTTTTTATTAAAAATATCATTAGAAACCCCTAGGTTTAAATTTTGACTATCTATAAAGGCAAAATTGTTTTCCTTTTTCTCCATATCAATATAATAACACATCTAAAAAGAAAATAAAAACTTGTATTATTTCTTTTTTCTGGTATAAAGTTAAGTATTGTTTTTACATGAAAGAAATAAAAAAATTCTTAGTAAAAAAAGCAGCCACTGGGCTGGGACTGTATTCAAATTTTCAAATCAAGAAGGGTGAATTTGTTATCGAATACACTGGAAAAATACTAACTAGTAAAGAAGCTAATGAAAAAGGAGGTAAGTATTTATTTGAATTAAATTCTAGAGTTACCATTGATGGCAGTGGCAGAGAAAATCTTGCCAGATATATCAACCACGCTTGTCGCCCCAATTGCGAAGCTAGAATTGAAAACAAACATATTCTAATCTATTCTATAAAGACGATTAAACCCAATGAAGAACTGACTTACAACTACGGAAAAGAATATTTCAATGAATACATTAAGCCATATAAGTGCAAATGTGCTCACTGTAAAATGCAAAAACTATCAATTTAAAAAAGATAGTTCATTTTTTTATATTATATAGACCCCTAGGAATTGTTATTTCAAAGCAAACCCCTTCTTCTGGTATGCCGACTTCTCTTATCTCTATTCCGGTTATCTTAAAAACTTCTCTGGCAAAAAACAAATCAAAGGTTGAATTGCTTCCAAAGCCGTATTTAAATATTTTTTCTTTCATTTCTGTTTCAACGCCAACGCCATTATCTCTATAATAAAGAATGAGATTTCCATTAGGCATCGGGCCATTATACTCCAAGATTATTTTCGTAGCTTTTTTACCATGAACTAAGGTATTCTCAATGAAATTTTTAAAAATCGTTTCAACGATTGGATCAACACAAATCTCTAGTCCTGAAGTAAAATCTTCGAATATAAGCGTTGGATACTCTTTTGAAGCTCGCTCTATTATTTTTGCAATTGCAAACCATTTAGGATTATTAACGCCTATTTTTTGATAGGCTTCAACATTCCCAATTTCTTTAATTAACTTTTCGCTGGCAAATTGCATCTTTAAAAGCTGCTCCCGAATCTTTTCTTCTTTTATGATTTCAAGCAGCATAGACAACGACATTAAAATTACTGTCGCATAATTCCTGATTGCATGCCTGGCGATATCCCTCATGAGCGAAAGTTTTTTCTCGGTTCTTTCTTTTTCAAGTCTGGCTTTTTTCTTTTGGATAACCATGTCGATAAAGCCAGCAGCCATGAAAAGAACTTTTAAATCACCTTTATTGAATTTACGATTTGGATCTTTGGTGAAAACGTAAAAAATACCTTTCTCGTCTTCTTTTTCCGAAATGATAGGAACTGCCATTGCTGATTTTATCTTTTCTATAGCAACAGCCTTATCTACGCTTTCGATGTGTTTTATCGCCTCACTCTCAAGGTAATCATTAACAATTAATCCTTTCATGGAATCAAGAACTTTGGGACCCATACACATTATTTCATCTTTATTGTTCTTTTCGAATGGAACAATCATCTTTTTAAACTCTTCTGTTTCCAATCCCCAAGATTCATGAATCATCAATTCTTTTTTGTCATTTTTCGTGTGGACATAGGCAATGTATCCTGCTTGGGCACCAGTCCATCTGGATGCATTCATTATCATTGCCTTAATATCCTCCTCTTCTCCCTTATTTATTTTAAATAAAAGACTGGAGAGATCTGTCATTCTTTTTTCTGCTGAAACTCTCTGTCTTTCTGTCTTTACAGCAGAAATTACCTTGTGCGCTAATTCAGCGAACTGGGCTTCAGGATTTCCTCCTTTCTGAAGATAAAAAGTAGCCCCAGTATTAATTGCCTCAATCACGATTTCTTCTCTTCCTTTTCCTGTAAAAAGAATGAAGGGAAGATCAGGAAATTCCTGTCTTACCGTTTTCAATAATTCGATACCGTTCATTCCTGGCATTTGGTAATCAGAAATGATTGCCTCATAACCGTTCTTTTTAATTAAATTGATAGCTTCTTTAGGATACATGGTTGTGTCAACTTCGAAACAACCATTTTCTTCCAAGAACAGTTTGCCAATCTCTAATAAGCATGACTCATCGTCAACGTAAAGAACATTAATAACTTCTTCTATCATAGTAATCCTCCTATGAGTCGTTATTCTTTTTTCAACGAACTCACCATAATTAATACAATAGACTATTATTAATATTTGTCAATATTTAAAATTGGAATAAAATTATCCTAAAATTACCATCAAAGCTTCGTATTTAGGCCTAATTATATCTTTTGAGTTCTCAAAATTAAGCTGATTCCACTTATTTTCTAGCTTCTTTCTTACCGCTTCTTTAGCTTCTAACTGATTTAAATTCTCATACATAAAAGCAGCTTTAAAAATTCCTGGTATATTATCAAAATTGCTCAAAGCATCAGCATCAGCAATTATTTTCTCTTCAATGCTGGTGGGATTATTCTTTTGTGATCCACGATGATTCAAAATACATCTTTTCACCATTTCTATCTTCTCAAGAGGATAATTCAATTCTTTCAACTTTTCTTCAGCAATTTGCATTCCAGTAAGATGATGATCTTCCCTGCCATTGATTACTGAACCAATATCATGTAACCAAGCAGAAATCTCCACCACTTCCCTATCTGCTCCTAATTCATCAGCTAATTCAAGAGCATATTTAACCGTAGGAATAAAATGATACAAAAAAGGTTCATAGCCATACTTACTACTTGGTTTGAGTGATTCTTCTTCAACAAACTTTTTAACTTCTTCAACAATATCCATGATTAACTGTTCTTCTTGTTTAATAAGAATAAAGCTCCTACCAATAATAAAGGAAGTGATATTAAAACAAATGTATCCCATCTTTGATAGGTATTAAAGAAAATAGTAAAGACAACGCTTATAATTATAAAGGCAATACCTCCTCTCATTGGATTCTTCCAAGATAAATATAAAGCAAAAATAAGAACAAAGGTTGGAATATTGTGCATTAAAAATCCTCCAATATTTTCCAATAAAGAAGCATCTGATTGAAAAACATCAAAAGATAATAAAGCGATAAACAAGGTGTAAACAACTACTAGAACTCGAGGAAACCAAACTGTTAACATTTGTTGTGTTTTCATATATTTTTTAAAATATATTTATTATAACTAATCTTTAGATATATTATATAACATCGTTTGAAAACATCAAGTAAAATTATAACTTGACGTTAACAGCAGGGGGTGGTTTAATACTACTAGTGCTTGTTTTTTAAAGCGCCAGGAAGAGAAAAATGCTAATTCAAAGCTTAGTTTTACCGATTTTCGTTATTGCTCTTTTCTTTATCGTAATCTTCTCGATTGCGGCCATAGCAGCATCAAGAATGCTGGAAAGGATGCCCAATAACGGAAATGAGGAAAACACCAAGAAGTCCTGGACGAGACCAGAAAGGGCTTCTTACATAGCTATTACATTTACTTGGATACTGTTCGCGGTCTCCTCATTCCTTCTGGCCAGCGCTGAGACAATTGTCGTTATATTGAGCATTGGGTTAATAACACTTTGCCTCTTCATACCGGCAACGAATTTCATTCTTGCCTTTGCTGTTATGCACACAAAGCAACAGCAAAACAAAAACCTTTTAGCCGACCACAATAATAATGGTCGGCATTATCTTTTTTAAAACTCTAATCATTTCAAATTATATTATAAAAATTGTATAAAAAAAGACTGCTAATTTATTATTCCCGCAGCCTTGGTAATTCTTACTTAAAGATGGCCGACTTTAACCTCGTTAATTATTTCGAGACCATATAATTTAAGTCTTTTCTTTAAAATTTCAAGGAGCCTTTCGTTTGTTGCGTAAATCTCCCAAGTTTTGTCGTCATTCTGTACCGGGACTCCTAATTGGTCCTTAAAGACAAATGCCCCATATAGGCCTATGTCTCCATCAATGCCTTGCATTGATCTGCAATCTTGACCTCCTTTTACGGTAAGCTTAATTGCCATGACTACACCTCGTAGTTGATATAATCATAGTATGTTTAAAAATGTTGTCAAATTAAAACCGTCCCAACTAGGACGGCTTTACTTTTATCTATTTATTTCTTTAATCAATTCTGGAACAAGATCTTTCTTTCGAGACATCATCTTTTTAATATATATTGAATCATTCTTTATCTCTTTGTTAAATGCTTTTTCGAGATAAGAAGTATTGCCACAAATTAATAACTCAGAACCTTCATTGATAATATCGGTAAGCATTAAGATTAAGAATGATACTTTTTCTTTTTCTCTCACTTCTTCCATCTTCTTAAGAAGTTCGATTTTCTTTTCTTTAGCTTCCTCTAAATCAACTGTTTCAATTTGGCCAACACCAAACTTAACATTACCCTCTTCGAATATCTTGAAATCAGAATAGATTATCTTCTCTGCTGACATTCCTTTTAAGTTTGATTTCTGTTTCTTAATCTCTATACCAAATTCTTTAATATTTTTAATTCCAGCAATCTGCGCTAAAATCTTAGCTATTTTGATATCCTCTTCGGTGGTTGTGCTTGATTTAAATATTACTGTATCTGATAAGATAGCAGAAATTAAAAGACCAGCTAATTGCTTAGTAATTTTGAATTGCTGTTCAATCATTTTTTGAGCTACTAAAGTTGCCGTTGAGCCAAGTGGCTTTGATTCAAAAAATATTGGAGCAGAAAAAGAACAGCCTATCTTGTGATGGTCTAAAATCCCAATTACTTCTGCTTCATTAATTCCTTCAGGACTTTGAGTGTTTTCATTATGATCAACTAAGAAAACTTTCTTGCCTTTAATAGAATTCAATTTCAATGGCTTTTTGGCTTTAAAATAATCCAAAACATATTTTGTTTCTGGATTCAATTCTTCAGGAATTGCAGCCACCGCATCTACTTTCTTCTTCTTGAGGAATTCAGCGTATGCAATAGATGAACAAACAGTATCAGTGTCTGGCGATTTGTGTCCAATTACGTATATAGTTTCTTTTGACATATTTTTAACTTATAAAATTTAATGTTTTAATTATATTACTAAAATCGAAAAAACGCCAATAATATATAAAAGAAATCCCCCATTATATAATTTAGGGGGGAATAAATATTTTCGGTTTAAGGAGTATGAATTAATTCCATTTTTTAACAACGAATGCAAATCGACGCTCACCACTCCAAAAATCGTCAGCCTTATTATAGTAATCACAGTTTAACCATAATCCAATGTTATTGCGCCCAACAATAAATAATTTAGGCTCATTGTCAGAACCAATAATTGGCTCCATTGCAATAACAATCCATTCTCCGAGAGGTTGTTTTTTATACTGTAATCTCAATTGAAGTCCGACTTCAGCTGGACACATCAATAGTCCAAGCTGTTTAGCTCGTTCACAAATCTCTTCATACTCGACTCCATGAGCCCTGTTTGAAACGCTGTCTAACCCAAGCTCAGCTAAAGAAAAAAGCATTATATCAACTTTAGCTTTGTTTCTCACAAAAGGGATTTTTTCTAAAACACCGCTAAACAAGATGTTATTTTTTATTCCAGCTTTTTCTAATTTTTGATGGGCTTTTTTCCAATCTTTGAAGTCACCAATCTTGATAGTCTTCCAGATTTTAAAGCCTTGAGAAAAAAAGAAAACGCTTGAAATATCGTCTTGAAGTTCACTTGGCTTTTCTAATAGCATCTGCTTTATTTCTGCAGAAGCTTCGGGCATACTTTTAATCACTCTGTTTAAAAATACGCTCATTCGTCTCTTACAAATCCTTGGATTCGTCATGTAGTTTCTCCTACTTAAACTGAAAGAAGATATTAAAATATTAAAGGGCTTTTCTAGAGTATATGAGACAAAAATGAAGATGTCAAACCAGCTTATTTCTTCAAATCTTTTAAAGCTCTTTTAACAAATTTCCCAAATTGATGTTCTTTTTGTTTCTGCTCAAGCTTGGTCATTTGATAATGGTCAGCCTCTTTTCTTAAATTAATATAGTTAGAGTATCTTCCTTCATCTAGCTTGCCAGATTTTACAGCCGCTAAAATTTGGCAACCCGGTTCATGAATATGAGTACAATTATTATATTTACATCCTTTAGCTAAATCAATAATTTCATCAAATAAATCTTCAATGCCCGTATCCGTATCAGTCATTCCTACCTCTCTCATTCCTGGATTATCGATGACAATTCCTCCATTTAGAAGGAAATACATTTGTCTATTAGTAGTCGCATGCTTTCCTCGATCAGCATATGAACTGATGTCTTCAGTTCTGATAATCTCCTTTCCTAGTAATTTATTAATTAAAGATGATTTCCCTACTCCTGAAGAACCTAAAAAACAATATACTTTTTCTTTCTCTATATACATCTTTAATATTTCCATTCCTTGTTCAGTCTTAGTGCTAACAGGAATACAATCAACATCTTCAAATCTTTCTTTTATTTGATTCAACTTTAAATCTAATTCTTCTTTAGAAATTAAATCTACTTTATTCAAAATAATAGCTGGCTTTACCCCTCCGTCTTTAGCAATTGCAAAGTATCTCTCAAAACGATTTAAATTGAAATCTCTATTATTAATAGATTCAACAACAAAAGCCACATCGATATTAGTGGCGATAACCTGAGCCTCTTCCCTGTTATTACGTTTTCTCTTTATTATTGTCTTTCTTGGCAAAATCTCTTGGATAACAGCCTGATTATTACCAAGATCATTAATTAGTACCCAATCTCCTACCGCTGGATAGTCTTCTCTTGAAGAAGCATCGAATATTCGTTTTCCAGTTACTTTCGCTAAATATTCTTCTTTCTCACTCTTAACCTTATACGCTCCCTTGTGTTCAGCGATAACCCTAGCGGTGATAACATCATTTTTAATTTCATTATTCATATTCTTACTTTAAAAATCAATTAATTCTAAAACATTAAGCTCGTCAAAAGAATCTATAATCATATCTGCCTGAGTCAATTCAGATTTATCATGAGTAGAAGCAATAGCGATACACCTTATCCCTCCATTCTTAGCTGCCGCAATTCCATTAGGAGCATCTTCTATCACCATACACTCTTCTGGCTTCAAATTAAGCTCTTCAGCGGCTTTTAAATAGGTCTCTGGATCAGGCTTCCCCTTCTTCACTTTCTCTGCAGAAACGATGATTTCAAAGAAACTCTTCAATCCAAGTTCTTCAAGAATAGCATTAGTCTTGAATTCCATTGCGGCTGTTCCAATTGCCATTTTAATATTATTCTCTTTTAAATCATTTAAAAATCGAATAATTCCTGCAGTTGGCTCTATTTTTATCTTTTTAATCTCTTCAATGAAGTATTCTTCCTTTCGACGAGTTAACATAGTGGCTTCATCTGTATTTGCATCAAGCTTAATATACTTACAAACAATCTCTTCTCCTTTCATTCCGGTAAAAGCTTTATACCCTTCAAAGGTCAAATCTAAATCAAAATCAGCAAAAACTCTCTTCCAGGCTGTAAAGTCCTGTTCTTTATTATCGGTAATAACTCCATCCATATCAAATATTATTCCTTTTATCATATTTATTGGTTCTCGTTATTTATAATCTTTATTAATACCTTCCCATCTTGAGCAGAGATTTCAGCAATTCCACCGATAGGAAAAGTTATCATTGGGCTAGTGTGTCCAAAATCAACATTGGCAATCACAGGAATACTATCTAATTCTTTCTTTGTTTTTATTATTTTTATTAATAATTCATTAGTTACTTTGCTCACCTTCTGAAATCTACCAATAACTAATCCTTTTACATTTTCAAATCCTGGCTGATGTATTAATGACTGCAAGTCACGGTCAAAGGTTACCGCATTGGTCATTTCATCATCTTCTATAAAGAAAATGGTATTTTCAGGTAAAGATGGGAAATATTCTGTTCCTTGAAGTAGATTAAAAGTGCAAAGATTACCTCCAATTATTGTTCCTTGAGTTTCTCCTTTATTGATTATCAAATAACCCTCATTATCAATAAGCCTTCTATCTTCCTGATTTATATACCAAGCATCATCGCTCCATTTTTGAGAAGGACTAATAGAAAATTCTTCTTCTGATAATAAACATTTCTTGAAATAATCTAAAGTATAGTCAAAATATAATTTCTGCCCAAAGGTTGAATAATGTGGTCCATAATAATTAACTAGACCGGTTTTTTGATAAATTGAATTATTAAGAATCGTAACATCAGAAAAACCAGAAAAAACTTTGGGATTATTTTTTATAATATTCCAATCTATATATTTCAATAATTGATTAGCATTAAAACCGCCTAAAACTGTAAATATTCCTTTAACATTTTTATCTAAAAAAGCTTCGTGCAAATCTTCAATTCTCGACTCAATAGATGACGAAAAGAATTCGTCCATTTCTTTTATGTGTTTCCCGAAGGTCACTTTAAATCCCATTTCTGTTAATCTTTCGGTAGCAATTTTTATCGTTTCTTCCGACAACAAACCAAAAGAACTTGAGCTAACAATAACCCTAACTTCATCTCCTTTTTTAAGTTTTGGAGGATATATTTTTTCCATAAATATATTATATCCTTAAAAATTAAAAAATGCTAACATATTTATTCTTTACTCTTGTCTATACGTAAAAGAAATTCTTCTATCAATTCTTTGACTTCAAAAGAATCTTTAGTTTCCATTAGTCTGTCTCTAAGTTCTTTAGCGCCCCTAAAGTCTTTTGCGTAGGCATGAAAGTGCTTTTTCAAAGTATTAAATCTTTGGGGATCATTAAAAATCTCTGTATGTTCAATAATAGCTTCTAATCTTTCTCTAATGGTGAGTAATCTATCAGAAAAGAACCAAGGATTCCCTACTGTGGCCCTTCCAATCATAATTCCATTAATTTTACTTTCTTTAATTAATTCATGAGCTTGAGCAAGAGATTTTACATCTCCATTTCCAATAATCAATGTCTCTGGAGAATATAAATCCCTCAGTCTTACAATCTCTTTCGCTAAATCCCATTGCGCGGAAGAACGATACATTTCTTTCCTAGTACGAAAATGTATAGTTAGTACGGCAATGTTTTCTTGTAAAAGAGGAACAATCCATTCAGTGATTTGATTTTCATCATATCCAAGACGAGTTTTTACCGAAACAGGAATCTTTGTTCCCTCCTTGGTCGCTCTAATAATTTGTTTTGCTAATTCAACATCTTTTATCAATGCGGCGCCTGCTCCTTGTTGTTCTATCGCCTTATCAGGGCATCCCATATTAATATCAATACCATCGAACCCAAGTCTTTCAATCTCCTCTGCTGCTTTTTTAAAGTACATTGGATCTGAACCAAAAACCTGAGCAACTATTGGATGTTCTTTTTGAGAATACTTTAAAGTTTTAAGACAAACTTCACGACCCTTAGAAAATAATCCTTCGACAGAAACAAACTCTGTCCAAAAAACATCTGGTTTTCCATACTTTAAAAACATCTGCCTAAATGCATCATCGGTAACTCCTGACATGGGAGCAATAGCAAAGATAGGCTTTTTTAATTTTTTCCAAAAGTTAGATTGCATATTTATAGAATATCAAAAAATCGTCGTTTTGGCGATTTTTAAATTAAATAAGGCACCTGACTTATTGCTAACGTGCAGGGGCTAATAAAAATTATCAGAACTGAAATTTGGGAGCAAAAGAAATATATTTATATACCAACTTTAATTTAAAATTTATTGAAAAATATATTTAAAATATTACTTAATAAAGCAAGAGGCTGGAATATATCCTTTATTTCTTAAACAATCTATAGTTTTATTATTATTATCAACAATGTCCGTTGTTTTATCTAAATCTTTTATGTAGTTTAATTGATTTATTATAAGGTAATCAAATTCTTTACTTTTATTATTGATAAATTCGGTTGTTTTTGTGTTCTCATAAATAAAGTACAGAAAAGTCATTACTGTTCCTATTGTTACGATAAGTAAAGCTAGAAAACCAAAATAAAGCATAGATTTATTATGTTCTATTTCATTATTAGTATTTTTGATTTGCTGGCCCATACTACTGAGTTCAATAATTTTTGCTTGCAAATCCAAATCTATTTCACTAGTTCTTTCAGAAAGATTTTTAATTAAACTAAAATATAATTCCAGTTTTTCTGTATTGTTTTTTAAAATAGGAATATCGTGTTTTTCCCAATTTTTCCCATTATTTGTATCTGAGGGTGGTGTTGGAACTAATACATCCATATCTTTTTAAAATAGAAAATTATCTGTCTCTTGATTAAAAAGACTTATTAATTCTTTTATTTTTTCAAATTGGAATTCATTATTTGTAATCTGCTCTGGTAAGGTGTTAATATCTCTAATGATAATAGTTCCTGTTTTTTGTGTACCGCTATTATCATCTATAAGATTTCCTGAACCTTTTGATTCTATATCATTACATTCATAAGTATCTACAGTTTTTTTATTATTTACTCTTATATTTATCTCTTTTAATGGTAAACTTTCGATGTTTTGTATTTTTAGTAAGCTTTTTAAATTATTAATATTCTCTTCCTCGAATATATTTTTTACAAAACCAATTCTACCTATTTGAATATTATATTCTTCTTTGTTTATGAATTTTTCAATAATCTCAAAATCAATAGAAGACATTTCTTTAAAATAAATATCCAGTCGATTTTTAGAAAAACTTAAACGAAAATTATCATTAAAAATCATTCTTAGTCTTGGTATTTCCGATGGAGCACTGGCTGGAATTGGCATTAATTCACTAGTAGTATCTGGTTTTTTCAAAAAAAGAGAAATATCTTCAAAGTTTCCAGTATAATCATTTTTAAAAAATAACGCTGTTTGTATTTGTAAAATTATTTTTGCCATATTTTTTTATTTCCATCCTTGAGCAACGACTTTCCACATGACTTGTTCTTGTGGAATTTGAATTATGCCCTGTGGAGTTTGTTGAGGAACATTAACTTGTCCTTTTTTAAAATCGATAGAAAGTTCAAAACGATTAGACATCTCAGAACTTTCAATTTGTGCTAGATTATATTCTTTTTTGGTCTGAAAATTATTACCCAACTCAAGTTCAGGATTCCAAGGTTTGCCAAACTCCATGTCTTTAGCATATTCTTCATATAGATCTGTTATATTTTTTGCTAATGATTCATCGGCTTCAACCACTGCCTTAACCCCTAAATCATCTTTAGCCTCTTTTCTACCTATAAAATACTGATGGGAATAAAGTTTTTCAGTGAAATAATCAACAATCTTAGCAATTTCATCTTCTTTCATTGGAACATTATGACTTTTTAAAAGCCTTCCCGCTAGTTGTCTTATAAGATTATGAGTTCTGTTTACATTTCCTAAAGCTAAAGGATGAATTTGTGGATTAGATTCTACAAACTTATTAAAAATCTTTGTTAGGTCTTCATCGCTCTTGATACCAAACTTATTCTTTGCTAAATCAAAGAATGCCATAACGTCTTCAACTGAAATCGGTATTCTGTTTTGTGGGTTCTGAGGGTCTTGAGGATTAAAAACGTTAGCTGTTGATGGGTCTATTGGAGAAAGCTCTGATAAATCAGTCATTACTATTTCGTCAGCTCCCAAAGAAATCATGGTAGCTGCACTATGAGCTTTATAAGGAACCAAAACCGAAAATTTATTACAATGCTCACGAATCATAGATACTAGTCTCCATGGAACCATAGTATCTCCGCCACTGCTATATATAAACAAATCTATATTTTCTGTTTTTCCTATTTTTTGTAATTGTTTGCCTATAATTGGAATAATATCCATTGCAATTCGAGCATTAACAGGGCCTGGTCTATCGCTAGTTATATAGGTTATAACTTTAGATTTTCTTATATTTTCGATGTTTTTAATAAAAGGTATTTTGTCCATAATTTATTATAAATTATACTCTTCGTGCTTTTGTTTAACAATACAACAAAAAGCACGAAGAGTAAAGTATGACTACCTATTTGGGAAAGTTATCGATACTTTGGTTTGATTATCTGAAGTTTCAGCATAAAATCCCAAATTTTTAATATTTTCTACTAACCAAGACATTACTACTTCTTTTTGATTAGAAATTAATATTTTCTCTGGGCATCCCAAAATATAATAACATCCTTCGAAGTTGCTACTAAATATTCCTGTATTTAATAATTTTTCTTCCCAAATATTATTACAGTCATCCATAGAATCGGTAGTAATTGCCCATCTGGGTTGATTACTATTACTTGTTGTTAACGATTCTTGTGATTCACATGATGCAGTTGTAGTACTTTTATTTACTAATGTGCATTCTATAGTGAATGTGGATGAGCTAAATACAGATAACGACTCAATGTGTTCCATAGTTGTTAAAGTTATATATTGCTCTTGAGCATTCTTCATGATAAGGTATGAGTGCTGTCTCAACATCATCATTCTTATTAAAAATATCGACCAGAACATCTCTGTTCTTTTTTTAATTTGAATGCTCAGAGAAGCCGTCTTAATTGAGCGGTTTTTCTGAATCTTCAATTCATCACTCTTGATTCAGGAGTGATAATAACTTATCTTGAGTTAAGTTTACACTCCTAAAAAATTACTGTCAATTTTGACAAAACATTAGAAGATTTTCTTATTCTCTCTGTGAGAAAAACCGCTAACCTTAACTTTTTAAAAAAAATTATTGGCAAAAATCTATTTTTAATTTTCTTAACTGCATCTTCAAGAACTTTTATATAATTTTCAATCCTTACTATATATTATAATACAAAAACCCCTTCTTGCTATGAAAAAGCATCGAAGGAGGTTAAGGTGATTCAAAGTAGGTTAGAACCTCTAGAAATGCTTGATAATACAATGCAAATTGAGGGTTTATACTCTAAAAATCTATACTACAGGGGAGGTGGGACGAACCTGGAACCTTTTTGAGGTTGAGTTACTGCTAATTCTCCTGCTCTACTCTACCTGTCAGTTTGCTAATCCTTATATTTTTTATATTTTCCTTCAATAATCGGATATGCGACATCGAATAAGTCCATGACAAAACCTTCTAATGCTTTCATTTCTTCGATCATCTTTTCGTTTTTCATTATCAGGTATCTTTTGTAGGCCCGTGAAGTTGCTTTTTGCAGTAATTCTTCATCTTCTTCATTTTTATTGGACCCTGCGGCTATTGAAGCCATCTCAAAAAACGATGCTTCTTCCATTTCTTTGTCCCTAAGCTTCTCTTTGTGTTTTATTTTATTTTGGAGTATTCTTACCTCTGATTTTTCTAAATTATTATAAAGCTTTTTTAAGGTTATTTTATAATCATTACCTACTTTTGAATTATTTTTAATAATATCGTAGGTTACATGTCTATCGTCCAGTCCAATCTCGTATATCATATTGCAAAAATGCAAGAGGCGATCAAATAATGAAATCTGGGAAATAAAATAATGCTCTAAATGGTAAATAATGTATTTTTCACGCGTTATGTCTCTTCTCAAGGTCTTATTAATTGGATAATGTTTTATAAAGTATAAGGAGCAATTTAAATCTTCTAATTTACTTAAAATTTCAAAAATTGGATACATTATTTCAACAACAAAATATTGCTTTGACGAAACCATTGTTTTTCCACCGTCTTTGTTGTGAAGAGCTAGTCTAGCAATATCACTAATATCTTTACTTATAAGTGAGTAAAGTTTATGTTCCATTAGGTTGCTATGTCTTATTTTTTTCATTTTTTACTTATTATAGAATCTTGGGGAACATCTAGTGTATTAAGTGCCTTTCTTTGTTGATTTTTAATTAAGAATTTCGAGGGTTAAAAAGCTTTTCTGAAGCCAATTTTAATATTTGTTCTTTGATTACAGAATAATCGGGTTTAATTTTTATGAGAACATCTTGTAAATTTTTAAGATATAGATTTGGCATTGAATGATTTTCTAAATATTCTTTTATTTCTAAAAGAGTGTCTTCTTCGCCCCAGCCACGCTTAATATCTAGTTCTAGTTTTTCAAGAAGAGTGGCTAGAGCTCCTATTTGGTTTTTATCTAAAAATTTTTTAAAATTTAACTCCAAAACATCCCTTTTCACTTTTTCAAATTCTGATTCTAATTCTTTATTATTATCTTTAATTTTTGAAATATTTTCATCAATTTGGCTTTTAATCGAGTTAATATATTTTTCTAGTCTTTTCTCTAGTAAAGATATTCGATTGTCGACTTCAGACAATATCACTTCTTTTAATTTGATATTTTTATCTTCTGAAACTTCGCCAATTCTTATTGACAATTCTTTTTCTATTTTTTGCACCTCATTTCTTGTTTCTAAAAGTAAACTTTCTTTTTGTTGAATCAGTTTTTCTTCTTGAATTATCGTAAATCTTTCAACATCCTTTTCTGATTGATTCCTTGATTCGGCTAATAATCCGTGAGCTTCTGTTTTTAAATCTTCTATATCTTTTTCTTGTTTTTTTAATGCTTCCCGCATTGGACCAATATTGAAATATACGAATGTTCCTCCTATTATCACTAAAATTGTTACTGCTATACTCAAGTATCCCAAATTATTATTAATTAACTGACCTACGAGGTTTTGCAAAAATGTAGCGTTATTAATATCTATACTGGTTGATTGTATTGTACTTATCGTTTGTCCAACCATTGATCCTTTCACCTTTAAATACGGAATAAAAATTAGAAAATAAATAGCTATAAAAACAAGGAAAATTGATATCAATATACTTATTTTGAACCAATTTTCTTTTATAAAATTATTCATATCTTACAAATTAAAACACCTCAAAAAGAGGTGTCACGTTATTAGTTATTAAATTGATATTGTTATCTGCCATCATGGCAGGGGAGGAGGGATTCGAACTCTCAAGACCTCTTTTGGAGAGAGGCAGTTTACCGTTGAGCTTACTCCCCTAAAACAAAAGGGACAATTCCCTTTTATCTCTTAACTTCTTTAAAAGTTGTATGTTTTCTGCACTCCTTACAAAACTTACTCATTTCTAACTTCTCTTCAACTTGTTTTGTCTTGTTAGTGAAGTAAGAAGTCTTTTTGCAAGCGGTACAAACAATCTTTGATCTTTTTTTCTTTTTTGTTGCCATATATTTATATTAATCTATTCTCTGAGCCGATGGTGAGAATCGGACCCACGACCTTTCCCTTACCAAGGGAATGTTCTACCACTGAACTACATCGGCACTTCCCTTCCACGGCTTGTGGGCGAAGAGGGACTTGCACCCCCGAAGGCCGAAGCCATCTGATTTACAGTCAGACCCGTTTGACTACTTTGGTATTCGCCCAATGAAACAATGATAGCAAATGATTGATTATTTTTCAATAACCTTCATCCTTTCCTCTCTCCACTCCTGAATCTTCTTCTGATGACCTGATAATAGGACGGGAGGGACCTTCCACTTCTTTCCCTTGTCCCCTATAAACACTTCTGGTCTAGTATATTCAGGATATTCGATAAATCCCCCCTTCTTAGTCATTCTTTCCTTTAAAAAAGAAGGTTTGCCTAAAACATTAGGAATTATTCTTGAGATTGTCTCAATAACAATCATAGCTGGTAATTCCCCTCCCATCAAGTCATATTCTCCAATTGAGATTTCTTCATCAGCCAAATACTTCGCTACTCTCTCATCAACTCCTTCATATCTGCCACAGATAAAAACAAGATTATCGTATTTACTCAATTGAAAAGCTTTCTTTTGATTGAAAGTCTTTCCCCGTGGAGTAAATAATATTACCCTCGTCTTCTTCTTTTTATTCTTCTTTGTTATTTCTTTAAGTGCTTTAAAGATTGGTTCAACTTTTAAAACCATACCTAATCCTCCACCATATGGTCTATCATCAATCGTCCTTCTTTCATTATCAGTCCATTTCCTTAAATCATGAATATTAAACTTAAGAATGCCTTTGTCTGAGGCTTTCTTGATAAACGACTCTTTAAGATATGAATCAAAAAGATTAGGGAAAATGGTAAGAATATCGAATTGCATAATAATGTTAGCTGGAAATAAGAAAAAACCTTATTTCCAGTTCATATTGTGGTATATTTAGACATTAGTCAAGAATGGATTAAAAATTTTTCCATAAAAAAACAAAAAGTCCTTTTAAGACCTTCTGCCGACTGAGGACACCTCAATCCTTATATAAATTATACACTTCATTTTTAAAAAAATCAGTAGTCATATATTAATATGTCTAATGGAAAGGTGGTATTTTATCCTTTCCATTGCATATTATCAATAGATATATTAAATAAGCATTATGACTAATTAAGTAATAGCTCGTCTATTTTTTCTATTTTCCTTTCCAATCTTTCTATTCTTTCTTCGTGATTAGGCACTACAATCTTTTCTATTCGATCAAGTTTTTTCTCAATTCGATCAAAACGCTTGCCATTTTCTTTGGCTGCCTCTGAGAATCCTTTTTGGACCATCATTGCTAATTCATCAATTGTAATGTTTTTGCTTTTCATAGTTTTATTATATTCCTGATATATAATTTGTCAATCATATAAAAGTAACCAAAAAGCCCCTTACGGGACTCTTTGTTTTTAATCAATTAGATTTTGAAATCATCGAAGTCTTCAGTAATACTTGGAGCAGATTCTGCTACTGGAGCAGCGGCTGTTGTTTCCTGAGGCTTTCTTCTAGATCCACCTTCTGGTTCTTCAATCTTTAGGTTTACTCTAGCGTGATTCTTAAGACCAATGATTCTCACTAGAT